>Ga0209208_10006475_pt1 | contig 16134 bp, 8 predicted proteins | sample S1TSphfallax_3_FD_187694 | JGI IMG/M metagenome (GOLD analysis project Ga0209208, IMG submission 187694) | Host-associated microbial communities from peat moss isolated from Minnesota, USA - S1T2_Fd - Sphagnum fallax MG (SPAdes) (version 2) | ecosystem: Host-associated > Plants > Peat moss >...
AGTTAATCAGCTGCTTCATGCTCTTTTTTCATGTCTTTCTTCTTCTTCTTGTGATATTAGAGAAATCCGCAAATTCATAGCTAAACCTTCTAGTATGCATAAAGGTTGGTTATTTCAATATCTCATTGAGAGCTGGTTATTTTCATCCTGGTTCTCAATAGGATATTAAAATAGCCAGCCTAACAATGCAACTTGCTTCCTGCACACATGGATGACATGCACTCTCTGAGCTTAACACCAATAATTAAAACATGTGCACAATGTATTGACAACCTTATTCTTGTTACATGTCATGATACATAGATGGAGTCACAAATTGTGTCATCAAATTGCAAGGAAAATTCATTAGTGCACTTCAACTAGTTAAGCCCATGATCGAACCATTTTTCATTCCTACACTTAGCCATGAGTCAAAGTCATTTGCCAACTAGCAATGCTTGTCGCTTACATATTGTAATTTCAAAGGGAGGATATAATGTACTATGTTCAATTATAGATAGAATTCCATATATATTCTTCTTCCCAACAACAATCACCTTGACAAATATTCTAATCTGGGATTTCCATTCTGATATTATGGCCATATGTTCAAAGTAAGAGCCTCTTAAAAGATTCCATTGCTAGCAAGCCATATTCACAAGTTAATTAGCCTATCTTCCATCAACCAAAATTGAAGGTTAAATTTTATATCCAGAGTATAACTAAATATCAATTTTCAATTTGAAAATCCAACAATCCATTATGGACTACATGGAACGCAAACTAAAGGCAACCATATGCAAATAAAACCATTTAGAATGCTCACTATTTGTCGATAGGCAACCACCTTGAAAAAATGTCAAAATGTTGAGACTATCCCACATTAATGATATATATTATTCATTGTGTAGCCTCCTGGTAGAAGTGAAATTTAAATTCTTGCAGAATATTTCACATTACTATAACAACATATTTGCATTTCACATGCCTATGTTCATTATTTCTATTTTAAGTCTTCAACAAACTTAACCATTCATTCCAACATTAATTCATGGTTAATGCATATAACCAAAATCTACACTTTAAAATACATTATTAAAAAATTCAGAAACAAGATTACAATTCATTTCATCATAATCTACCACTACAAGAAATCCACACAAAAGATGAACATAGAATTCACTGTATGAGTTTGTGCTTATCTGTATTATTGAAAACATGAATCCAAATTACAATGTAATCCCATGTTTTGTTGAAAAAAAATCCCAAAACAACATTTAAAATTTATGTTATATCAAAACAAAGTTTACGATTTTCTACCACAAGTACCTTTGGCTCTTCCTACTTTTTCTCCAAACTCCAACTTTTTGTCTCATCTTCTTTTCCTTTCCTTCTCTAGAACTCCCCCCTTTAAAACCATCCTAAGTCACATCATAATGATCCAAAACAACAAAAATTCAAAATTCAAACTAACAAAGTTCCTTGATTAGTCCTTATCTTAACTACCTTGTTCATCCCGAATCACATATTTAGCTTACCCCCTTAACACCTCCCTATTAAGCCTTGATACCTACACACCAATATACCTTCAAGACATTTGTAAAGCAATTATAAAGTTCACAACTTCCTTGCATTTGTTAAACCTCATTTGCCATTAATTAGAACTAAAAGCACTATATAAGGTTCAACAAAACCAATCTTACATGCTTGCATGAAAATATGGCTTATTGGAAGAGAATGCACATTTCTAGAGAACTTTAGATATGTTCAATTGAACAAGCTTCTTTGTTATCCAAATGATAATGATTAACATGTACCATAAACAACCTAAAGTTGTTGAAACATAGTTGAAACCACCATCCCCTTTCATTACCAACAATGGAATTGTGTGCCCAAGAACTGTAATGACACACGCACCCTCACTCTCCTTAATGATATTTTTCTTTTCTAATTCTTTCAAGAAACTTGCAATATACAAACGGTAAAACCTCTTGCCTTGAAAAACAACAAACCAAGACAATACACAAAAAATAAGGATTATTTCAATGGGACATCTAGATGAAAGGGGAAATAGGTGCATTTTTATTTTTGACAATTTCCTTTTCAAACAAAATAGTTTTCAACAATCATAAACACTAGTGCTTAACAACTCACTCCATGTTTCAACATTTGATGAAACTTCTACACTCCACCATCCACATTGCCATACTCATGGTTAAATAACAAGTTCCACATGCCCTCTAAGTTGCAACTCAAAACAACATGTTAAAATTCAAAACCCACTAGTCATAAAAAAAAATTCTTGTGCATGACACAGTTGGATGGCATTATTCATTCTTTCACAAGAACAATGTGTAAGGTGATTAACATCAATGACAAGTTTGATAATGATGTAACACTTTTTGTTATAACCATTGGAATATGCTATTTATGGAAATTCACCAGTTCATCTAGGACACAACCAAAACGCTTGGTTGTCCACCTAATATTTGTATAAAACAAAAAAATGTAAGAAAAAAAAAGTAGCTCAAGTCTAAAGAAATTCTTCAAAAAACCATGTACTCAATTAACAAGTATTCCTAGCTTTCATAGTTCTACATACATTATCTTTGTGATTTGCACTCAGCCAAAATTTTTAAAAGTGAGAACTTGGCAATAATAAGGTCTTTCTTTTTATACACATCAAATCACAAATTTGTTAATTAACATAATTCAAAAAAATGAACTATTAGATTCTAAAACTTTGAACCGAGATGCAAAAATAATTCAATCAAGGAAAATCCAAAGAGAAAATAATTGAAAGTTAAACAAGTTCAGATGGATCAAAATGTTTTACAATAAAAACAACTTTATTGATCATTGCATCTAGCCATTGAAGCTCGCATATTTCCATTACCATTCATGGCAAAGCTACTAGCCCTAAAAATGTAAAAAAAAATTCTCATGAAAGTTCAAATCCATCATTCCTATTCATCAACATTAAAATAACCAGCTACATCCAAAATAATATCATTATCATCAATGATATTTACCTTTTCTTTAAAATATTCATCAAGGGATTGGCCTTCTTGTGGGCAATCTGCTTGTGCATCTATTGATTAATTTTTCATAATCATGACAAACTTGTCAAGATTATCAACTCCTAGCCTACAACACCATACGCTTGTCAAAACTCCAACTATGCTAAAAATTCACTTGATTTCAATCTAGGACTCATGAATCCCAAGGATTTGTCATGACACAAATGAAACATTTGGAAACCTTGTTTCATGTGATTGCCACCAAGTGAGGGGCAATGCACAATCCTCAAGCTTCACATGCAAATGGTAAAATAAATTAGTTCATTCTTTAGCAACACATGTATGGTGTCTTCATTGAAGTCATTGCCCAAAAATTGAATCATCTTCATCAATAGTGGCTAGTTCAAAAAGGGGTTCAATTCAAAGATTTTGGAATTGAAAAGTAATTAACAACAATGGCATCAAAGCCTTGTTATCATATTTTGCCACCATTTGAATTACTTTGGCCCATCTTGTGACTGCCTTCACCACATTTAGAGATTTAAATTATGAGTCCAACATTAATGCCAACATGTTGTGAGCTTTGTTTGCATTGTAAGTAAATGAAAAGGTTAGAAATGGAACCAAGATAACCATGACTTTTCCCATCATATGCATGCAAAATGTTTGCAATTTAGACTGAAAATCCCCCTTCACAAAATTTGAGGAGGTGGTCTTAGATTGTTGAATCTCATTTTACATGCAAACACTAATTGAAAATACATAATTCAAAGCATAAAAAACTAACCAATAACTTTGAATTTGATTGAGGATACATTGCTTCACAATAAGAAGCATAATTTCACATACTACTTTGCAAACTACCCATGTTTGTGCATTCAGCACATGACCCTGCAAGTCTAGAATCTCTTGCCTACCACAACATAGATTAATGGCATCCCAATATTCTAGGGTTTCTTGGAAGATAATAACCTTGTTAGTAAACATGGTCTACATCAGGGTTTTCAATTTCTGATGGCTAAGCTTTACATCAATGTAAGCTCACTTCAATTGATTGCGTCCCTTACTGGACTTCTTTAAAGTCCACGTAATTGTTTTTTATAAGGTAGATTGTGTGGCCTTCAAATTGACTTCTTGAAAGCCAAGGTAAACATTTGTATCATTACAAGCATATTGGCATGCTTTGCTGAAAGCATGGCTAAAACAACTCCCTTGTTAAAGAGTTGCAAGTCCCAAAGGGGCACATGAGACCACAAATCTAAGAGCTCATGCGAAGGTGGATAGATTGCCACCTTCATCCTTCACATATGTAATCAACTTGTCACACAAGGAATAAAAAGAAAGTAAGTCCTTCACTTGTGCTACCATGGCAACTCTAGGTATATTAATGCCTTTAAACATTTCCATTATTACATGGCAAGGTACCCATTGTGGATTAATGAAATTAATCACAAGCGTAAAGGTATCATGTCCAGATCTAGACATTCACAAATCAAAAGAAGCGGTTGTTATCACACAAGAATCCAAAGCTAGCATGACATAATGGTCCATGGTTTTGGCCACCAAGGAAAGGATGGTGTGTTGCACCATCTGTTTCCAATTAGGAAACACAACTCTAGGATTTTGGCACATGGCCAAATGCCTCAACCATTGACTCTCCACAATAGAAATAAACATATAACATTTAACAACAAAAAATAACAAATCCTCCGTGAACTTCTTTTGTTGTAAATCATCCTTCTTGTAAAGATTAACATTGCCAAAATGTTCTGTGATTTCCCCATAGCCAACAACACATATCTGCTTGCCTTTTTCTTGATAGTTATCTTTTACAACAAATGTTAAATTGGCACTTTTCCAACATTGCCAAGTAGTTGGATGTTTAGGCAAAATGTGTTTCTTCATACACGTTGTGCCATGCTGTTGGTTAAAGGTAATCAAACCTTTTTTCTTTTTAATGGTATTGTTAGAGGTATAGGCTTGTGAAATAGAATGACAAATGACACACCACATGGTTTGAAGTCGGATAAGATCCAACTTATTGTCATCATTGACTATGAAAAAATGCCAAGGGGGAGAAAACCTACTGTGAGGAACCCATGCCTTTTGTTGTAAGGTCAATTGAATCTTCAACAACTCCCATGCAACCTCTATTTCTAGATCCAAAATGGTCAGGGTTGTAATGCTTTCAAAACCACAACTAGATGGTGCATTAGGTGTTGAAATTGAAGTAATTAGTAGCGGCCCTATATTTTCAAATCAACCCAATTCCAAATCATTAGGACCAAAAGCATTACCATCATAATCTAACATCAAGTTTTCATTTAAATTCAAACTTTCAATCTAGACCATTTTGCTTTAAATTCAACCCACTTAATAACAGAATCAAACAAAAGGACTAGGGCAAATCAATGTTTCTATTTTGATTTTAACCTCAGTTCACTTAGGATCATAATTATAAAGATGGATTAAACTTTCACTATTTGGGCTTTGAATTCAAGGCATTATAGAACAAAATTGAAATGAAAAATAAGATTAACTTCACTATTTCTATTCTTCATTCAATCAAACAAAAAACATATTTCAATAAAAGGATTATCTAAAGCTTCACTAAAAATTGTCAACAACTTGTAGCCCATAAAGAGCATAATTAAACAAGGAATGTAGGATGGAACTTCAATGTTTGGCCTTGAATTCAACCCATTTCAAGAACTAAACCCTAAATAGAAGGAATGGAGAATGGAGGCTCAATGTTTATGCCCTGAACTAACATTGCCTTTAACACCTAAACCTTAAATAGAAAAAGATTAAGAGAGTTTCACTAAATTTGTTTTGAATTTAACCCACTTAAAGGCCTAAACCCTAAACAAGAAAATTGGAGCTTCACTATAGATAATTAAACAACTTGCAAACCACTTTAAAGCATAATTAAACAAAGGAATTAAGCTTACTATTGGAGCGATGAATAATCAAAACTATAGATCATATGTGAACATGAACTAGAAATTGATAAGAGAAGTAGATGTACATGCACCAAAAGTTGAGTTGATTTTTGAGAATGCGTTCAAGGGGATCAAATCTAAATGCAGATTGAAAAAAAATAGATGAACACACAACACACACCATAATTCGATTCAACTGTTGAGAAGTTGAGAATGCATTGAAAGTGAACAGATCCCCATGTAGTTCCTACACTCCAAGCTCCAACCTTGTCCTTTTGCAATGAATACTCACAATGAAGATGGTGACAAATTGAATGGGAGATACTCACAAAAAAATGAAATTGGTGGTAGATTGATGAGAGAAAGCCTTGAAGGGATCAATCTGTTCTCTTGGTTGAAAGAAGGCTTTTGTCAAAAGCAATGAAGGAAATAGGTGCTGCACAAAGATTTGAGGGTGTGTAAAGTTTTTAGGGTTTTTTAAAAAACTTTTCAGTGCCCTAAATGGATGACAAAGTTCTAGATGAAAAAAAATGAATGTTGAACAAATAACCGACCTAGGTATTTCTTACATGACTCAGCCAACATATAGGTAGGGTATTACTTCTTTGTGAAAGTAATACTCTACCAGCAGGGTATTTCTGGGTATCAAATTTCGTAATACCAGCTGGGTAGGTTTAAATCCGGATATTAAAAATATTCACATCCGGCAAATAGGTTATTCCCTACGCGAAACCGGATCCGGGTTGATAACTGGGTCCAAAAGCAATAACCGGCCAACATTGGTATACACCCTCTCTTTGGGTCTCCTTTCACCCCCTAACCCCTCTCATGATGGTTTCCTGAGTTTCAACCCCCCCTTGAATGAATGCTAATGTACTTTTGTTTTGCAGGTTTGTTTTTAGTCTCACCCTATTTATGACCGAACTCAAGGTACTGGTGCTGTCTTTTCATGACTTTGCGAATATCTCTATTGCTTCTCAAACATTTTGGCTCTTATGCAAAGCACTTTCTTATACGTGTATTTTTGGAGAGCACCTTATATGTATAAATAGAGTTACTAATATAAGAAGGAAGGATGCTAGAAACCTACTGCTCAGGAATAGGATGGAATTATGCCTACTTCTAGGTGTAAAGTCCTTCTTGCTCCTAAAGAATAGGGGTAAGATCTGAGTGCATGGTAGAGCACCTCCACCTAGAGTAGTGAGATGAGTGAGATGGAATGTACACTAAAGGTAGTTCACTGAGTTAGAACTACAAAGCAAGTTCAGTTCTATTTTTGGACTAAAACTAAAAATGATGACATTATTCTTTTAATTTATGGTTGAGTTATGCAGCATGCACTCAACATCATTACAATTTTTTTCATAAGGTTTTCTCAAAGTAGCAACCTAAAAAGCAAAGCTTGTTCATTGTGTTTTTAAAAAACTTTGTACTTTTATAACTGAAAATCTTGATTGGTCTAGGTTTCGATTTCAGCAAGAGACACTTTCATGGTCCATATCAAAATTTAGTTTTTACTAAATTCTTAAACCTTCATTTGGATGCCCCAAAACTTAACCTAGTACTTGAACATGAACCTGTTTAATATCTTGAATTTGTGAACATTGGTGTGGACTGATGTTGGCAAGTTAAGGGCTACATTATAAGTCAGGTTCTAAGGTTTTCAAACCAAAGGGTTCTAGTTTTGTCAGAACCCGGCCATTGGAACTTACATGGTCAACCATGCATCTTTTCAAAATTGATTAGAACTTGAACTAAGGTGTTGCACCCTATTTTAAATAGGTTAAAAAAATTTGGATTAATACATACAATTTTATAAAAGAAAGTAAAACCTTGGTCCTATATTTTAAACAAGTTATTGCATTTGATATAATCAATACATCATAATATTTATCTTAAATTATGTGCACTATTGAACAAATTAATATTACACCAATTTTATTTTATTTTAGTTGTGTGTAATGGAGATGAGGTTGGGCATGGCTTCAGATTCAATTGATTTTAAATTATTTGTGAAAAAGAAGAGAATTGAAGGTTTTGAAAATCCAAAGAATTGATTTGGAGTTTCCATCGAAAACAAGAGTTAAAACTAAAACCAAAGGTTTCTTTTGAAATCACAAACTAAACTACATTAATTTCCACACACAACATTAGTCTTTACTCAATTAATGTTATCCATTCCAAAGGTAGCCTATTGTTTCATTAGGCAATGAAGTTACCCTAAAAGTCACGTTGTCTTTCTATCTTAATTTGATATTGAAATTTTCCTTTCATCCTCAATTCAAGTGAAATTAGAAAGTGAATCAATTTGAACTTCACTTCAAAGGGTTTGATTATCATAAGATTTAAGGATTCACTTTTTTGAAGGCCAAGTTCCAATTTGAGTTCTAGGAGTTTAGTCCTCACTTTTATTTGTGATGAAACCTTGCCAATCATAAATAACCAAAGCACCCAAAAAAAGGGGAATACAAGGAACAAAATGGAAAGACCCATGTCCAAGAAGATAAAAGAACCACCTAAAAAGGTGAATGGAATGTCAAGTTCTCAAACTCCCTCTTGTGGCGAGAAGCATATCAAATAACAAAAGGGGAGGACCTTTTAAAACAACACTTAGCTTAGAAAAACCCTCACCTACTACAATAACACGTCTCAAATAAAGACTGCCTATGCATGTAATGCCATTGACACCTTTTGCATATAAAATGTGCGCAAAATTGAAAGAGGCAAGCTTCCAATGCTTTTCGTTCCCCATGCCATGTTAACACATTGATGAAAAAATTCGTTCGCTTACTAGTGTAAACATCCAAAAACCTTCATAACCAAAAGGAAAAACATGTTTGTTAGGAATTGATCATGATAAAAACCATTTGTGACCTGAGTCGTAATTGTCATTGTAACCCCATGAAAAAAAATAGTTCATGAAACCAAATCAACTTGAGTGGGGTCAACAATGACAATATCTATCAATGTGCAAAACATCGTCGATTGATAACACAATTTCAATTCAACGATGTGAAGACTAAGGCAAGGGCAAAAGGACATGGGTCTATTATCGCAAGACATGAAACCTTGCATCTTTCACAATGGTTGTGAAAGGATTTCGCACAACATCACGTGACGTCATCCTCTCCCCACCATGTGCACCAAAAAAAATATGTATCCCCATAAAATCCAAAAGCTAGTTACAAATGAAGTGTGACACCCGAGGACAAAAAGATGTGAAAAACCCAACTTCGTGCACAATGTAATGGAGAAAACATTTAAAAGCAAGCATAAAAAAGGAATGAATGGGCAAGCTAACAACCATACACCCTCATTCAACATTGCACATGATTTCACATTCACATTCTATATATATATATTACCCTACCATTATAATTTCATTTCTTGAAAGAATTGTGTTTATGATGTCCATTCTGGTATAACACAAAGTGATTTTGCCTTGTTGCAACCTTTGGGGGAAAAAGTTTTCACGTTGATTTCAGATGCACCTAGAAAGGGAGGGGCTTCAAGTTGTTCGCACCTATTGCCTGTAACAAAGGAGGGCAAGAATCCAACAAAAACTTGGAAGCTATGACAATGGCTACTAAAGCCTAACACCTTAGATAAGCAGCTAAAGTAATGACCTCCAACGAAATCAACCCTATGCCCCCATTATAATGGGGAGAACCACCTACCAATGGACAAGAAGGGCCTTAGGGCACTCCAATGAGCCCAAACCCAAAAGGCTTTCAAAATCTCCCATCACAGTGGAATAAAAAACAATGAAAACTTTAATTCCAAAAACCTAGAAGGGGGAAAACAACAAAGGAAAAAGGAAGGCGTTTGAGTGAAACATCAAAAGGAGATACTAAAAATCACTTAGATGTCACTTAATCTTGAGAACATGTTTGCATGTTGAACATCCTCACTTAAAACCTCCTATAAAAATTAAAAAAGTGAAGGAAGCTGAACCAAAGGGGACCAAAGATCTTGATGCCACCAAGGGGGCAACCTAATTCAACAAGGGGGATGAACCCAAAAGGTAAACTAGACGAAGCCCAAGCTAAACACTTACAGGGTTGAATAAACAACCCATAAAAGCTGTCACAACCCTAGCCTTGGGCTTGCGATTAAAGCAATAGCTTATGAAGGTGTAAGCCAAGAGTGAAGCTCGAGAATCACATTTCACACTCCTAAAAGTGTGGGAAAGTGTGAGGGAATGAACCTCCACACTCCCAAGTGAACTCCCACTTTGGGAGTTAGAGTTTCGATAGACTTTCAAATATTTAGAAAATGATTGTAGGGGTCAAAACCCATTGCATTGAAGACTTCATTATATCATTGGAAAGCTCTTGGAACTTAAATGTCTCAAATGGGCTTGCATAACCATTTGGGTACTTAAAACACAAGTTATGACCAAAAAAAGGGCTGGGAGTCAAATTGCCAATTTGACTCCCAACTACTAAGAATTGAGAATCGCCCCAATTTCCTTGCGTTTAGGTGGCATGCCACATACTACTAGAGATCTCGACAAGGGCTATAACTTTGCTTTAGAAATCATTTCAATCAAGGTTTCCACACAAAGTTATGGGCCTCCAAAGTCACGGGAGTCTTAATTTTGAAAATTTTGAGACTCCCACTTGGGAATCCCGGGACAAAATGACATTTGGATGCTAACCCCATGGCTAGGCACAAAGAATAATATAAGGGGGAAGGTGGTGGCTTCCCCCAAATCCAGGCTGTGGTGAGTTTTGTGAATCTGTGTTTGCCCGTGGCTCGTCCATGTGCCAAAAATGTTTCAGCTATGCATTAACCAACTTGTTGTTTGGTTTGTGTAGATCCGTGTGAGTAATTGATTTGTTTGTCAATCTTCTTATTCCCCATCTTGAAGCTCTAACACACCCCTCTAACCCCCCGAAGTGTGCGAGCTAAGGAGCATGCCCCAATCCTTTCTCCTTTTGTTGTCTTCATCTTTGGATTCGCAATTGAGACCATCAAGGAGCTTGGGGGTGCATCAAAAGTCAACTTGGAAGCAAAATGATCAAAGTGAGGGGGATGACATGGGCAAGTTTGAGGATTTGGGTGTCATTGGTTAAAGAAAGGAAGAGACCCAAAGGGAAAACCCCCACAAAATAACACAAAATAAAAAATGAATAAGGGCAAAAAAAGGTTTTAGAAAAGGTCACCTTATCGTGTGTCCATAGATCAAGGAATGACCAACAAAGCCCCAAAGGAATAATGATGATTAAAGTACAAAAGAACCTAAAGACCATAAAAAGAATGAACAAAAGAGAAAATTTGCAAGGACAATTGCCTTTCGCTACTCAAAGTTATTGGAAGATGGATTTACACGAAATGGTGTTGAAAACGTTTGCAATGTCAACATGAAGCACCACCCAATTAGATGGGCATCCAAAATGGTCTGAATACCATGGGCCATAGCCTCACAACCTCCTCTAACCATCACCCCAAATTGATATGGTGACAAATGAAAAACAAACACATCACAAAATTATTGAGTACATAAAAAGGTTCATTCATCTATGAATCATTTTGTTGATTTTGAGAGAAATGAATTAGACATTATGTACCTAATCATTCTGTTCTTTTGTTTTACGTCCTTATTTAAGTTATTTCCTCACTATGTTTAAGATCTATTTAATAGTTGTGACTTGTAGGTGTAGAAAGTTGCACAAATGTAAAAATAACATAGTTTAACATAACAAACATTGTGATCCACCACTACATTTGATTTACACATCGTAGTAAGTTTGCACTACAAAGTAACAGAATAAAGATCAGAATTGTTGCATTTATTTTCATTGCATGTTAATTATTTCCTTGAACTTGTGAGAAAAACCACTAGGTTATGGGCCCACAAACCCTTGTGAAGGAAAGATAGATAGAGAAAATAGAATTTAAAATGGACAAACATGACAACATACATTTCAAGATCTTTGATGGGTCTGATTTCTCACTTTGGCAATTCTAGATGGAAATCATTTTCAATGCAAAGAATGTCATGTGAATAATTGATGAATTAGAATTGTAACCAACCTTGTAAGCATATGTAGAGGCATGGGATGATTGCAACAACTATGCTCAGATGTTCATTGGCACAAAAATATCTAACAAATATTTTATGCAATTCATTAATTGTGCCACAACAATAATGATGTGGGTCAAACTTATCATTGTGCATCAACAAAAGACCATTGAAAATTTACATTTTTTACATCAAAAACTCTTTGATTACCACATGATTAATAGGAGATAACATTACTAATCATGTTGCAAAGGTTTAAAATATGGCACACGTCTTTATTGATATTGGATAGTTAGTCATAGATGAGATGATCGTCACAAAAATCATTTGTAGCCTCCCACCAAGCTACAACAATATTGTGGTAACTTGGGATAATTTGCCTACAATTGCTGAAACAATAAGAGCTTTCACAATGTGACTACTCAAACAAGATCATCTCACAAAGATACAACAAGGTGATGAAAGTGGTGAAGACTAAGCATTCTTTACATGTTCTACACATTTTGCAAGTAATCCCTTGGACATAGGTATAAGTTCCAAGTTTGAACAATGTAAATGAAACATCAAATACATCAAAAAGTTGAAAACAAAGATGAAGTGTTTCAACTATGGGGAGTTTGGACATTGGTCAACTAGAATGCCAATAACCCTTAAAGAGGAAATTGAAGGACTCCAAAAGGAGTGATGCAAATGTTGCCAACACAACAAAAAATTCTTCTTCTAATGAAGAAGTATGTGCATTTTTTGCACAAAGCCATTTTGATCTCAATTGTGCATTACACCTTGAACATCCAAATGCCATTGGATCTTATAGTGCATCCAAGATTGAGAGAAATTGGTTTAGTGCAGCACATGCAACACACACAATGAGCTCTACTACAATTTTTCATGTCAAAATAATATAATCAAATGTTGTAACATGGTATGCATTTTTGTGAAAGCACACTAAGGTGTAACACTTTTAGACACATGTGGAAGTACATAATTGTTTAAATTAACATTGTGAAGGCAATGTGAAGACAAAATACCTTGAATCACATAAGTCATTTTACAAGTTATTATTAGAAATTTATTATATAAAAAATTAAAACCTTGGTTTACCTTATGGGACTTAAATTTAAAAGATAAGCTTCTAAACTATTATTTTCGTTAAATAAAAAACTTAATAAGAAAAAACCAAAATTCAAAGTACATTGAAAATTTTGATCATCAAAATCCTTCCAAAAAGTCTCCCTTGGTATCAATGTTATCACATCATATTACCATGGAATCCTTTATTCATTAAAAAAACTTATTAAGGTGCATGGAGTCCATACTCATTAATTATGAATTGTTAAAGGTTTTTAATTATTCCTTTGAAAGTCCATTATGTTATGGTTATTCAAAAACTATCCATGAAATTCATACAATGTGATTATAATATATAGCATTGTAGTGTTGAGTCCTTTTTTGTTTTAGTTGATTGTATTTAATCACATGGCCAATTACAAATTCCAAAATCTTGCAAAAATTGCCTTGTGACAACATTTTATGGACAATGTAATGTGCTTTCACCTTGGAACACATGACTGATGGATTAAGCTGGTTTACATGTTTAAAAACCAATTCCAGAAGTTCATGGCTAGTCGTAGTAACATATGACCACACACTATGGGCGCGGGGTCAAGGAAAAATTGAGGTTCTTAGAAATGTAGTTGGTCAATAAAAGCATGTTCTTCTCTAAAGAGTTTTGTATGTTCTTGGACTATGTAAGAATTTATCATTGGTCAAACATTAGACAATGGCCTATTTTTCTTTAGTGTGAAAAATAGATGTGAATTTCATTCAAATGAAAGGAGAAGTCCATTTGTGCTAGGAATGTGAAAAAAAGGGTGGCTTTACAAATTCAACATAGTAGTCATGAGACTTGAATCTTAAATTAATCTTGTTAATAACATGAAGGGGATGTGGAAAGATACTCTTTAGCTTTGGCATGAGCACATGGGACATGTGAATCTAATCACATTAAGACACATGTATGAACACGATAGCCTACAAAGGATCATTATGTTATGTTAACCATTGATTAGGCACCAAACTTATGTGAGGGATGTGCTTTTGGAAAAGGCATAAGGCATCATACTTAATAGCTAATAAGAAGGAAAGATCTCTAATACCTATAGCCTTTTTCCATGGTGATATTTATGGCCCTATGCAAGAAGAATTAGTTGGAGGTGTGTGTAATTATCTTTTGTTCAAAGATGATTACATAGGATACAAATTTGTTTATTGTATCATGAAGAAATCAAAAACATTGTCTTGTTTCAAAACTCTAGTCAAGACAATTCATAGGGAAATCAAGTGCACAATCAAGACGTTAAGAATTGATTGAGGTGGATAATTTTGTAGCAAAAAATTCAAACAATTTTTGGCAGCTAAAAACAGAATCCATGAAATTAATGTCTTATACCCTAGAGCAAAATGGATACATCGAAAGAAAAAATAGAACAATTGCAAAGGTGGCTTGCAACATGCTTTATGTTAAAGGTCTTCCACTCTACTTATGGGGAGAAGCCATACACATTATTGTGTATCTTCTCAATAAAACTAGTCTAACATGTCTTGGTGACAAAACACTTAATGAGATTTGGCATGGAGCAAAACCTATTGTTTCACACTACTGAGTTTTTGGCTATTTTGCATATGTGTTCATAAACAAAAAAATGCATTCCAAGTTGGATACTAAGAGCACCAAACTTGTGTTTCTTGGATACAAAACTACAACCAAAAGGTATAGATATGGGAACTTAATACAAACAAGGTGAAAGAAAGTGCTGATGTTATCTTTGATGAAACATCCACCTATAATAGTTTCGTTCCAAAGCCTGCACACCCTATTGAGTTATTACAAGTGGGAACAAACAAGCTCCAACACTCATGAGAATAGCACAACCTCATATAGTAGGAGAAGTGGGAACAATGCAACCTCCAACAGTGAAAGCATAGCAACTTCCTATTGTAGGAACAACATAGGTTCATACTATGGGAGAAATTTTAAGCCATTTCATGTGATGTGAAACGAAATGCTGCCAATTACAAGATACCCAAAGATCATATAGAATGATCAAGTAGTGGGAGATACTTGTGATTTTGAGACACGAGACCATTTTCATGACATTAGACAACCCATTTTACAACATTACATGGACATTCATGACATCATGGCAATTGGCACACGAGTTCCCAACATTAATGAGATGCACTTTTCATTTGCTAGTTTGATGGAATCATGTCAAGAACTCCTAAAGCTTCAAACTTTCAAAGAAACTTTTAAATCTCCTGATGCTTCATCATGGAAAGTAGCCATGGATGAAGAATATGCTTCCCTACTCAAAAATGGAACATGGGAACTAGGTCATTGCCAACATGAGAATAGTTGTTTATTGTAAATGGGTTTTTAAACTCAAATACAAGTCTAATGGATCCATTGAACACTGCAAGGCTTGGTTAGTTGCAAAAGGATATTCACAAAAGGTTAACATAGATTTTACAAAGACTTATTCTTTAGTAGTGAAAAGTGATTCTATTCAAAGTATTTTTGCAATAGTTAATTATTCACAAAATGCATTCCTCAATGGAGATCTAGCAAAACAAATATACATGATACAACTTGAAGGTTATGTGCAACTTGGGGAAGAGGCACTTATTTGTAGACTCAAAAATAGTTTATATAGCCTTAAACAAGTAGCCATGTAATGGAACATCAAGTTTGACACATTCCTAAAGGAGTAGAATCTTGTGACTAGTGACGTTAATCCTTGTGTTTATCATAACCAAGGTGCGATGAAGACTATTTGTGCCATATTTGTGGATGATGGAATTTTGTGTGCAGTTAATGAACAAAAAGCTCATAGTATTTTCAACCACAGTCATTTGAAGATCAACAGATTACTATGTTGGACTTCAAATCAATATTAATCTTTTAAATCATTTGATTCATCAATCAAAGTTGATACATCAAAAACATCATTAAGTGTTTTGGATGGAGAATGTTAATCCTTTCACTATTGCCTTCAATACACATACTGTCGCAACCCTAACTTGGCCAAGTGTGGGGGTGAAGCCCAACACTTGGAAAAGTTGGGGATTTGGAGTCCTCCGGGACTCCCGAATGTTCAGAGCTCGA
>Ga0209208_10006477_pt1 | contig 16130 bp, 10 predicted proteins | sample S1TSphfallax_3_FD_187694 | JGI IMG/M metagenome (GOLD analysis project Ga0209208, IMG submission 187694) | Host-associated microbial communities from peat moss isolated from Minnesota, USA - S1T2_Fd - Sphagnum fallax MG (SPAdes) (version 2) | ecosystem: Host-associated > Plants > Peat moss >...
CCCCAACAAACCTGAAAAACTCCAGCAGGACAAAAGATCACATTCCAGAAAAGGTTACAGTTCTAACCTTCAGCTGTATTACAAGTACATTGGGTGCCCGATACATAGCCATCTGTTTTCGAGCTGGAGATAGCTTCTTGCACCTGTACACTCAATGATGAACAGGACAAGATGGTCAACTCAATTAATGCACTTATGTATTCTTACTTCTTCAATGTAGGCAGAGCCATCACAAGAGTTCAACTACCCAATGACAACCAAACACACAGAAAACAGCAGAAAGTCTGGGAAAACTCTCCCAGACTCTCTGTGCACAGAACACCCTCACTGGCAACCACAGGGTGGCACTAAAACCATAACTATATCTGCAAGTTAGCACAGAAAACTACAAAACAACACTACAACTACCCAGGAAAACAAGCAATCTCTTAGGTTTACAGTTCCAACTAAGGTTGAAAGCATCCACTGGAGTCAATCCTCCTCCAACTATCACTATTCTGGCAACATGACCATGATAGCAGATGTTAAAGAATAGACAAGTGAATTAGAGAGGCAATCAGATGACAAGTTTCACTGTGAAATGCCCTCTGTGAAATCCCCATCCAACCTCCAAGTCAAAGTATCTTCATTCATCTGTTGAAAGATTGCTAGATTGCAAGGAGTTGAGCAGGTTAACAGCAATGTCAGAAGTGCTGTACAATACCAGACTCTGATGGAGGGAGAAAATTGAAGTATACTGGTCAGATCTACAAACTTAACAAAGAAGTGTGGAGAAATCTTACTGATCACATCTGTATTTGTTATCACCATCCAATACTTCTGGCTGGAAAAACCGACAGAGAGCCTCCTTCACAGTATTCAAGCGGACAATGTCAAGGCTGAGATCCATGATCTCATCAAGCTTATTGGATTCTGTAGTGCATGTAAGGCACCTGACTTGGCTCTGCAAGAGTCCACCAAACATCTCCTTCACCACCGTGTGCGGCTCCTCCTTTGCCCCTTTGGATTCACTCTGCTTCGTTGCAAGCTTGCTCCCACGAACCAACTTGTGTAGCTGTACACAAACACTATTGCATGCCTCGATCGCATACCGCAGGAGCTCATGTGCATCTTCCTGGCGTCCATTCCGGAAGTGCTTTGCAAAGTACTGTAGCCTGTTGTGTATCCTTACAGGTGCATCGACATCAAGCTCTGTTGTTAAAGATTGCTGAATCCGTTTCTCCAAGTAGCAGAATGGACAATTACTGTTATTCTTCTCATTCAGCACATTGCCTGTGACATAATGCAGAACCACAAAAGCAAGATGAGGAGCATGACCTTACTAACTGAAACACACTCATACATGATTCTAACCTCAAACTTCCCAGGATTCCAACCAGGGGGAGGGGCGAATACCTATCTTGACTACTTTGAGCAAAATTGCAATCCTCGTACATAGGGTTACAGCTTCTTGCTAGAAGCTCAAAACACATACAAAGTGCAATAACATATGGCTGCAACAAATCCTAAGTACGTTGAGCAAAATTGCAATACTACATAGGGTTCCAACTTCCTGCGAGAAGCTCAAAACCCATACAAAAGTGCAAGAACAAATGGCTGCAAAAGCAGCGAGCGACAAAAGGCGGATTTTTGAAAGGAGTCGTTTACAGAGTGAGGAATGGAGATTGAGAACGCAGTAGTTGGCGAGTGGCGGTGTGTAAGTCAAACACTGCAACACGCTGTTGAGGTAACATGTGTTGCCCAGGTTCCTCAAGCCGAGTGGCCCCGCCTTCCTCCGGCCGGTTGTGGTGGCCTGCCACGTAATTTGCAGATTAGGCAAGAGGGAATGAAGCGCCATGAGTGCTGCGGCAGCGCGTGTCTAATAGGCAGCCACCCCACATGATGCTGGTGCAGCAGCAGCAGCAGCGACGGCTTGGAACACACCCGCATCCCTATGCACCAATGACGACGACGACGACGACGACAAAAGCAAGCGACTTCTCAATGCTTGTCGAAGTCGCTGCCGCATCGTCTAATATATGAAGAATCAATCCTTAATAAAATTTCACACTCGTACTTCTTCCTTTCTACTCCTCTCCCCTTCCTCCACCTTCCTCCCGCTCCTCCCCACCCGCCACCGCTCCTTTCCCCTCCTCTCCCTTGCGTGCAAAAATGATGCGCCAAATCGGGTCCAAATCAGGGCCCAAAAGAATCTATCGGAAGAGGAGCAAGAGATAGTGCAGCAGAAGAAAAAAAACGAAAGAAGATCGATACAAGCGTGGACCAATAACCACCACGACGATCAAAGGAGCGATGGCGGAGCTGAACGGAAAGAGAAAGAAGAAAATCCCGATTAGGGTTTGAAGCTCCGAAAGGAAGAGAGAGAGAGAAACCAGGCCTACTTTGAGGCCTACTTTTTATCCGTAGGTACAAAGACAGGTAGGTAGGAAGGTTCCGATGGGTAGGCAGGTAGCTAGACAGGTGGCTGGTACAAGTACCACAGTAGGCCTACTGGAGCTACCTACCCACCTACTTACAAATCAGTACCTAGTCCCACTAACCTGTATCTAACTAGACTTCACCCATCCTTTCTCATGGGTTAGGAGGACAGCTCTTTGATACCTGACTAGAGTTATCCTCCTTTTATACATTGTTTTCTAATCCCTACAGAAATTAATATTTTTCACACTTAAATTCTTACACCTTTTGTCCCCAAATAAGATTTTATTATTCATTTTTTCAATTTTTTTTCCTTTTCAAGAATCATGATTTTAAACTAGCTCCGACTTCTAATATTATTTTAATTAAGTTGTAATTAATATTAATTAATTAATCAATTAAGAGTAATTACAGCTTAATTATTTGGTTTCAAAAGAAAGTGTCCTCTAATTGAACCATTTTTTTCTTATTTTGGTATAAAACAATAAATTAATTTCAATATGGTTGAATATTTGTATATTTTATATGAAAAAATGTTCCAAAAGAAAGTTGATTTTGACTTGTTGCTTTATACCATTTTTAACAACTTATAGTTTTTTTCCCAAGCATGCTTGAAATCATTTTACATTTTCAACAAACATGAAATTCTTACTTAAATAAGTAAATTTGACAACTAAAAGCTCATTCACACATGTAAATAACATTAGTGTTAATACTATTATTAAAAAACTTTGTTCCCACTTGTGCGCACATCCTAAGTAAATGGTGGACATGGCATGCCTATGTGGGAGTAAATAAATAAAAATACCAATAATGATAAGGCTAATCATAATTTTAGTTAAATCTTCAAAAGATGAAGGTTTTCAAGCATGGACATAAAAAGATCTATAAAGGATTCCACCTTAGCTAGCATATTTCAAAATTGAATTGGATACTACTATACCACTTGCACATTAAGCTAATTACAAATTGAATCCAAAATATGTTACAATAATCAAACAAGATATCAATAAATTGTTAGAAATTGGATTCATCTAATCTATAAAGGAGGCTATATGGTTATCACCCATAGTAATAGTACCCAAGAAAAATGGAAAATGCTCATCTATATAGATTTTAGAAAACTAAATCTAGCCACAAAGAAGGATCCATCCCCATTACCTTTTATTGATGAAGTTCTGAACACAATAGCTGACGCACTCCCAAGTCCCGGGGTGAACCCACTTGAGGGTTCAACTATGTGTAATTACGGAAAGTTGGGACTTGGAAGGCGCTCCCAACTTCCAGCACTATAGAGGGGTAGAGGGGCGTGCTAGAAGTCCCGAGATTAGACTAGGAAGAGGGAGTAGAAGATCAAGATTGAATCTGCATCCAAAACAAACCACAAAGTGGTTAGTTCACATTCGGGAGCGCCCTTGGGTGTTGAGACAAGCCACGGGCACTTTGACACACAAGACTCACCACGGCCCGGACTCGGGGGAAGCCACCACCTTCCCCCATATAGTATTCTTTGTGCCACTCCACGGGGACTACATCCAAATGACACATTTTCCCGGGACTCCCAAGTTGGAGTCCCGAAACTGTCCCGGTTGGAGTCCTAGGACTTTAGGAATTCATAACTCCCGACTACGGGGTCTGATCGCGACGAGGTCTAAACCAAAGTTGTAGCCCTCGTCGAGATCTTTCTAACGCCGTGTCGCACTCTCAATTCGGAGGTCGAGAAGAGGTCGATTCCCAGCCCTTCTTTTGCCCATAACTTGGGCTGCAGATGTCCAAATGACCAATGCGAGGCCATTGTAGACATCTACACTTCAAGACCTTTCCAATGACACCAAGAACACCCCAATGCGAGGTGTTTTGCCCTCTACTGTTGAACTCTAAACATTCGGGAGTCCCAGAGGACTCCAAATCCCCAACTTTGGGAGTGGGAGTTTCATCCTCCCACTTCACCCAAAGTGGGGTTGCGACAATAGCGGGGTATGATAAATATTCCTTCTTGGATGGGTATTCAAGATATCATCAAATTTCTTTAGCTCTAGAAGATAGATACAAAACTACATTTGTTATAGACTAGGGAGCTTTCACATGGAAGGTGATGCCATTTGGAGTTTAAAATGGACCTCCAATATATCATAGAATTGTTATCAAAGCATTCAAAAAATATTTGGACAATTTTATGAAGATATTTTTGGATGACTTTATTGTGTAGACATGGACAATCATTTATAAAGCTTAGATTATGTTTTCAAAAGTGCAGAGAACATGGCACTAGTCTAAGTTCATACAAATGTGTATTCATGGTATTTTCAAAAGTGATATTGGGTTTTGTTATTTCCAAATAAGGGAAATTAGTAGATCCAAAGAAAATACAAGAAATAGTAAACATTCCACCACCTATGAATCCATGGTAGATTCAAGTATTCAATGGTATGGCACAATTTTATAGATGTTTCATGAAAAACTTTGTTAATATTATGGCACCTATCACTAAACTAACTAGGAAAATAAAAACTTTAATCTAAACAAAGGAATGTCGTAAGGCTTGGGAGTTGATTAAACAAAAGTATATTGAAAAATCAATATTGATATCACCAAACTGGAACGTGGAGTTTCATGTTCATACAAATCATCATTACTACTTGTAGGAGTTATGTTGTCTCATAATTTGATAGGGAAAAGTGCTCAACTAGTGGTGTATGCTTCTAGACTTTTGAACAAAGTAGAACAAATTATAGCATAACTTAAAAAGAGGCTTTAACAATGGTTTTTACTTTGCACAAGTTTAGACATTGTTTGTTAGGCAAAAAGTTTGTATTTTATGTAGATCATATGGCATTGGTTTATTTGGTCAACAAACCACAAGTTTCAAGGAGAATAATTAATTGCTTGTTATTGTTTTTAAAATATGACTTCACAATAATATATAAGCTAAGTAGAACTAATGTAGTTGTAAATGCATTGTCAAGATTACTAGACAATACAAAACCCATAGGTGTGCTTAATCAAATCACATATGAAAGCCTGTTTTACATAGAACCTGAATGGCTGAATGATGTAAAAGATTTTCTAAGAACATGAATTTGAAAGAACATCATTTATACAACAAAAACAGAAATTGGTTAGGAGAGCTGAACCTTTCATATTAAGAAATGGTGAATTATACATAATGGGCCAAGACAACAAACTGCGAAAATGTTTGACAACTATAGAGGCACAAATGGTGATGAGAAACTTGCATGAAGGATCATTAAAAGGTCGTTTTGCAACTGAAATCATGTAAAGGAAGATATTGGATGCAGGATATTGGTGGCTAAGTTTGTACATAGATGTGAATGATTATTATAGATCTTGTGATACATGCCAAAGAATAGGAAGATTGGTGATTCAAAGTCTTGCGAAGTTGGTCACGAATCTTTTAAAGGAACCATTTATGAAATGGGGACTTGATTTTGTGGGGTTAATTAAACCAATAGGAAAATATATAATAAACAAATACATTATTGTAGCCATAGATTATGTTACCAAGTGGGTGGAAGCAAAAGCATTGATAACCAATATTACAATCATAACATTAAAAAAATTGTATGATTACATATTAATTAGGTTTGGATGTCCTTTAACTATAGTCATAGATAATGGGATTGATGATGTTATCAAGGATTTGACAAATCATTTTTTGTTGAAACATGTGAATTCTACAACCTATTATCCTCAATGGGCAGGTTGAGTATACTAATAAGGTACTTGGGATTTTCTTGACCAAGGTAGTTAATGAGAATAAAACAAATTGGGATGAACATCTGTCAACAATGTTATTTTCATATAGAATTACGTACAAAATAACATGGTACACACCACATCAATTACTGTATGGATTACATCCATTGATGCCCACAAAGTACATAGTGGCCGTTATTGGTGGTAATTAAAAAGACAATACTTTAGTGAGAGTTTTAAATGGTAAAATATTAGAATTGCAAAAGTTATAGGAGGCTAGGATGCAAGTTGTATAAACTAATGACATTCAATGATGGAATAAAACATTATAGAATCAACAAAAAAAAAACAGTTCAATTTTGGTGATTATGTTTTGCGGTTTTCAAAGGGAAATAAGTCACACTTAGGGAAATTTACTAGGAAATGGTTTGAACCATTTAAAAGTCTAATATGTGTTGTCAAATAACATTGTGTTATTAGTGACAATTGAAAAGTTTGAAACTAATCCTATGTTGGTTAATGTGAATAAGTTCAAACCATACAAATGCATGGAATCTAAAGTTTATAAACAAAAATAATAAATGTTAATATATTAGGAACAAAGTGGAGGTGGACTTTAGGAGGAGGATTTTGATACAGAGGTGGACGATGAAAATTGTGTAACACAAAAATCACATATGAAGGGCAATGATGAAGACAATTTTTTTGGATTAACTTAGCACATATTTCTACAATTGTGCACATTCCACATTTTATTTGGAGTTACTCGAATGTTTCATCGACAATGTTAATACCAAGATCCAAGGACTATTTTCTTGCATTAATTTATGACATTTTGTAGAATTGTGCGATTGTGCTACTTATTTGATTATACCATTGATAATGTGAAAAAAAAAAATCTAAGTCAAATTTGAACAAATTTGTACTTATGTACGAAATTTTTTTACCAATTTAGCACCATAGGATCAGTTGTGAAATTTTACAATTGATAATGTTAAGATGAAAATCCAAAATAACATTGAATATATGTATTTGTGACATTGTGTTCAATTTTATGACCAAGGAAGCTATTTAATTATTTCATTGGGGTGCAAATTTTTTAAGGTGTGCCAAAATATTGTCACATCACCTTTTTTTTTATAAAAGTTACCTAGTCATTTTTTACCATGTAAAGACACATTTATCGATGATTATAATGGAATCCAAAATTGCAATAGTCTAAAATATATTCCTTCTGGAATTTTCGATAACTTTTGATTTAATATTTTTTATGAAGATCAAAATATAGGGTAAAAAGGGATTGCAATAAATATTAGGCCCTTTTTCCATCATGTGTGGTACACTTTAAAAAAAATTCACCCATTGACCATTTCATTTCCCCAAAAAATTCAATAAAATGTCTTTTACATAGAATTCTACAACTAAATACCAACTTTATATGTAACATGGGTAATGTGAAGACTAAGGTCAAAAACATATGTTTTTTCCAATATGTAGCCTTACAACACTTTTTACTTGTGTTTTTAAATCCATTAAAATATTACAATCATAAAGTTGTAAACATGACCTTAAAGTCCTAATTCTAAAAACTAGTCCCATGAGATGAATATATATCGTATCACTTACCCACAATTATCCTTTTGGAAGTTGGAACTTGTCATTTAATGGCTAGAGCATAGAGGAATTTATATTTTAAAATGGAGCCTTGTATTTGGGGAGCTTGCACAATTTTTTTGGGGGGTCTTGTTTGAATTTTGTATGGGTTGGGTTAATTAGAATGATTCATTGCCAGAAGGGAAAAAAAACAAACAACTCAACCATGAAAGGCTACGTCGTGAGTGAATGTTTGAGATTGGAATCAAGTTAATGAATTTAGAATGAACCTTAGCTTTCCAATACTTAATTTATTAATTGAAAGAAATGAAATTATGTTACAAAGTGCACCAATTTGACATTAAGCCAAGATTTGCATTGAAAATATGGGTTACAAAAAAAAAACCTAAACCTATTTAGCTTATTTTGGAAAACAAAAGCCCATCACCATTTCTTAGAAGCCTTGGAAAGAGAAAGGGAAAAGAACAACCACCCCACCCCACCTATGGAACAACTCAATGGTTTTTTTCCAAATTTGTGATTGTAGGTAGTCACATTGGGCACCACCCATAAAAGGATTTAGCTAGGTTCGGCTATATGACAAATAGGAAACTAAAAATCTTATAAAATCTGGTTGCTTCTCATGAACTTTTCCCCCCCTACTTTTTTGGCAAATGTTTTGGAAGAATTCCCCAAATTAGGGGGGACCTAAATCTAGCAAATTGATCTTCTTTCCCCTACTTATCTATAGATTTTTTTGAAGAATTCCGAAGAGACCTTATGAAAGGGTGGTAATTCAATTTCAAATTTTGCAAAAATTTGAAATTTTTAGAAAAAAACTAAAAAACTCCTTGAACTAAAAGGGAGAAAATAAAATAAAAATTAGCCCAATTTTCGCTTTCCTCTCTCTTTCTTAACTTTTTCACATATAATTTTAACCCATACCCACTTCATTGACCCAATTTTTAAAAACAAGTAAATATACACACCTACACTTGTAACCTTATGCAAAAAGACCCCTATATTTGCTCAAGATGCATTCTCAAAATGCATTAGACCCAACAAACTTGGGACTCACCCATCCAATTAATTCACATGACAATAAATACCTCCACATTAATCAAATCTACTAAACAAATCTAGAATTATTAAATCACAAAACTACCAAATTAGTGTGTTTGAAAAAAATTGTAGGCGAAATTTGACATGACCATGATGAGCACATCTTCATTTTGAATATGAAGTTCATCATAAAGAATCTTGAGATAGTTGCAATATAATTGGTTCCTTGATTCAAATTTGAATGTAGCCAATGAGGATCTGGACAAGCATTCGTGGCTTGACCTTTCTAATCCACCTCATATTGGGAGTATGGGGGTAGGGGGAAGGTTTACTTTGAAATACTGACACACATTGAAAAATTTACACTTTATAATTGGGGATGATGTGTGCAATGTGCATGCACTTTTATGGGACACCTTTATGTGGGTGTGGCTTATGTCTTTGAAGAATTTTATTAATTTGGTTGTAGTTCAACCCTAACCCTTACAAGAGTATAACAAGTTTCCAATGTCATAGGAACATCCCTAACAATGTTAGATATGTAATACCCTATTTTGATTCATGTTCGACAAGTTTTGCCAAAATAATTAATTTCTTGGGGAAATATGGTCCAACAATGGCTTTCTACATATTTTAAAATTTTAAACATTAATATTTAAGGATGATAGTTCTTTAGAAAATTTCAAAATTATCTTGTTTTTGAACCAAGTTCTATATTCTAGGATTTTTGCACATTATTCATAGTTTTTTAATCTTAAAAATGTATGATTAGCCTTCTTCATAATCAATTATCTTTGAACATGAATCGTAGGCAAAAGTACTATAAAATATTTTTCATGTCTAATTTTAGTTATTTATTTATTTGCAACCCCACCTATAAGACTCAAACCAAAATTACAAATAGGTTAGGGATTACTAATAACACAACACCTAAACTAATGGTTATGATTGACGAATTAAAAGTAATGAGTAGCAATGAAATCATATTTATTATAATCTTTTATGTAGGTGCATGTAATTCACAAGTGAGTTTAGGACCAAAACTATGTATGCTTATTACATAACTATGGAAATTTATGTTCTTGTTTGCATGAATGTTTTATCACCTTTTTATTATTTATGTATAACTAGTATGCCACACCATTTTCCTACCTTGGACTTCACATAAACTATACCAAAACCTTTCAAAAGTAAAATTTCAATTCATGAAAATTTTCATTCATACAACAATTTATTTATATCAAGTGAATGTGTTTCCAAAGGTTACAAACACTCATTTATATACTAACCAAAAGGAAACTAACACTACTAAAAATTATGTCTTTTGCAACAAGTCACTACGCAATTGGCATGCAACTAATTGTCATTTGCAACTATCTTGGTGATATTTGTAATTATAAATTTGATATTGTATAATTTTTCAGCCATACGGTTGTGTGTGCAACTAAATGTGTACAACATGGGACACATGTTATAAAAATGATGGTCTAAACTTATACATACTTAAATTATTATACTTAATATATCTACATAAGGTATGTATAATAATATTATGTGCCTTTAGTATTAAGGTTAACCCCATGTTAATTTAAGCTAACTTAAACTAACCTAGGTTAAAATAATCGTAGTTAAATTAACCTAGGCTAAATAAACAAAAAAATTAAACTAACCATGGCTAAATAGGCTAAAATTAACGATGCCTAATTTTATTAGGCTAAATTATTTATGGCTAAATTAAATTACGTTAAAACTAACCATGGCTAAATTAATTAGGCTAAACTAATTATGGTTAAATTAAATTATGGTAAATTAAATATGGCTAAATTAAATTAGGCCAAAATAATTATGGTTAAATTAAGTTAGGTTAAATTATTTATGGCTAAAATAAAACAATACTTATGTAGCCTAAATCGAACTATGTTCAACTTACTTACATACCTAAGTAAGCCTATTTACCTAATAGGGTTTAATAATAACCTAACTAACTAGGCAACACGTGTCAACATTTTATTAGCCATAAATTGGACAATTTAAATATTACTATTCAATATTAGAAAATAGATGGGCCTCAATTTCCACGTGTCACCATATAATTGGTGTTTTAAAAATGGACACGTGTCAATTGGTCAATGAACGTTCCATGGTGTGCCACGTGTCATCATCTTAGTGGCATAAATTTTAATGATTGAAGATTAATCCAATGAATTTTTATTTTGAAAACAAAAAATTAATTAATTAGTGACATGTGTCTAGAAGCTAGTTGTCCAATTTTAAAACATGTGTCATATTTTTATTAGTTGCATTATAGTTGTAAGGAGAGTTGCACATAAGTGTAACTACATTTGGATTAGTATGTATGGATGAGCATGTATATTAACACCGTATATACATGTTACATACGTAATGTCGCATGCAACTAAATGTCGTATGCAACTTGTTATATGTAACACAAATTTGTAGTTGCATGTGTCACATGTAACTGAATTTTAGTTGTAAATGACAGTTGCAAAACCTAAAATTTCTAGTAGTGTAAACAAGAAATTTCTTAAAGTCTACACATCACATGGTTCCTCGTGGCTCCCCATGTGATTTCACATGCATAATAAAGTGGCAAAGATTTTTTCATATAAATTATCATGTGAAAGTCAAAGCACTTCAATGTGCCAAAGACTTTTCACATGACTTTCACATGAATTATCATGTGAAAGTCAAAGCACTTTAATGTGCCAAAGATTTTTCACATGATTTTCACATAAAATATCATGTGAAAGTTATAACACCTTAATGTGCGAAAGATTTTTCACATGAATTTCACATAAAATATCATGTGAAAGTTAGAACACCTTAATGTGCAAAAGATTTTTCACATGATTTTCACATAAATTATCATGTGAAAGTCAATGCACTTTGACCAAATCATAATTAAACTATGAAACCCTACCAATAAATAAATCACCGGCTTATCTATTAAATAATTACATGGGTAATAGTTTAACTACATCAAGTTAAATCACTCCCAAATTCATTATGGATTCCGTCCTCGGAATCACATACCCAATTTTTTTTCAATTTATCATGATTAATGCGATCGGGATATGGTGAACCATTGACATTTTTAAGTTCATAAAATCCATTATCTACAAACACCTTTTTGATAACAAAAGGTCCAAACCATTTGGACAACAATTTATTATAAGCCCTAAAATGATGTTGAGTGTTAAACATCATGACACGGTCACCTTTTTTGAACTCATTTCTTTTCATCTTTTTGTCAAAAACCTTCTTTTGTTAAACTTACGTAACTTCAATGGATTGGTGGGCTTTCAACTACAGTTTGTCCAACTCATTAAATTCCAACAATTGATAGTGTTGGGATTCATCCAAAGGAAATAGTAGTGTGTAAAGTCATTACTTCCAACTCAATGGGTAAAAGCACCTCCATTTTATAGGTTAAATGGAAATTTTGTATGTAGTGTTATAAACCCACACAACATGGTGGATCTTGAAATCCCAATCACAAATGTTCATATGAACCTCAATTTCTTTTGCTAGTATAGAACACAATGTCCTATTGGTCTTTTCTACTAGGCCATTAATGCTAGGTCTATACATAGTGGTAAACCTATGTTTCACTACAAGGCGTGCTAACAAGTTTTTCACAACCTCACTTGAAAACTAGGGACCATTATCAGAAACAATTTTGAATGGTGTCCCAAATTGAGTAAAGACTTGTTCATACATAAATCATGTTATTTCTTGTTTCATTAATGATTTCAAGGCACGTATTTTTGCAAACTTTGTGAAGTAGCCTGTGGCAACCACAATGAATCAATTCTAGTTTTTAGCAATGGCCCCATTAAATAAATTGCCCATTTTTCAAAAGGTCCCAAAGGTGGTATGGGGTGTTAAAAGCCATTCATAATAGACCTTTGTGCATAAGCTTAATATACATCATAATTCCTACAATAATCATGGGCATCCTTGAAGAGGGCGAGCCAATAATAACTTGCCTACAAAATATTTTTTACTATGATTTGTTTCGTAAAGTGGCCTGCATAAAACCCATCATGAAATGCATATAAAAGACGTGAGCTTTCACATTTTTCAATGGTTCATTGTAAAACATTATCTCTTCTTTGGAAGTAAAGTTGGTTGCTTATTATTAAGTAATTTCGACTTTTGTGCACAATTTGTGTTATCATTGCCTTTGTGGTTTTAAGTGAAAACTTCATGCCATTTAAGTATTAAATGATTTTTCGATATTCCTCAAATGTTTTTTTTACATTGATGGTCATTATTGTTGCATTTGGAAAGTCATCATCCTCTGAAACATCACCTATTCCTTCATATGCCCTTGTAGGGCCATCAACATTGTCACGCCGCTTTCATGGATGATGGACAATGTCAATGTCAAATTCTTTCATTAATAGCAACCATCGAACAAGTCGATCATTTGGATTGAACTTGTTGACCAAATAGGTTAAGGCCTTGTGATTATCACAAATTTGGCCTTGTACCCCAATAAGTAATGGTGAAATTTCTTAAAAGATAAAATAACTATAAGACCCTTTTGTTCGGTCACAATATAATTTTTCTCTACTAAAGTTAATTCTTTGTTAACAAAATGAATGGGATGGTCATGCTCATTTTTGTCCAATTGAGACAATGTGTTCCCCAGTACTTTTCCAAATGCATCATAATATACTAAAAATTATTTGTTTCAATTTGGAGTCCGAAGGATTGGTGTAGCTTGAAGAGCTAATTTGAATTGTTCGAATGCACATTTTGACGCTTCATTCTCCATTGGTGTAAGTGCATCTTCACACATGAATGGTGTTAAAGGACATGCTTTTGTCGCAAACATGTACATGAACCTTTGATAATAACCCACCATCCCTAAAAAACTTCAAATGGTTTTTTTGTGGTGGGGAAAGTAAGTTTTGAAATCCTATCAAGCTTTTCATGATATGTGGCTACCCCATTTTTTGACACAATGTGTTTAACTATCTTCCTTTCTAAAAAACCAATTGTGTTTTTCTCATGGCTCAAAGTCAACCTAAACCATTCGGGCATTAAAAACTAACTCAAGTTTGGTGAGGTGAGAAGTTCTACAAATATAAACCCCAAAGTCATCAATGAAAACTCGTGAAATAAAGCCCAAGAATGGTTCAAAAAACCTTGTTCATCAAACTTTAAAATGTGCTTGAAGCATTACATAAACCAAAAAACATTACTGTGTAATAAAATGTTTCCCATAGGGTGGTGAATGCGGTCTTCAATTGCTTTGAAGTTATTTTCACTTGGTGGTAGCCCTTGTACCCATCTCCGAATGTGTACATATGTGAGCCATACCGACATAGTCATGGCCGGTAGTCTCAATTTTGTCGTGACGTGTAGCGTGACATACAATGTCGTAAGGGTGTGAATCCGTAGGAAACTCTACTAAACAAACAAACAAAAATTAATTAAAGGTAGAAACTAATCAACTAAAAAGAGATGCATGCACACACGTATATATACAATGCACAAGGGAGGCTAAGATGAAATTCTCATGTATGAATTGAATTGCAAAGAAGGAATGAAGATGTATGTAGACGGTGGCCATGTAGTAACCACCGTGAGCATTTAGAAAATCCAAGTAGACTATGGAGGCAACTTTCATACAAAGGAATTCTAGAAAAACTAAAAGAGAAGGGAAGGGCTTGGCCCTTTTATACAACCACTAAAAAGCTAAAACCTTAAACACCTAATAGCGTACAGTCACTTAAGAATGTACATTAACCTTACAACCGTACATTAACCCTAAAAGATATGGCGGGCATGCGCGTAACCGGCCATCATGTATGAGGCCGTGCATACGGGCATGACAACTGTCGTGACATGCAGTGTCGTGACATACATTGTCGTAAGGGTGTGAATCCGTAGGAAACTCTACTAAACAAACAGACTAAAACCAATTAAAGGTAGAAACTAATCAACTAAAAAAAGATGCATGCACACACGTATATATACAATGCACAAGGGAGGCTGAGATGAAATTTTCATGTATCCCCCCCCAGACCTGAGCCGGGAAAAGCGTGGCATGGTCTGAGTAGGAATCAAGGTGCTGTAGGAGAGCATGATGAACAATACCAATTGTCGGCGGGAACTTGAGTGAGCTCTGGCTTGAGGTAGAAAAGATGGTATTCACCATTACAATTATCGCAAAGTAGCATCTGATCAGCATCGTCTATCTTCTGACATACCTGACATGGATAATCAAGTGGAGGAATCCAAGTCGACGTGATGATGGTAGGATCCAAGTTTGGCAAGTGGTAAGGCGTACAATTTTTGGAATGATCCCGAATTGTGCGTCCATTAGTTCCTTACAACTCCAACACACCTGAAGGCCTAATCGCTTTAATCCTCAAGATGGTGCAACTGGAAGAAGTGTCCAAAGTATCATTAGGTTGTCGCTAGAGATACACAAAGTCACCAACATCAAATTATTTCACCTTAGGTTTGTAACTACCACCTTGTGTGTGTGCATACTGTAAGGTGTCTCGATGTTGTGCAATGGACAAGTTCTCCATGGCCATGGGCATAACCTTTTTGAATAGGGCAGCCCTTTCTGCGATGACCTTAGCCCAAGTGGTTGGAGAATCCAAGTCCACAACCTGGTCCATTTGAGCAACAATGGAAGATGGTGGAATGGGATGTCGCCCAAAAAGTAGAAAGTAAGGAGAGAAATGAGACAAAGAGGCATGTTTGAACATCCTGTAACCCATGGCGATGTAAGGGAGGGCCAGGTCCCAATCCTCTTTGTTCCTAATGAGGCAAATATTCCGAAGTCCTTTCTTACATGTCTGAACCATCCTCTCTGCAAAGCCATCAGCTTGGGGATGATCTCTTGAAGTCCGTCGATGGTCAATGAGAGCATGGTCAAGTAGGTCTTGGAATTCTCCTCTGAATTTTGATCCTTGATCAGTAAGGCACTTAACACAAGCCCCAAACCTACTTAGGACTTGTTGTAAAAAAGCCTAATTGGTGCTATGTGATGATTTGTCTGGTAGTGCAACAAGCTCCACCCATTTTGAAAAATGCTCAATCATAATCATGATGTAGACATTACCCCTGGAGGTTCGTGGTAACTCTCCAGCTAAATCACATGACCAACGATAGAACATGCCTTGAATAGGGAGTGGAGAAAGTGTGAGCTGTCGAAAGGAGAAAAAAGTTCTCACTCTATCACATTGTTCACACCTAGCAATGACGTTTCGGACTTGAGCATACATACCTCTCCAATGGTAATGAGGAGCGAGAAGGCTATAAGTACGTTTAACTCCAAAGTGTCCAAGCTC
>Ga0209208_10006479_pt1 | contig 16129 bp, 12 predicted proteins | sample S1TSphfallax_3_FD_187694 | JGI IMG/M metagenome (GOLD analysis project Ga0209208, IMG submission 187694) | Host-associated microbial communities from peat moss isolated from Minnesota, USA - S1T2_Fd - Sphagnum fallax MG (SPAdes) (version 2) | ecosystem: Host-associated > Plants > Peat moss >...
AGTGATGCGCATGTTGTCAATCAATTGATCGGAGTCGACCATGATCGGTTTTCCATCCGCGTGCACACCCAAGCAAAATTGTTGGTAAGTTGTATTAGGATCCACTGAAATTTTGTAAACTCCATCTTTCTCAACTGTCGCAAGATCCCTGAACACCCGATTGAATCCCACTTTCACCTTCATCACATTGCTCGTGTGGTTGATAATCTCTGTAGAACCCATAGTTGTTGTTTATTGTTGTTGTTGTTGACTAGCTGGTTGGTGAGCAATACAACTGCCAGCTGCTGCGCTAGTGTTTTGTTGCTTCAATAATTTTCACCTTCACATTCCAAGCAGATCAAAGTACAAAAAAACGTTCAGTGCTCATGTGATTTCAGCAGGCTTACAAATTCGGTGGAGTCCTAGCTCCAACAATCTTTGTATGATACACGTATCGATCCGATCACCATATTTAGGGCTTAGGGATTTCGCTGATACCTGAAGCTGATGTTTGTGCAAAATATAGTACGGACCAAGTGGCGGTGGGCGTGAAAATTAGTTGTCGGTGTGTCGTCGTCCCTAGCTAGATCACTGATCCCAGCTCGATCCCAGCAGTGATATCAAAGTATCTAGAAATTTGCTTGTAGTAACTAATGTTCCTCCTGCAGCTGAATGGCACGCAATGTGTACTGATCCTGCAATCGATTTGCTTACAAAAGGAAATTGTGCTAATGTCTGTCTGCACTGTCGCTGCTGATGTCGATGATTGCCTGCGAGCTAATTGCAAAGCTTTGTTTTTGGGTGTTTTTCTTTGCAATACTGCACTTGCTTTATAGTTGGTACTGTCTCACGATACCTACACGGTACGCTACGAGTTGCGTGGAAGGCAAATTTGGGCGATTTCAGAGGAGTTCGGTTTCAAGAATGCACGAGGGACGAAGCGATCGAGACCTGGAGGAGAGTTTCTTGCTTGCTCCCTCTCGCGGGACCCACGCGCTGCTGCAGTAGGGCGCGTGTTGGTGGGTACCTTGTCGGGGGACTGGAAGACGTAGAAGCTACCTTGTGTCGGGGACGTCCGTCCTATCTGAGAAAATCTGACAGTGGGAAAAAAAAGGCTCCAGTTTTACTGCGAACTTCACAGGCGCCTAGTGAATTCGCATCCTATGGCAGGAAAATCCGATTTCCAGGAGGTGTCCAGGTGGTAAATTCTCATCCTACTAGGGTAAACAAGCCGGTAACTGAACACTTGGTGTCTCAGTCACCTCCTCTCACTCAAAATGCCTCCTTTGCACATAGGGTTTGAACATAATCTTCATGAGTACAAAGCGCACCTGAACACTTAGTGTCTCAGTCACCTCCCTCTCACTCAAAACGCCTCCTTTCCGCATAGCGTCTGAAGATTAAACCTTCATGCGGTAGAAAGTGCACCCATGCCCGTTTGAATGGCTCAAAATGGGTGAGAGATGAGTTAGATACATTCCTTCATGGCGAGGGAAAACTGTTAAAAAAAAGTGGGTCATACACATGGCAGCCCATGACAGTTTGTTTACTCACCTATAACCAACCAAAACACTACCTACTCCCATAAGACAACTAGATGAAGATCAGGATGATGAACATCTTCGAAATAAACGGTCACTTTTCTAGGGCTCAGATCCAAGGAAATTTAGGGCTAACAAATCGATGGTGATAGGGTTTCAATATCCCATTCACCAAAATCGTCGTGCTCATTCTGAATGTTTGTGGGTGCGATTTTCTATCACCCTCATAGGCAATAGCTGGTCCATCTTCTCCATGTGACATCCATTCGCACTATCGGAGCTTGTAATCCTCCCTCTCCTGCTCCATTGTCCTTCTCCTCTTTGTGTCATTTTGAAAAATCAAAAAACCCTAAATATATTTCATGTTGTGACCTCTTGGTTGAAGCTGGTAGATGTTGATCCCAACTCTATTGTTGTGAGCTCCCGAATGAAGGTCTCGTGTGTTGGTAATTAGATGTTGATTCCCTTTAGTGTTGTGACCTCTTAGTGGTGGTCTTGTGTTTAAGGTGATCTTGCTATTGTGCGTGTATTGTAAGTGATTGCATTATGGGAGTTCTTAAGCCTTTGGTGGTTTTTTTGGAAGAGCAAATGCTTGGTCCCATGTTGTGAACCCTTCTCTCTTTGCACCTTCTCCTCTTTTTCAATGCATGATCCATCTCCTCTCATTCCTTCTTGGTCTTCCATTTGTTGTCACTCATGTTGGTCCTTTCAATCATGTCATTAACATGTGCTTTTAGTCCTTTCCATGTATTTTTTATGCACATTGTGTTTTCGATCCTCATTACACACAGTCTTGATCCTCATTTACACAGTCTTGATCCTTTTTGTGCGCTTTCTATGCACACTAAGTGCTTTTGATCTTCATTGCACACACTCTATGCGCGTTTCTATGCACACTAGGTGCTATCAATCCTCATCATGCACATTTTATGCGTGCTTCTATGTATGCTAGGTGTTTTCAATCTTTGTTGCATGTGTTCTATGTGCATTAGGTGTTGTTGATCCTTGTTACACACTCTCTACGTGCACCTAGTGCTATCCATCTTTGTTGAGCGCACTCTTTATGCACTAGGTGATGTCAATCCTTGTTGCGTAGTCTCTGTGTGTGCCTAGTGCTTTCTATCCTTGTTGCATATGCACTATGCGCACTAAGTGGTGTCAATAGTTGTTGTGTGGTTTTTGTGGGTGTTTAGTGCTCTCAATCTTCATCACACACTTTCCATGCACGTTTCATGCTTTTGATCCTCTTCCCAAGCACATTGTGTTCTTATCCTCTTTGCATGCTCTTTACGCATGCTTGGTGCTTTTGACCCTTTCTATAAGTGCTTTTCTCTTTCTTTCGATACTTTCGTGTTTGGTATTTTTTTAGGTCATATTCCTTTGAACATGGTCCTCTCCATTTGATCGTCTCCATGCCTAGTCCTCCCTCTCCTTTCTTAATGGCTAGTTCTCTTTCCTTGATCAACTTTGGTCATGTTTTTTTTTAATTAGCCTCAAGTCATCTCTTTTCTTTTTCAGTCTTCGCCAACTCCTACAATTTTTGTCTCTTTTGATCCTCTCTAATGCTATAGTTGGTCTTTTTTGGTTGATCGATCCCTTTTGTTGTGGCTATTGATCTACTTTCTCTTTGAATGATCCTCTTTGTTACTACAACTTATCTTCTTGAGGTTGTTCTATTTGCTTTTGGTATTGGTCATCTATATGATTATATCCATATGTTGGTCTTGATGCTCACCAATTTTTTACTTCTTCCTTAATCATTAGAGGGTTGTAGCATTGTTATAAAGCATCCTCTTACTTCTTCCTTAGCTCGTGTTTATAACCTTGCATGTTGTTGAATCCAAGTTGTGAAGCTTGGGTTTACCCCCCTATACTTATGTGGATGTGCATGTAGACTTGCTTGAAACTCCTAGTGTAAATGGTACCCACCTCAACTCCAATTGTTAGAATCTAGGCTGTAATGAACTCTATTCTAGCTCGATTTTTTGCACATTCCCAACCTGCTCGATTTGCTATAGAACCAAATTTTGCTACTCATTTGGGTCATTTTTCTTCCTTCTCCTTTTGTTTGCCTTCCCTAATTTCCTTTACAATTGCCATTTCTAGTACTTTTCTCGTTAGAATATTTAAATATTCATAATTGTGAATAATCAACTAAAGGCTATTTTCCTTTTATGTGTCTTGTAGGTGAATGAAGCAACAACAAGAGGTTATGCATCCTCATGGATTCTTGAGTCAGATTTGGAAATTGTTGGGTTTCCTCACAATTACCTTCAAGGCTTCCTTCATCTATGTTTACAACAATATTCTCTTCTAACTATTATTATTTCATTATAGGGCTCTGGGGCATATCAACATAGTAGCATTGGTCATTTTCTAGCATGTACGTAGGTAGATCTTTAGATGTTGGATGTTGAACTGTTCACCTATGTGGAGAAGTTTTGTTGCAGTAAATCCTCACCCCATTGTTGATTATTTTCAGCTTCCTCCTTTGTTGTGTAATTTTTTTCACTTTTTGCATTGTTGATGTTTATCATTGCATTGTAAACCTTTGATGGTCTAATGTTGCTATCCATTGCTTTGGGTTGATAAGCCATATACTTGTAGTTCTAAATCCAGACTTCATGTTTTTTTTGCTCAATGATTGCTTTAAAAGTTGATCCACCCAATCGGCTAAGGTTATCTTGTCTTGTTCTTAATGATTGCTTCTAGACATGGCAACATCCCTATTCTTTCTTAATGTTATTTTAAAAGACTTAAAACAAGAAACATCTCATGGTTACAATGCATGTGATGTGTGAGATGGTAGTGTAATAATGTCTAACCCAATATCTTTGGCATGTTCTATTGCTTCTAGGGTGACATCGTTGCCATGCCCATCTAGAATTGACAAATGTCTATTAGTGAATGACAGCCCACGTGGAATCAATCTCTTAAAAAAAGATAGAAATTCCTTAAATAGGAAAGCAATTATCCAAGCTCTATATTGGAAATTCAATTAAATTTCAAAATTTGATTTTTCAAGGAGAAATTAGTTAAGTAACTAGTCCACACTAGTGCCAATAGCATGGGCCACACTAATATATTAATTGAGGGATTGAATTATTGGAACCAAAATTATAAACCAGTAGTGCATGGAGAAGTCTTGTCTCAAAATATATAACATCACAAGAAAAAGAAGAAAATAAAGCAAACTCTTTAAAAGAAAGGTTCCTCCAAAATATGGATAAGGTAATAGAAACAAGCATACATCACAAAAATTTGGACTCAACATGAATAGGAATTTTTTTGTAATTGTATTGGGGTCGAAAGGCTTTCTGTGTCAAATTGTTCAAAGGCAGAGTACGCTGTGACAGCCCCAAGGTGAACCAGCACCCACATTGGCACCTTCATGTGTTTGAGCAAGGCCTCTTTAGTGGCCTTATTATTAAGCCCAAAAAATCTTAGATTTGAACTCAGAGTTAGTTTTGAGCTCAGAGATCCGGATTTAGTCTAAGCCAATGAAATTTGTAATATTTAGAAATAATTTAAATGTGTTTTGGGAATTTTGCCATTGTACCAACTAGCAACTTGGGTGCTGGTTCACCCAAGCCCATCTGATCAGATCACCACTAAGGGCGAACTTCTTCTTACCTTTCAAATTTAGGGCCCCAAATTCCACAAGGTTCTCAAATCACCAAATTACCAAAAGGAAAGTGAAGGGCACAACATTTAGGTAGTTCAAATTTCAAAGTGTGAAAGCATTTCTTCCAAAATATAACATATGAAAAAGAAGTGTGAAAGTAATTACTGTAGCTTCCTGGAATTGGGATTTACCTGTGGTACCATATGAATTTACCACCTGTAAACTTCCTGGAAATGGGATTTTCCTGTCATAGGCTGAGAAATCATCCCGCGCGTGTAATTTCGCGGGAAAAATGGACGTCTTTTTGACCCGCTGGAGGTCATATTTCCTGAAACAGGACGCACGTCGCGCCGACAAGGTAGGCTACCTTCCATGTCCGCGAGTCTCCCAACAAGGTACCCACCAACACGCGCCCTACTGCCGCAACGCGTGTGTCCTGTTAGAGGGAGCAAGCGAGCAACTCTTCAAGCCTCGATCAACTCGTTCCTCCTGCTATCTCGAAACAGATCTCGGCTGAAAACGCAGAAATTTGCCTTCCACGAAACTCGTAAAGTGCCGTGTCAGTGTCGAGAGATAGTAATCACTATAAGGCAAGTGAAGTGTTGTGAAGAAAAACACTCAAAAACAAAGCTTTGCAATCAGCTCGCAGGCAATCATCGACATCAGCAGCGACGGTGCAGACAGACATTAGCACAATTTCCTTTTGTAAGCAAATCGAGTGCAGGATCAGTACACATTGCGTGCCATTCAGCTGCACGAGCGACATTAGTTACTGCAAGCAACTATCTAGCTACTTTAATATCACTGCTGGGATCGAGCCGGGATCAGTGATCTGGCTGAGCCAATCTAGCTAGGGACGACGACACGCCCACAACTACCTGTCACGCCGAGAAGCAAACCTTTGCAATCATCGACATCGCCAGCGACGGTGCAGACACAGATTAGTACAATTTTCTTTTGAAAGCAAATCGAGTGCCGGATCAGTACACATTGCGTGCCATTCAGTTGCAGGAGCGACATCAGCTACTACAAGCAAATTTCTACCTACTTTCATGCTATCGCTGCTGGGATCGCGCTGCGATCAGTGATACTCTAGCTAGGAACGACGAAACACCACAACTACTTTTCACGCCCCAAAGCCACCGCCACTTGGTCCTGCTATATTTTGGACGAGAATCAGCTTCAGGTATCAGCCAAATCCCTGAACCCTAACTTGTGTTCTACAAAGATCTGGTATTTGGGGCAATATGTGTATCATACATAGATTCTTGGAGCTAGGATTCCACCGCATTTGTGAACCTGCTGAAATCAAATGAGCACTGAATTTTTTTGTCTACTTTGATCCCCTTGGAATGTGAAGGTGGAAATTATTGAAGCTACAAAACACTAGCTTAGCAGCTGCCAGCTGTATTGATCACCTACCAGCAAGTGAACAACAACAACAACAAACAACTATGGGTTCTACAGAGATTATCAACCACACGAGCACGGCAATGAAAGTGAAAGTGGGATTCAATCGGGTGTTCAGGGATCTTGCGACAGTTGAGAAAGATGGAGTTTACAAAATTTCCGTGGATCCTAATACAACTTACCAACAATTTTGCTTGGGTGTGCACGCGGATGGAAAACCGATCATGGTCGACTCCGATCAATTGATTGACAACATGCGCATCACTCTAACCGAATCAGCAGACGGCAACTTGGGTGTCGTCGAGGTTCCAAGGCAAGCTGTAGTACAAGAAGTGGGTCGAGATCAGCGGCCGGCCCATGTAATAATTCTTCCGCACGCCGCGGTTTCAGTTTCAGATTCGAGCCCCAAATGTCGACAACAGAGCAAAAGCCGGTTGACGTTCTGGAAGTCATCAGATCCGGTTCACGCAAAATCGTGAAGCTGTTACAACAAACTTACCTTCTCTCAGGCAAAACGATGATTGGATTAGGGTTTGGCGCTCGCTTGCGCTTCCCATTAGTTTGTAATACGCTCCGTTTTTAAAGGGTTAGGTGTTTTCTACTGAGCACTTGTGTCCTTGTGTATAGCTGTAAAGCTTTTCCTAACCTACATTGTAGGTAACTAAATACAAACCATCCAGTACATGTATCTAGTATCGACCTACATAGTAGCCACCAGGTGTGCCTTACTCTCTTACCCAGATAGTAACCACTTTTGTTTCCGCTATGTACTTACATATTAGACCTAAGGACCCTTCACACCTGGAGTTTGTTTAGGGTTATTGATAGTTGCTAACACCACAGGTGCCAACATCTGGAAACCGCTATCTTTTTTAAACAAAAAAAAAGTTGTGTCGTCATTAGGAAACACCGATGCATTCAGACATGAGTATGTTTATTCCTATGGACAGCCCAGTAACTTTTCCGCCCACTCTGTGGGCTCACACCAACAAGTTTTTGGGCATCTTTTTAACTTGTTTTTTGGTTGCCCTGGCACTTCCCTCATTCTCACTCACTCCTCACTCTCATCACTCTCTCCTCCCTCTCACTCTCTTCTCACTTGCATTGTCTCTTGCACATGCTTTTTCAAATCTTTTTTTGTGGTGCGCTCATCATCATCTTTAGCTTTTTTGTGCTCATTTCATTCTTGCTTTGTTTCAGCTTTTGCCTATGGTTATTACAATTGGCTCATGTTCTATGAAGTGGGTCTTGCCATTGCTTTGCAGTCACTTTGTTTTGGTTTCTATCTATGATTGGAACAATCACAACTCGATTTTTGCTGGCACTGTTTTGACTTCAATGACAGTTGTAATAGTCAATTAATGTTTTGTGAGTTTTTGTTGCTTTCAATTTTTTGGTGGCTTCTAAGTTTTCAATTACAAGTGTTGTAAAGGTTGAACAATGATGGATGATGAAGTTCTTTTCCTTCTAATGAGCTCCATTACACTATTGATTAATATGATGCAAGAAGCATTTGTTGAAGCACATCCAATGAGCTCCACATTTCTTGAAACTAGCAACTTTATAAATACATAACAAGTGCTAGAATCGAAGTATGTGTTGCTATTTACTGCTTTACATCAATATCGAATTATGTGTGCATTGAATCTATTGTCTAATGATTTGGGACACTAGGTGAAGCCCAAAAGTACAATTGGGTTTTCGAGGTTTCTTTTAATTGAATTTGATGAGGATCATTGGGTTGAGAATTTCTAGATGACTAAAGCCAAATTGTTTGACATTGCAAAAAAGCTACAACCCATGCCAAAAAAACAAGATACCAAATATAGGAAAGCAGTTCATGTTGAGATATGAATTCGTTGTCAAAGATTTTAATTAGTTGAGTGCGCAAATTTTTTGACTTGCAATGAACTTTTCATAGTTGGAAAATCCATAAACTCATGGATTGTCTATGCTATCAATATTGTTTACTAAGACTTGATATCTTGGCCCCAAGGTCTAGAAATGTTAGTTTTTATGGAAGGATTCATGAAATTGTGCGGTCTTCTTAGTGTGTAAGGTGTTATAGACGATACCCATCTTTCTATTCTAAAACTTCATTGTGCTTTTGCTGAAGACTACTACTATCATAAAATTGGTGAATACAACATAATGGCATAATGTGTTGTTGATTATAATTTAAAAATTATTGATGATTTTGTGGGTCTTTGAGGTAATGTTAATGACTTACGTTGGTTTGGTTTATACATGAAAGTTCAATACAATACATTCTTGAAATTGAAAAGGTTTTTCAAAATGAATTGCACCTTATTTTTTGGCTAACAAGGGATACCCATTGATTTCATGGATTAAAATGTCATACAAAAAAGAAGGACAACACTTTGTCATAGAACTTTTCTATAATAGTAGACATAAAAGGGGTCACTCTATTGTGGAAAATGTTTTTGGCAATCTAGAAAATGCCTTTCGAGGATTACTAAGAAAATTTAATTTACTCATGTATTTTTTGCCAAATGGTTTTACTTGTAATGAATCATCACCTTGGATGATTTTTTGGGTTTTAAAATTTAGTGTTTAGTTATCCAATTTTGTTAAAAGACCATGATAAAAGACCATTATTTGTTTTCCTGAATTGTCCATCATCACAAGGGAATTCATGAAACAAATTAAGGGAAAGGAAAGGGGTTTTATGCTTGTGTGTAATGTAAGTCTTAACAATTATCTTGAATGAACTACTAATGGTGGAAGATGGAGCCACATTTATGGGGTTCTTGATGAAGCTTCACATGAAGAAGATACATGGGAGTTATGTGATGAAGGATAAGAGGATGGCAAAGGAATTTTTTAAGGCAGAGGACAGAAAACAAAATGATAAGCTAAATTTTCATACAGGATGTGTGTGGGAAGCTGGATAGGAAATGTTGGATTTTTTCTTGTTTTTTTCTTATTGCTACTAATTTTTCTACCTTGGCAGTAGTTGCACTTTGATGAGAACATGCCGGGGTGAAAACATGGTATTTTACACAAAAAAAGTTGCCAAAAAAAATCAAGTTTAAAAATAAATAAATTTTCACAAAAACATAAGAAAGTAGATTCAATTTTTACTTAAATTTCATTTTGAAACCGTTATGCTTTCCATTGGGTTTGTATTGAATTGAATACAAAATTTGAAAAACTTTGGAATTATAAAAGTAAGGAACAAGTACTTTTGAATTTGACTAACAATATGGTGTTCAAAAGTACTTTTCATTAGAAAATTTAATGAAATAGATTTGTGTGAAGTTATAACATAAAGATCATTGTATATTCAAAGGAAGGAAAATAAATAAACTATACTTTCCCTTTGGTAGGATATACTTGACACATATTTGAAACAAATGTTACAATCCAGAAAGTAGGTTTCCAAAGTTACTCACATTTAGAGAAGACTACTTGAAACCTACTTTTACAACGTAAAATTTAAAAATAAATTCATAATAGTAAAGAAGTATCTTGTTTTTCATTGAAGTAAAAACTTATATGTATAATATTTTATGATGGGTTTTAGTCATATTTTTTGTTAGCTTTACAAGTAGACTACCAAGGTAATTGAATTGTATATTTTACTTCTAGCCTCCATGTACTTTGAAGTTTCATATAAGGAGTTGGTGTGAAAACATGAGGATAGAATAAAGTGATCAAATATGTAAATTTGGGTGCGCATTTAGAAGCTTTAGAATCATGCATGCATCAATGAAGAGTTAGGGGTTTGGATCTAGTTGGGTGATTGGTTTTTGGAACAAGAAACATGATAAACCTATTCTTTGGGTATCCTTAAGTTGGAGTAATCAATGTAGAAGGTAAAAATCTAAATAAGTTTTTAAAGATCAAATTAGGAAAATTGGTTGTATGTGAATGTGTAGGCCCATATTTTTAATGGTTTTGGATAAACCCCATGTTGATTGTGCAACCAGAGTTGAATATTCATAAAACAAAAATATGGAAAGGGACTAGACATTTTGGGAAATTAAAACTTAAAATTCCAATCGATGCATTGCATAAGGTTGGGATTAACAATTCAATGGCCTATTGAATATAGAGGTTTTGATCCTTGGGTAAACTTCAAGAAAAACAAAGTAGTGGTTTGGTTCAAATTGGGGCAACAAATAGTAGTTTTTTACAATTATGTTATTAGGACCAAGTGTTGTTGTGATACAATAATGTAATTTGGAGCCTTGAAAGTAATCAAATTGTGTTTTCTTTAACATTTGATACATAATGTTTATAATATGTATTGCCAAAATTCGGTAGGCAAGACTTAGGTCTTGGGTTTGTTGTTTAAATGAAATAAATAAGGAATTTCTACTTGTGGAAGTTTTAGGTTCCTTTCGTTTGGTTACAACTCTTTTAATAATGAGTTGAATTGATTCTCTTGTTGCAAATTTTTTCACCTAGCACGAGGGCACATGCTTTGATTTTTAGTGGATTTATTGTTGTACATGAAATAATGAAATGCATGTTATGCAAGGTTAGGTTTTGTGCACTTTTTTCATGTCTACAAGTTATCTTTTAGGTGTTATCAACTTTGTAGATGGCTTCTTTCTTTCATGGTTTCATATTCGATTGTCAAATGGGATAATATATTACTAACTAATACTTTGTGTTTGGTTAGTGTAATAAGTGATTGGACAAAGTCAAATGTTTGTAGGGCTTCATAAAAACAATAAAACATCCTATCATTACTACCAACCCTTTCTATGGATTGACCATTGTGGTATGTTTCATGAGATGTAACACAAACAATGTTGATGATTTCAATATGAAGTCAAAGAATGTTCTACAAAAGAAAGTAGATTTTTCAATGGAGTTGAGTGCGCTTGGATGGTGAAAAATTATTACCATAACAAGTTTGAAAAACTTGACAAATTTTAGGAACTATTCTTTGATTAGTTCTTACATGCCTTTTGTAAACAACTACTTAGAAAATTTGCTATCTTGTTTCCTTAATCTTATGTTTTATTTGTAGGTTGCATAGGTGGAGCTATGAACAATTTTTTATTTTTATTTTTTTTTCATAAGTGTAAATGTTTACAAAACGATTATGTTGGGTGATGTGTTACTATTATTAAGGTGTTTGCTCATGGACTACATGTTAGAATTGAATTCATTGGCTTTTGTAATAAACATAATTTTTCGATCTAAACATGGGATTTCTTACGAGTTCTTTGTTGTGAAGTTTGTTTACTTTTCTTATTGTGATTCAAACCAATATCAACCAAGCCAACCACTTATTTTTCTTGATTGTATATCCTTGGAGATTTGGTAAGTATCAATAAGGCACATGAGTGAATATGTTTTGCTTCCTTTATGTTACATTTCTAATGGTATGATGTTGTTTTACATTGTTTTTAAGAAGATGGGTTTTGTGTGATGTACAAGGTTGCCAAAGGAGGTTATTGAAGATGGATAGATGGGAGGGAATCATTTGGCAATTGTTTCATTGGGATTTCGAATTATAGCACTACGGATTCCATATAGGTCCAAGGGCTACAAACAACATGGTGGATTATAAGCCTAAAGTAATTAAAGTTTTTGAACATTATGTTGTGTGCTTTGGGTAAGGAAAAACCTCAATTTTGGGGCCTTTTCTAATGCCATTTGTGGGTTCATTGGTTGAAAGGCACAATGTTATTGTGGGTTTCAAATCATTATTGATTTTTTCATGTTGGTTTTGTAGTAACCAACGAATTGCAAATGTAACATACAATGACTACCTAGTAAATGGATGAATCTTGCTTAACATCCAATGTGGGTTAATACATGTAAGGTACACATTCCTTCAAATTTGGGTAATTTGAGTAAACCTAAATTATGAGCCTATGGTAAATGGCCATAAATGTGCTTTATCCACAAATGTTAGTTCCAATACAAAGCTTTTTGTCTTTACCTTCATGAATTTGGAAAAACTATCTATAAATTTTAATTAGGTATGTTGATGTGGACGGTGTTTATAGGTGATCAATGTATGATTTTGTGTAGTTACATTGGATGCCCAACTTTGACCATCCATTACTTCTTCATCTCAACTTGGTTTTCCACATAATGTTTTTCACATCATTCATATATATGCCTTTTATTTACCTTAGAAGTTTTATTGTCAATAAACCATGGTATCTTGGTGCAATCCTCCAAAAACTTGTAATTTTGAAAGTTGTTCAAAACTTTAATTTAATTTTCAATGGTGGGGATTTTCCATTTCTAAACCAAATTGGTTGTTTTTATTTGAAAGATTGAGCTTGAAGTTTTCTACAACTTTGTTAAGTTGGATTTTTTTAATTTCAACAAAATTCATGACTTTTGCACACATATGCGAAGGCTAATCTAACTTTCGTATTGGGATTGTTTTGGTCAAATGTCAATTAAGGGGTAATGAACTCACCACACCTTTATGTTGTGATAAAATTTGTAAAAGTTTGTTATTAACATGTTCCATTTCAAATATTTTCCCAGAGCAAAACTTTGAAATGCATTTTTTCCTTCATATCTTACTCAAATAAAACAAATGAATTTATTTTTTCAAGATTTTTCAAAGATTTATGCATTAATGTGCACAATAATATATAGAATTTTAAATGATTCATGAAAAAAAAAATTCAAAATGGAATTCAATTTTTATAGTTGTGTGTACATGTAAACTTAATATGTATTATTGAATAGGAATTAATAAGTAATAGGTAGTACAATTAGTATGTAATAACTAGGAACTAAATAATAACTAAGTAATATATGCTACTTCATTAATAGACCTACCTAGCTACGTAGTTAATAGCTAATAGTTAAATAAAACCTAAATATATTTTTTGCTACCTAGTAAATATAGTAGGAAGGTAGGTAGGTAAAGAGGTTGTTAGGGTAATTAAAGAGGTAGGCATGTTGGCTAGTTGTTAAGGTAGGTATGTAAGTAAAGTAAATATGTATGTTACAATATGGTGAATGGGTAGGTAAGCAGGTAGGTTAATAAGGTAGATATATTCGACCTACCTAACTAGCCTAGCCTTCAAATAATTACGTACCTTGTTAAGTTTAATTTGGCTACCTAGTTTAACATATTAAGTTATGTAGGTTGTAGTACCTATGTTTTATTATTGGGCGAACCCATCCTTGGATGATACCATTAGGAACCACCTCAAGGAATGGTTATGGAACTAAAAACAACTAAGTCATTTTCCTAGGCCCTTTCCTTCAAATGTTTTCACAATTATAAATTATTATTTTTTCATGTTTATCCATTGCATGCACTAATATATAGCTTGAGGTTTATTTGGGAATCTAAAAAATTGAAAATTAAAAAAATGTGTATTCCTAATTAAAATGGCCCCTTAAAAAATTGTTAGCCTCAACTTTGGAAATTCAGAATTAAATTATATTAGAAAAAATAATTACCTAATAAAAACCTAAAAATAGAATGACTTCCAAATTAATTTACAAAAAAATTCACTTTTTGTTTTTTCAAATTATGGTTCAAATTTGTGTTTTGGACCAAAATGTTCAAAGAAAAAAATTAATGTTATGTTCATGAAACATTTTTTAAATGCAATGATTAGGAACAAAAAAAAAAACACAATATTCTTGGTATTATTAAAATTTCAAAGTCTATGGAACCTAATAAATGTATTCATAAAAAAAGTTTAAAATGTCTATTTAAATGTTTTTTATGGGTCCAAGAAAATCAAGGTTTGATGTTCCTAGTGGTACCATCCAAGGATGGGCTTGCCTTAATAGACTACTAATTCTATTAGGTAAGTAACCTAGGCCTAATTAGTAGGCTAATAGGCTAGTTATAACATGTTAATTAATTAAGTATGTTAAGTATGTAGGTGGCCTAGGCTTGCCTAATTAATGTCAAATTGGCATGTTCACTTTGAGTAAGCCATGATCATTTTGATGGACCTTTTTTTATTAATTGTGCTTTTTGATTAGATGTCCAATTAACAGTTAGTCACAAAGGTCATTTCAGTAAAATGTATTAGTAAAAATTAACACATGTTTTTCATGCCTCAACCCATGAGCAAAGATGGACATCAACTTTGGTCCAAACAGATACTTTAACCAAGTTGGATATTCTGCACACTAATTGGAATTTCTTATTTGTGTAGTGCTTCAAGTTTTGATTTCTTGTATTGTGTAATGCTTCATCTTTTAATAACATAATAATGCAATCTTTTCATAGATAATGATTCTTTTGTTTCTTTGCAAATGTTGTTGATGGCTAGGTCATGTTTGTCATCAAATGGTATATAATTTGTAGTTTGTGACCCTGTTGCTAATGCAAACTCTTTACTCATATTTCTTATAATTAAATTGAGTTGGTTCATGCTTTAGAACCTTAATGTGATAGAGTAATAGCTACAAGAGATTGTAAACCTAGGTTGGCATAGGAAACCCAAAATCATCCAAATCTAACTTAAGAAGCCATGAGGTTGCACAACTTGTTCTCATTGCCTCATTTGCCTACAAGACGCACTTGAAGAGAAAGGAGCCATTAGGTGATTATTTTTAGTCACATGTTGTGACTTTTGGTGAAGACATAAATACTAAGGAAAAAAACCATGGACAAGGTAGCTACAAAGGATATTAGAAGAAAGAAAAAAGAAGAAGATAATAATAAATGAGCCAAAAGAATAATTGATTTAAAGATTGTAGTAGGTAGAACAATTATCATAATTGCTTAAAAACTCACTAGAACACATTTTACTCTAGTTTAGACTCTACCAATTGTCAAGGAGGTCAATGATAGATTTCAATAAAACTTTCAAGCATGCTTATGATAAGATCCTACATGTAGGTACAAAGTGCTAATCTTGGATGCACAACATGGGTTCATCAAAAGGTTAGGCAATGGGGCATGGCCTTAAGCAACAAGTAAGAAGGCGTAAAGTAACATGGTTGCTACTTTCTAATGATTAAATATGAAAAATACATATGGTCATCATTGGGACCAACACCAGAGGATAACATGATTAAGATCGGCAAAACGAAAAACAAAGTATAAACAATTTAAGAACATGGAAAAGAAGCAAAAAAGGCCAGCATGGACTTCAAGAGCACAAATGAAAGCCCAAACTTGCTGAAACAAAAACATACAAGCACAAAAAGCACAATCAATAGTTAAAATGACCAACATAGATTTCAAGAGCACAAAAAACACAACTAGAATGCTAGAATGTCACCTCAAGAACACCCAAAAGACCAAAAGAATTGAATAAACTACAATAACAATGGAGCTTTGAGCTTCAAGTTTCAAGAACATGCCCAAAAGACTAAAATAACATGTAACAATGGGCCCATGCGAACTCATGTGCATCTTATTCCTAGTGATGCAAATTCACTTCTTCTAGGTGACACTATTTTTAATGACGCACCTCTTCCGAAAAGATTTTCTTTTTTACCTACCTAGTAACACACTATTCTTGGTGATCTTGTTTTTTTCATGGTGACACATTAGTCTTGGTGATGTGCCTCTTCTTGGTAACATGCTCGCATTGGTGATGAACCTACTTGACCACATGATTACGTCTTCCTAGAGATGAACATC
>Ga0209208_10006480_pt1 | contig 16128 bp, 20 predicted proteins | sample S1TSphfallax_3_FD_187694 | JGI IMG/M metagenome (GOLD analysis project Ga0209208, IMG submission 187694) | Host-associated microbial communities from peat moss isolated from Minnesota, USA - S1T2_Fd - Sphagnum fallax MG (SPAdes) (version 2) | ecosystem: Host-associated > Plants > Peat moss >...
TTCAGTTGTGGGAAATTCCAAAAAATTAAATTTGAAACTATGGAACCTCATTTTTTAAAATAAATAAATATTTGGCAAAAGAAGTGCCCATTAGTAGTAGTAGGAGGTATAGTATCAAAATCCATGCAGCCTGATTATTGGGAGAGCTTGTGGCTGGGGTTGTGAGACAACAAAAAAATAAGATCCCCCCCCCACACTTGAATAATAAAGGAAATGCAAATTCTCACCTCACCATACACCAAGCCACTTGTAGGATAGATTGCCTTTGGAAAACAATTGCAACACTTGCAAAACATGAGGATTTCTCAACCTATACCTACTAAAGCAAAAAAACCGTCTCATTCCAAAAGAAAAAGATAATAACCTAGAATGCAAGCACACTCAACATATGTCCTGGAGGGGATTTTGTGTGAATCATCTTGAGTAAAAGTAACTCGGTATCTTTTTTAAACCCTAAATCGGTTGTAGGTGCAAATTGAAATATATATCTAAAGGCGTAGTACCTATCATCTCAATTAGTCCCTTGGCAAGGATACATGCCACTTTTTTAATGTTACATAGGCCCTTCTCGGGAGGTACATGTCATTTTTAAGCCCTTGTTAGGGTAAGTGTCACCTTTTTTTTTATGTTAGTTAGGTGTTAAGGCAGTTAGGACTAAATAGTAAATAGCACTAAGAGCATTACCACCGGTGCTCGGTATGTGACCCTGCACATTAAAATTAGATGAAGAAAAGTCAACATATAGGTACTCGTTTGGCATAGGAAAATGGTTGTTCTCCTACATATATTTGGTCATTTGGTGAGGCTAGTACAAAGCTCAGCAAAGCTCTGCACCTCGTAGAGAAGAATGTACTAAATATGATCTGATTGCTGCTCCCTGTTTTTTCTTGGGCAATCATAATGATTGGTTCAGGTGGTTTGCTATTAGTACTTCTGACCTTTTTGCAGTCCCTGTTTCAGTTCTATAGTTACTATAGAAAAAAAGTAAAAAACTAAAGTTAGATGTGAGAAATATTCTTGGAGAATATTTTTGGGGTTACAAAAAAGTAAATAACAAAACTTGGATGTGAGAAATATTTTTGTACAATCCTGATAGAATCAGGAGAAGGAAGCTGTCATGAACCTTCCGACGGGGCATACGTCCATAGAAGAATTTATCGTTTACCACCCTCAGGATGCTACCTTAACAAAACACCACTGGATTGATTTTTCATAGGAACCCACATTAACCATCCATTGAAAGCCCATTATGAACTCAATTGTGGATGAACTACATCCACAACTGAATTACCAAGGTCCCAATCTTGATAACCTATTGTGTAAACCTTCCTTCTATGCCCACCTCACACTAAACTTTAAGTAACTAAGTATGTAAATGGATAGTTATGTAACTATCGATTTCCTTTGGTGATATAGGTTTTTTATTTGTGGAGGTTTGTGTCTCATGTGTTTTTATGCAAAGTTAAGTTTTGGTGGCTTTGTATTTGTGCTTCAAGTTTCATATTTTCGGTAAATTCATTTTGGACGAATATGTTTTTCAAATTGATGAAGGCCCCACTTATTTTAATTATGCCTTCGTGCAACTCAAGATAGTCTCTCATGTATCCAGAGAGATGCACTTTTCTTTTGAAAATTTGGCAGTTATCACACCTTAGGTCTATAGGCTTCTTTGATGAACATCCATCGTGATGCATCTTTTAAATTTATTTTGAAAGATGATTCTATTTTCTCAGCATTTAGAATTCGCATTCATTCTTGTTCAAAGGGACGAGACTATGGTTGATTATTAGGTCATATATTTGTTCGTTGTTTATCACACATTTTATTTTCACCTTAACATTGTGTTTTCATTTCGATTTAATTCAACCTTTGACATTTAATTTTCTCACATGTGAATGTGAACATGGGTTAAACAAATCTAACACACATTTAGCACGTTGTTCATTTGAAGGTCATGGATAGCCACACATGACATCATCAGAGGTATCATGTACATCTTGTTTGAGAGAATGTGCACGATGTATGGAAAGAACAATGGTACGCCTTTACATAAAAAGTTTCCATACAAACTGATCTTTACATGACTCATGAAGATTAGATTTTTGTTGCTATTGTGACGATTACTGACTTGACACGAAAGGTGATGGGTACGAGTGTCATTAGTTGACCAATAGGTGTAATTACGAAACTTAACGTCATCATTTAGATCCGCAAGTATAAAGGACTTTATGAAAGGCACCATTTTATTATGATGGTCCTGGAGGTGCATGGCGCATCTAAGCGTGATTTGGATCGTTTCATTAGGGAGTGTGTTTGTCGTTTACACCTTGGCAATCGAAAAGTCATTTATCCTTATCTTTTTGCATTCAATTTTTTAGGTAGCATGTTAATATTGCTTTTCAACATGCAATATTAACCTTTGTAATAGAGAGGAAGATTACATTGACGAGAGATACTTATTCTAAAGCTCCTATTTCTCTTAGAACTCATCATTTACAAGTAGACAACATTAGAAGGGCTGTGGGTGAGATAGCTTCCTACCACAAAAGGGGATTGATCTTTTTCCTTCTTTGGTTCCTACAGGCTGCGCATCTTTTGGCCTTTCTTTGACATTCTCTTTTTGGACTAGCTCTCTCCCTTCTTTGATTCATGCAAGCTGTGCATCTTTTGACCTTTCTTTGACGTTCTCTTTTTGGAGTAGCTCTCTCCCTTCCTTGGTTCTACTGGCTGCCGCATCTTTTGGCCTTTTCTTTGGCCTTCCCTTTTGTCTTCCTCGTGATGGTTCCAACCATCAATTTTTATTTGTGATCCTTGTTTCGCAATTATCACAGGTGAATAATAAGTACTAAGGTGATGTGATAAGAGCATCTCCACCAGTGCTCAGTATGTTTGTCAGCATGCACTGGAAATCTTGAATAAGGTAGTAGTACATTAGTCAAATTGAGTGGATCTAAAAAGACTGCTGCAAAATTTGCATGGCTTTCAAAGCCCTGGCCTGGAGGATCCCCGGAAGAGCCTAATTTCTGATTGGCTAGATAGTTTGATTGGTCCAGGTGGATTGCTATTAATAGTCTCATATGTATTGGGGTCTCAAATAATAATAATAATAATAATAATAATTTCCAATTTTTTCCCAAAAATATCACATAGGTTTCTTCTATATATGGTTCCAGTAGGTAGCCAATATTACATACAGGATTTTCTTTTCATGTTTAGTGTATAGCCAAATTTGGCTATATTAATTAGCTTATGGATGATGATTGCCATCTTGGCCACATCACAAAATTGGGGGGAAAACAAAAAGCCCAAAAAAATAAAATGAGGTAAGTAGATTGCGGAGTTGGCACTTCACGTGTACCATACGCAAGCTATTTTCTCCATTCATTCAAAAGCGAGATTATATGTCAGAATCGGTCTGAGCCGATTCTTCAGGGTGTCCAGAACGTACACTGCGTCCCCAGAATTCACACTGGCATTCTCGTCGTAACATATTGTCCCATGTGACGGAATGTGGCGGAATGTGCGGAATGGTGCGCTGGTTCGCTGCCTTCTTCTTCTTCTCCTTCCTCCTCTGCTTCTGCCCGTCCTTCGCGGCCAGAGGAGCTCAAAGGGCCCCATTTCGCTCGCACCCACGAGTGTTTTGTGGTTGTTGAGCCGCATGTCCAAAAGATCTGAAAGGAGAGGGGATTTTTTAAAAATCCAGAGATCAAGTCCACAGCAAATGCTGCTCACTTTTTTTCTGTGTGTTTTGCAAGAAGCACAGCCTACGTTACATTGTGGAATATTATGCTGCAGATGCCAATCAACCGAATACAAAGAATTGCAAGGAAGGAAGCTGGTGAGGAAGACGGAGGACGAGCTTCTTGTGCAGCAGCTGTGCACAACAACACCCAACTCTTAGCACAAATTGAAGAGCTCTGGTGGGTCTTCTTTTTTTTTCTCTCTGTGTTTTCGGCGGGGGCGGGGGTGGGGTGGTGTGGTTCTCGTCCTGGAGAATTGCATGCTTGAACTCTAGATGGAGGCATTGATCTGCTAGCTAGCTAGCTAGCTAGCTGCTTGTGACTGTAGATTTTGCTCAATGTGACTAGTTGTAGCCGGGGAAGGGTGGGACGATTTCTTCTTCTTCAGAGGTGAATCGAGAATTTTTTTTCCGTTTGAGATTAATTAGGAAAATTCAAGAGGACGAAGTCTAGAGATTTCAGACAATTAGCAAAGTGTAGAATTGACAATATTCTGAGGGAGATTATTGTTTTGCAGAGAGGGGGAAAAATGAATGCAAGCTTCAATTCCAAAGCAAAGTTTCTGAATTTGGTTCAGAGTTTGTAGTGACAAGAGGTCCTGAGTTGAGGGTGGTGGCGGTGGTGGTGGTGGTGGTGGAGCAGTGAGCATTTAAAGGTGGAGGACTAGTAGGAAATAGTTCATAGAAAAGAAGAAGCAAGAAGAAGCTTGGGTCTGGATCTATGGGGGGAGCAGACATAGAGAAGCCACTGTTGGAGCACAACCAGCTTAATCCAGTGTTTCCCAATTGTCCGGGATGCAAGAATGCATATTTGCAAAGCCCAGATGCAGGAGTTCCTTACAAACAGTTCATCACTGTGTTTTTGCTGGTTCTTTGCAGTTGTAAGTATCATGCCTTGTTATGCTTCTCTCTCTCCTCCCCCTAGTTCTGTCTCCTGTCTTCCCTTTCTCTCTCTCCTCCTCTCCCATTTCCCTCTTCTTTACTCAACAAGACTTCTACACTGCACTTGTTGCAACATACATGCTACAAACCCACTATGGAATCAAAACCTGGAGAAAATATTTTTTCTCCACTCTAGCAAGGCGAGTGTTAGATGATATTAGGATTGTTGTTCCAAAGCTGGGCTACTTATTTGCAAATTTGTTTGGAGCCCATCAACTTTTGGTCTAGGAACTTAGAGCAAAAGATTGGGAATTTTGATCAAATGGTTTGTTGTGGTATATTAATCTTGCAAATTTATGTTTGGAGCCATCTAGAAACTGAAGGCCAAAAGGTGGGAAGTTTTGACAAACCATGTTAAAAATAAGGAGTAAGTTCACAAATGTTTGATGTGTGCTAGTGGTGATTGTGGTTGTGTTTTTGGTGATGCATGTGTCTCACAGCACTTCCAATCTCGTCACTTTACCCATTTCTTTACTTCATGGTATGTCGTGTTCCCTACCTGTTGTGCTCTTTTTACCCATTTCTCTACACATCATGGTATTATCAATCCTGTTCCTTTTCTGGACTGCCTATAATGAGCTTAGTATGAAAACTGCGGATGGTGGTCGTCCTCTTTTTATTGGAGCACATTTTGTTTGTTTCCTCTTTTATTCTACAAAAACAAAACTTTCTCCAGCAAATGCTTTAATAGAAGTGTTAATTGATTGGGTGTTATGATAATGAATGTAGGTACAAGATTTTCATATCACCAAATCAGACAAGGATCTTGGCTTCTATGTGGGAGCTATAGGTAAGGTGATCAAAGCCTCTCTTGAGGGAGTCTTACCCACCCCCCTGGAGCTGCTGAACTCACAAGCCTCTCATTTTGCTCTTTTACTACAAATTTGCACTTTATATATGGCATGAAGTAAATGTTTTGTTCACCAATTTTAGCTATGTCTTGAATAGCTGAGTGGGTTTTTGCTTGGTTGAATTCTTTACAAATGTTTTATATTTTTCTTGGTGGGTTTTGCAGGAGCAGCTTTCATGGTGGGGCGAGCAATGACAGCAGTGTTGTGGGGAATTGCTGCAGATAAGTATGGGCGTAAGCCTGTTATGCTTATTGGCGTCATCTCTGTGTAAGAGAAACAAAAAAAACTCTTAATTCTTTGATGGATTGCATTGGCGCATTGTGACCTAAAAGTTGAGTGATCAAAATAAGCAACTATTAGTAGGTAATGACTACTGAAACTTTGTGGCCAAAGTTTTAATGCATGTGACCGGAAAGAAAAGGAAAAGGTATGAGTGGCAGCTAGCCTGGTCTGACCAATGGCCATTATCCAACGTAATTGGCACTTGGGAGAGAGATTCTGCCACACAATTAGGAACTTCTTGTAGACTAGCTTGGTAGACTTCACAATGTTATGTGCACAAGTTCAAATGCATTTGAGAAAAGAGCCGTTGACCCTAATATGCTTAAAAGTGAAAAAAAAGATGGAACCTGTCCTAAGTGACAACTACAATCCATGTAATCTACTTTCTCTAGTCAACAAGATTGGGTACTCATGCCCAATTCTCCTTTGGTCTAGTTCCCCCCACTTAGTTTGTTCAAATTGTTTTGGCAGCATCGTGTTCCATACGTTATTCGGATTTAGCCAGAATTTCTGGATGGCTGTTCTCACACGATTTCTACTCGGACTCTTCAATGGCTTACATGGGCCTGCAAAGGCAAGATGCTTCTCAAGCATGGGTTGAAGGATCTCTTGAATTCCCCTTCTTTATTTCCATCAACTAGACTTGTGTTCATATATTATAGAGGTGGAACTAAATTATGTCCATACAAATAGAAGAAACAACCTTTTCTTTATATACAATATACACTTCAAACAATTGTTGATATGTCTGGCTGATTTGTGGGTGTGTTGTGATTGGTGAATTTGTTGCGTTTTTGTGGTTTTTCTGTGATTTGAGGATTTTGTTATGATTTGTGAATTTGTTATGATTGGTGGGTTCTTGGTGATTTCCAGATTTGTTATTGTGATTTGCAAGTTTGTTGTGATTTGCTAATTTTCTATTGTGATTTGTGGGTTTTGTTGTGATTTGCAGATTTGTTATGATTTGTGGGTTTGTTAGTTCACTTACATGGCTAATACTTATGCTGCAGGCATATGTATCGGAAGTTAGCAATGCAAATCATCAAGCTCTGGGTGTCTCCATTGTATGATCTCTGTTCTTGTACTCATTCTTATTGGTTTTTGTGGGATCTGGACAACTTCTGTTGAATTGTGTGAGCAATAATTTCAAAAAATGTTTAGAGCAAGCAGTGTCCAAGTATGTCAGGCCCCAGGATTCCACAATTGTAAGAGAAAGTAAAGAAGTGTATATACCAAGGCCCTACATGTATATCATGCATGTGTTCTTGTGGACAGATAGGTACCAGCTGGGGACTTGGTCTCATCTTGGGTCCTGCTTTAGGCGGGTATCTTTCTCAGGTAACCTACATCTTGAACTCCACAACTGCACTTTCATCATTCACCTCTTTTTTTTGTAGGTTGTAAAAACAAACAGATTTTACTCAGATATTTTTTTCCATTTTTTTCGGATTCTCTTTTCATGCAGCCTGCTCTCAAATACCCAGACATTTTCACCGAGGGATCCCTTTTTGCACGGTAAGCATCTCATGACAAGCATTCACTTCCTTTTGATCAAGGGTTTACTTACAGCTTACTTCATTGAGTTATCTTTTGCAGTATAATAGCCCGAAAGTTCAATGTCATTTGGTGGGGATTTTTTTCACTTGATGGATCTTATTGGGGATGAGAACTTCAATGTGGGTGCTGGGGGCAACAGCTTTCCTTACCTCTTGCCATCACTTTGCAACACTGTGTTTGCCATTGGAGTTCTCTTCATCAGCTTTCAGCTCCCTGTATGTGGAAAGCTCTCAATATCCTCAACTAATGCCGCATACATGATTATTATGTCAAATTAGAGCTGACCTTGAATCCCTCTCACTAAATTGTAAGTAAATGTTATCACATATATATATGGGAATGGGTTGTTGGTAAAATCAGAGCTTTCATGCGTTCAAGTTAGGTCATGGAAAGACACACATTTCTGTGTTTCCAAGATGTCTGATCTTTTTGTGGAAGTGAATTTTCTTCTTTTTTCCTTTTTGTTTTTTGTAGGAGACATTGCACAAACATGGTATTGACGAGCAGAAGGAATATGCAACTGAACAGCCATCTCAGGTGTGGCCTACATACCACAAGTCAATAGCAGGTTCAAGTGGAAGTCTACTATCTGATGGCATTGATAGCCCACCTCTTTTCTCTCCAATTGGAAGTTTCAGAGAATACAGTCGAAGCAACAGTCGAAGCAACGGTCGAAGCAGTATTGATGTGCAAGGAGTTAGAGGCATCATTGTAGGAAGGTCAAAATCAGGCAGAAGTAGTGTTGAAGAAGAAGATGGTGACATTTCTAGCACCATTAATACCAACAACATGCATCCCAACCAACTGAGCAAATTCAATGATTCACTCATTGACAGGGGAAACAAAATGCTTTGGAGGCAGAATTCAAACATTGCACCACGTAAGGATTTCTTATATTTTTCAGTTCTGAGTGGTTGAGACAAATAGGAATTTTAGCCACTCTGATGTTTGCTAGCACAAAGACATGTGTTTTTCAACTCACTGAAGATGTTGTTTGATTATTTATAGCAGCACCATCTATAGAGCAATCACAGCAGATGCCACCTCCTAATGTTTCTACTACTGATCCAGAAATGACAGACAAGTTGTCACCACTGCCAAACGATTTGATTGAAGCTCAGCAGGATCAGAAGAAGCCACTGTTGAGCAGGAAACCCTTCATTGGCGGACTGGTTCTTTACTGCATATGGTCTCTCCATGACATGGCATATGTAGAGGTATTTTCATTTGACCTACAAGAAAGACTATTTCACATTTTTGAAAGCCTTTCATGAGATTTCCATTGTCCTCAAACTTTCCATGTTCATGAGAAAAAGAAAAATTGGGTAAGATTGCAAATAACATCACCAGATTTTTTTCTTGATCCAGACCAACATTTTTATGTACTAGCATGTCAAACCTGATGGAGAAGAGAAGCTTTGTGTAGGTCTTCTCTTTATGGTGTGTTAGTCCAAAGTCAAATGGCGGTCTGGGCTTCACAACAGCTGATGTTGGCGAAATACTTGGACTATCAGGTAGTATAAACATATATGCTTGTCCAAGGTTTTTAATTCCTTCTAATTCATGAATTTCTGCTCCACATTTGCCTCCTTTGTTTCCTTAAGGATTTTGAATTTGTCTCTGTTTTTTGAATTTTTGGCTCTCTCTCTTCTCTCTCTATCTGATGCCCTTTGGTTGTACTGGGTTGGGGTGATTGGGTTGGTGTGATCGGGATTGTTGTTCTGAAGGTTTTGTAGTTCTGATATTTCAACTCCTCATCTTTCCATATTTATCAAATTTCCTGGGACCTATAATGGTAACACGCATACCTATAGTAAGAAACCAGGCTACTTCTATATACCTTATGACCTCCAACCTTGCGATTGCATTTAGGGCATGAAATTTAGCCTTGGAGATTACTTGTATCCATCAATTTTGGCTTCAAGAATTTTTTTGATATGCAGCTTCCTATATATTGAAGGTTTTGCATTTAGGGTTTCATTTGTTTTATCATCTATGTGCTTGCAAAATATGCTTTGAGGTTCCAACCCAAAGCCAGACTCGATGATCACAAGACTAAAACCCATGATTAGTGTAGTTCCATTTACAAGTCAATGGGTTTAACCAATAAGAGCTCTAACCTACCTATCCTTTGTGACAATGTACAGGTGTTTTCGGTGCCAATGGTGGTTGCTTATCCGGCAATTGCAACTCTTTCTGGAATGGCGCTCTGGGTGATTGTGGCTATTGTATCTTGTTTGAAAAATGTTTTCACTGTACGTACCTTTTGAGTTGCACACATTTTTGAGCATTTAAAAAGTTGCTACTTGTTCCAGTCAGTCCCTCAAACTCTGCCTTTATGGCTATACCAAAGTACCTTGGCCACTTCAACATATGTTTGCTGAATAATTAATTAATTTTGAGATTCCCATTTTGAAAAATGATATATGCTCAAATATTCCATCAGATTCTTTATTTTCCTTCACTACATACAGCAACAATGGTCACTGTTTGCAGTGCTTAAAACCAGCTGAGCCTTTCTGATCCATGTTTGTATGTTTGCACTTGCAGACCATGATTTTCACAGCCTCTATGATATTACTGAACAATTCTGTGGTATGGTTTTTCTCTCCTCTCTTTCTCTTTGAACATTTAGTTGCACATCTTAGGTCACTTGAATCATTTTTTCTTGATTGAATGAATTGATGTCACATTGAATGAATACTGTATATCTTGAGCAGCCACAAGATCAAAGGGGAGCAGCGAATGGGTTGTCTGTGAGTTTGGCATCCGTCTTCAAAGCAATAGGACCAGCAGGCGGCGGTGCACTGTAATGTTTTTGGCTAGACACTTCACATAAACCTTATCTGACTTTCCTCTCTTGTATTTGTCGGAATGAGCTGCTGCATACACAACCCATGATGAGTACTAGAAATGAATTGCTTTTACATCATGTGGGATGTCCCAAGCGGAAGTTGATTATCAATCTGTCAGACAGGATTTTTGACCTGATTTTGTTGTTCTAACACAACCAAAAAAAATTGCTTGAAAATGTGCAGTTTTGCATGGGGCCAGAAACGCCCAGACACTTCTATATTGCCAGGTATGTACTCTATATGTTTTCATCACATTGATTCTATATATAAGCTTTCTTTACAGATTTCATATGTACATACATATATATATATACACACATTATGGGTTTCAAGTTTAAGGTGTTTCTATATATTTATATATAGAATTATAATATGATATATCTAAGAAAATTGAATTTAAAGAGTGGAGAGAATTGTCAGTGTGATGGTTCATATATTTTTTGAGACCAAAGAATTTTGGGACGCTTTTTCAATTTATGCATTTTTTTCAGGCAATTACTTGGTGTTTGCTGTTCTGGGTTTCATCGGATTTTTGAGTTGCATCACTACCTTCGAGCCTTTCTTACCACGCTCTACAAATGATCCCTTCAGCGAGGAGGCCGATGAGTAGATTTCTTGCACTACTGCTACTACTCATAAAGTAACAAATTCATCTTCTAGTTCTACCCATGACATGATGTGCTGAGTGTTAGATTGGAAAGACATTCAACCACACATGGGTGATTTTTCTACACACCTTCTTGGAATGCGGAGATTGGTGTGAAACTTTTTGATGCGTATATGGTAAGATTTGTGAAGCAAATTTGAACCAATTTTATTCAATTCGTGAGGTAGGGCCATCACTTTAAAAGTGGGCTTGGACCCTATACATTGAGCTACTGCATTCAATGAATTTCAATGTTGAGGAGCTTGATTCATTTATTGAATAAGGTGTTCAATGTATTGGGTTTGTGTTGTGAAGCTTTTGTTGAAATGGGTTTCAAAGTTCTTAATCTTAATATTGGAGTCTCCTCAATGTTTCAATTGTTTATTGTGTTTGATTTGAATGAATTTGGGTGGGTAGGCAAAAAATTCTCTCTTCTGGTTGCTAGTTGTTTTAGCTTATTTGTATAGGTGTGGTCAAAACTTGGATTTTTGTTTATCTTGAATTATTGTATGCCAATAGATAAAATGGTGTTTTTTTAAGTAATAAAATATTTTAAAATAATTTGGATACTATGTAAATATCATTTTGAGTTTTATAAATTAAAATAATCAAATGTCTAAATTGCATTTTATTTTTAAAGGAATCAAAAGGAATGTATAAAATCATGTAATTGATTTCAAAAAAATTGTACAACAAAAACATACCCTAAAAGTACATGTTCATTGGATGAATTTGATAAAAAATCAAATTGTACAAAAACTTTCAAAGTTTTGAAAGAAAGAGCTACAAGGCAAAAGACTCATTTTTCAAACCATCAATGGGTTCAAAATGTTAATTTTAGATGCAGGTAACATGTGCAGGTAATAATCTTGCTGAAAAACATGTTTGCTTGTCCATTGAAATTCATTTTGAAAATTTTTGAAAAAAATTTCATTTTTAGTATTAAACCAAAATATTCATATATAATTATGTATGAATATAAAAAATCACAATTAACACATATATCTTATCTTGGACTATTCAATTTTTCTCACTTAAATTTGTTTTATGTAAATATTATTTATAAAAAATAACTTTAAAAAATCTTTAAATCTTTTTTCCCCTTTTGAAATCCCAACTATGAATGAACCCAAATAAACCCTTGAGGAATAGGCATAATATGCTTCCCAATTTCTAGGAAGGAAATTCATAGATATAAATTGCCCTCCACATACGCAACAACAACAAATTTTCTTCAAGTGCTTTACAAGCAAATTTCATATTTAGAATACTTGCGAAAGTAGAATCGAGATGATACAAGCTCAACAATCAACATGTGCATCAAGTGATTCATATACACAATACTTGCAAAAGTAGAATTGAGATGACACAAGCTTAACAATCAACATGTGCATCAAGTGATTCATATTCACAACACTTGCAAAAGTAGAATTGAGATGACACAAGCTTAACAATCAACATGTGCATCAAGTGATTCATATTCACAAATACTTGCAAAAGTAGAATTGAGATGACACAAGATTGACAATCAACATGTGCATCAAAATGAAACTCTTCACTTTGGGTCTACAAATGGACCTTGTATTTAAAATCCTCCCACAACCTTAAACATGTATATATGGAAGCTTGACGCCCCTTATTCCCATCTCTATGGGAGAGAGATCCCCTAATTCTTCTTCTCCATGTTTGAAAGTATCCCAAAACATATGAAACTTTTCTTCTTCACATTTTTCTTGTAAATTGGCTACTATCTTTGAGATCTTGATATCCAATCCAAATCTCATACTAATCTAGGGTTTGTGCAAATTGTAACAAGACAACAATTGTACATCAATCCGGCAAGATTTACAAACAAAGTTTCGTAAAACATATTAGAAAAATTAGCAAAACGTGCACTAGAAAATCCCACCACAAAGTTGCCCCTTTAGATGAATTTACAAATTTTGTTGTAGGCAGGATGGATTGTTGTTGTATTTGGAAGATTTTGGTTTATTAACTCGAGAGAAGCACCTTCCCTCCTCCACCAACTTCAGTTGCTTTCTTGATTGCAAGTTGGAAGTCAGCAAGATCATAAGTCTCACCCATACGGGGCACAATGATCTTGTCTTCCATCAGCTTCGAAACTCCGTTAGTGAGTGCTTTGCGTCTCTCAGCAGAAGCTATGGCGTGATAAAAACTCCATCCAGTCAAATGTACGCCCCTGAATAAATCCCCCACGCCAACTGTTATGTCGTTCCCTCCCAAAAATCCAAACACAAACACTTGACCTCCATCTCTCACACTCGCAACAACTTGTTTTGTGAGTGTGCCAGCTACAGGATCAATAGCCCCATATGCGAGTTTTCCACCGGTGATCTCTTTCACTCTTGTTGCCACATCTTTTTCTTCTTCATTTGTGCATATGACTTCATCTGCACCTAGAGCTTTCAACTCCTCCTTTTGTTCCCCGCGCCGTACAACGTTGATAGTCTTGATGCCCCAATGTTTTGCAAGTTGTATCACTTGCCTACCAAGCACCGAGCCCGCTGCTGTCTGCAAGATGTACTCACCTTTGGGAACCTTAAGATCGGTGAGCATACCGTATAGGGTCCATGGGTTGATGACAAATTGAGCTGCTGCTTCATCGGAAATTGAGTCTGGTACTGCCCACAAGCTCTTCCTTTACACAAAGGTATTGCTGCCATGATCCCTCCACATTTGGAAGATCAAGAGCGATTAATGGCACCACTCTTTGCCCCTTTTTCACTGTCTTCACTCCCTCCCCTACCTGCCAATTTTAAAAAAAAAAGAAAAAGAAAGCACATTAATATCAAAAGGAGCAAAGAGAACTTCCGAATCAATGTGCATGAAAGGAAGGCAATAGGATGCTTATCCTTACATCGTGAACAATTCCGAATCCCTCAGCCCCTGGAGTGAAAAGGCCATTAGCGCCCTGACGTATGCACATCAGATCAAAGGGAAGGATAGGACGTAGAGTGATTTGAACAACCACATGACCTGCCTCTGCTTTGGGCACAGGTTTTGTAACCAATGCCAATCCAGCAAAAGGATCCTTTGCATCGAAGCTCTGAACCTTAACTGCTCTATTACTCATCCTCTTCTCTCTGGGCGAACCCAAAAACCTCAAATTCTTGAAATGTGCAAGCACACAAGCTGGCTCTTGATTGATCACCTAAAGCAAAACCTCACCTAAAAGCAATCTTACTCTAGCGGAAGGTGACCCACTCAGGAAATACTGATTTACTGCAATTCCTCTCTGCGAAGACTGCCTAAGAACAACAACAGTATAACAAACGGCTGATCGTGTAACGCTAATGGCAGGGCAGCCAGTTTATACCTTATACCTTACGGTAAGTGCAAACCATCAACCATGCAAATAAGAAATGTCCCAAGAAATTCCCGATGACGGTTATAGTAGGAACTGTCCCGATGAAGTTCCCAAAACGGTGATGCCACAATCGCTGTCACATGTTTTCGACCTGGGAAAAATGACCCTGTTCACTAGATTTCGAGAATTGTGTTTCCTAAATTTCCAGATTTCTACAGCATTTGCGAACAGGGAGCCAAAACATTATAGGATTCTTGAATTCTTTTATAGGATTCTTGGGTTTTACGTCTGCTGTATGACCAAATTTGGCTAAATCTTCTAGTGGATGATGGATTGCCAGTTGGCTGCATCACAAAATTAAATAAAAACCACCATTCACTGATCAATGCACAGAAACATCTCGTGAACAGTTGGGGAAGCAGAAGAAGAACACGACATCATTTGTAAAGTCTGTGGCCTGCCTGTTAATTGGGTTCTTCTTCTAAAACCCTAAACCCTAAATCCTCCTCACCACCCAGCCAGCCCTGTGTCCAAATTGGAGGTGTACCTGGTTTAAAATATCATCACACTTTTCACACCTGTTTAAACGATAAAAGATGTTACGACTTTTCACACATGTTTAAACGATAAAAGGATATTACCACTTTTCACACCTGTTTAAACGATCAAAGGATATCACCACTTTTCACACCTGTTTAAACGATCAAAGGATATGACCACTTTTCACACCTGTTTAAACGATCCAAATTATCATCACATGTTTGACACTTGTTTAAATGCCAATCTAGCAACCTAGTTTATTTCTCATAAATTTTTACATAAGGTTTTATTTAGGAAGGCATTTTGAAACCTGACAGAAAAAAATGAGGTTAGCAAGCTCTTCCCACCTATACAGCAAATGCATTTTCTGTAATAGGTAGAGGACACAGCCCACCATACAGAGAACAACAACAGGGAAGCCTGCGATACAGGAGATCTCACAATGTGTCACATGCCCGACACATTGGGAGATCTCCTGTATGAAACATGTTTCATACAATTGAGATACATACTTCATCCCAAAAAAAATTCCATTTGCTGTGTACACAAAGCAAGCAAATCCTGCAAGGTGGATCAAGATAGTTCAGAGCAAAACACTGCCATTCACAAGAACCTAAGAGCAGTCAAGATTATAGAAACACACACCCATCAAAGAACACTATACTTATTTGAAACATGAACCCGTCAATGAACAAAAGAGTTTTTTTGAAACACAAACCTATCAAAGAACATGATGATTATTGAAACACCAAACCCACCAATGAACATAAAAATGTGTTTTAGTATACAAACATGAACCCATCAAACAGGAGCAAATCTAATACCAGCCCTAGACAGACATCAAGTCCCTTGACTTGAGACTTGACCTACACTTGACCCAGACCTAAACATGTAGAGCTTTCTGATCGCTGTGCTCAACTACAATGCAATCAGCCTCAGTTATTGAAACCATGCTTCAATTGGACTAGTTGCTAAGCCTTTTCTTGTCAAGCTTTATAGCCTTTAACCAAACTGAAGTAATGTTAGATTATAATAATAAGTTCATGATTTGGTGCACCTTTACCAGGGATGGACAGAGTGAGGAACCCCAAATTCAAAGGGAGATCAGAGTAGAAAATGTGATCTCTTGCGTGGGGTAGGTACTAAGTGGTACTTTTCAATGCCTTTGAAGTGTGAAACTTGCAAACAGTAACTGTAGAATGTACAGAAGGCATCTTGAAAAAACATACACACAGGTGAAATCTGCACAACAATTAGAAAGAAAAGATGACAATGAGTGCAGTCATAACATTTTGAGAGTTACTCAAAAAGTGTCAGACCATAACCTCCATTTCAAATAGCAGTGACAAGATGCCATGACTACTCACTACATTCATTAGCTCCCAAAG
>Ga0209208_10006481_pt1 | contig 16127 bp, 13 predicted proteins | sample S1TSphfallax_3_FD_187694 | JGI IMG/M metagenome (GOLD analysis project Ga0209208, IMG submission 187694) | Host-associated microbial communities from peat moss isolated from Minnesota, USA - S1T2_Fd - Sphagnum fallax MG (SPAdes) (version 2) | ecosystem: Host-associated > Plants > Peat moss >...
AAAAAAAAAAAAAAAACAAAAAAAAAAGAAAAGAGGAAGAGGAGTAAGGAGAAAGAGAAGAAAACACAACAAGAAACAAAAACGGAAGAGAAGCAAGGAGGAAGAGGAGCAAGGAGAAAAAAAAGAAAAAATAACGAGAAATAAAAAAGAAAGAGAAGAAAAGACAACAAGAAACAAAAAGGAAGAGGAGCAAGGAGGAAAAAAAGAAAAAAAGCAAAAAATAAAAGAGGAAGAGGAGCAAGAAGAAAAAGAAAATAAAACAATTGAAATGAAAAAGAATAAAAGCAAGAAAGGACAAATAGGTTTGTGAGGGCAAAAAAAAAAGATAGCAATGAAAAAGTGAATTTTTTATAAAAAAACAAAGCTTCATCTAATTGATAAAACCCACAACAGGTTTCGTTGAATTAATGCATTAGCGGATGCTAGGTCATTTCAGTCAGGACCATGTTTTCCTAAAACCTTCCATAATTGTTTGGATATGCTTATGAATGCCTAAATACATTAAATATAAATTTAAGATTTTTTTAAAAATGGTTTAAAACTAAAACCCAAGTACTAGAGTTATTTGTAAAATGGCTCTGATAAAGGATGAAATTGCTTATTAAGGTTCAATGCATAATCAAAATGTTAAGTGAGGATAAAAAATTTAAATTAATTTGCATTGGGTGACACAATTGTGAGCAAACTCTCTTACAACATTTGTCATAGCATTTGTGAATGCTAGAAGGAGTTTGGTCTTAATTGTGCTACTTTATGCAAACATGCAAAGGAGGGTTGCCAACACACCTTTTGCCATTATATTCAAATTATTCATAAAATCTTGAAAAAAGGCAACAAGTACCTAATATTTGGCCAAAACAAAAAGAGTAGTTTAAAAAGTTGAGGTCATCACAATATGAAGGAAAAACAGTTAAGGTGAAACTTAGAATTACACCAATTTCAATATAATTTTGAATTTCACCTCAAGTTTGAATGTGTTTGTTTTATTGGAGTCTGAGATGATTTCATGAGAGGCTTGTGAAATTTTGACATAAATGTTTGTGAACGTAACCTTTCCATAGATAATCAACCACAATTCCTTAAAGAGATTTCTTAAACATGGCTATGTTGCAATATGAAAGGTTGTGCTACCTAAAATGTTGTTCATTAGAAATAATTTCTCTAAACATTTAATGTCTTCAAGATAGGCTACACACACAAGTTTTGACTAAGGTGAAGTGAGGCAACATTTTGAAACCACCCATAAGTTTTGGTTGAAGTGAGGTGAAACAACATTTTGAAAACCTTTGGTGAATAAGAAGACCTTGAAGTCCTCTTATGTGTATGGTCTTTTGCAATTTTTCCTTGCAATCTTTGCAAAGTAATGTTAGCTTGTATCCCATCATTTATGTTTCTACCTAGGGGTTTCTAGACCCAAGCAAGGAGGTTTATATTCATAATTTAAATCATAAGGTGGGTCTTGGGTTAACGGGGTGCAAAATTATGTTTAAACATAAAACCTCATAATCCAACCACTCTCAAAGAGACTACCTAGGTTGACCGTTTTTTGTGATTGAATTCAAATAAGATTTATCGCTGATTCTCATCACCTTTAATGCATTATAAGGGATATTTTCACCTACAAAATGAACCATGCCTTATTCATTTTACAAAGATATCAAACCATGGAAGGGCTTATGGGTAGCTCGGAATATGTGTGACATAACAATGGCATTTGTGAAAGGAGGTACCAAATTACATTTCATTTGAACTAGTGGGCGCGCCTCGCTTCGCTCAGCGTTTGGGGTAACATGCAATTGTTGGGCCGTTACTACAGAGTTTTATTACGCACAACTGTTACACACAGCCGATCACTTTGTGTAACATGCCCAAAAACCTGTAAACCCTAAACCAATAATATGTATGTATCTGTTATTTAAATCAGTAACTTTGTGGACAGGGGCCTGGGAGGACCATTCAAAAGTACCATTTCGGAGGACCATGAGCGAAATTAATATATAGAAAGTCAATTGTAGTTTAGGGTTGCAAGAACATGCAAGTTGGATAAAGTGGAATGTGTAATTTGTTTTTTAAGAAAGTTTTGAACAAGCCTTGTTGAGGGATTGAACTAGGCAAGTTGTAGCTAAGGTTTGTATCATTTCATAGATCTTGCAACAAATACAAACCATATAGCTGTTTCACACAAATTTATAAAATTTTGGTTTTGTTTGAATTGTTAAGCTAAACCATGATTGGCATTTGGGTTTGATGATGGGGATTAAGAGTTGTTTTAGATTCAAACTTGGATGTTAGTTTTGTATTTGATCTCAATAATTATTTTTTCCTTTTCCTCTCTTTGTCTTTTGCCCTTTCAACCCTCTCTCCTCCTATTTCTTTTTTTTGACCCTTTCCCCAAACCTTCAATAATTGTTTTTACAAACTATTGGGAAAACTTTAAAATCCCTAACCCCCTTCATCTCTCTTGTCTTTGACATTTGCAAATCTTCGAAAAACCCTAACCACCCCTTTCCCTCCTTTTTATGACCCCTCTCTTTGACTGTTACAAACCCTAAAAGCCACAAATACTCCCCTTTATTACTTTTTGTGACCTTTGCTTTTCTTTGGATTTCTAACCTTTCTCTAGATATTTTAGCCATTCTTTTGATTTACATACATATTGTGGATTTACAACCATTTTCTAATTTATTGAACCACTCTTTAAATTTTATGCCACTTTTTATTTTTATAACCATCCTTTGGATTTTATAGCCACTCTTTGAAATTTTAAGGTTTTGTTATATTTCTTGTGTGTAAAAGGTTTTATTTAATTTTTTTTACTAACAAATATGTATTGGATTTGTTTGTCTTTCATAGGTATAAAGGGTTCTAATTCTGACCCAATATTCATGACATAGGATAGTGAATGTGAATTGGTGGTTAGTAACAAGCCCACAAAAGCCCACTATCACCTTTTGAGTACATTCCACGTTGCATGACCATATGTTGTTTTCAATTGTGTCAAAACTTGATCACTATGCATCAAAAGGTGATGATGAAGGTAATATGAATCCATCATTTTTTACTTCTCTTAGGCCTAGACCTAGCCCTATGTTCAATGAGATGCTAGGGTCATCATTAGAACCTATTGCTACATTTGCAAGTACACCAATGGATAAGCCAATGACCACAATTGAGATCTTGAAGTCACAATCCAAAAGCCTTGCCACTATCATTAGCAAATAGGAGGTCAATGTGAAGGATCAAAAGGCTTTATTAAGGGCAACAATAGATGTTAGCACCCAAAAAAAAAGATGCTTTTAAGATTGGCAATTCAAAAATAAGAGAACGTGAAATAATTATAGGGTTTCATCAATTATATATGTAAAATTCAAAACAAAGGAGAAAAAATATTAGATTTGTAACTAAAACCTTACTTTTAGTCACCATCCAAATCATGTTGTGTTGAGTCATCTATGTGCTTGCCAATAGCTTCAAATGTGAAATATTGGTGACATTTATGTAGGAAATTAGTTAAGAATGCATAGATCTAGTCCTAAATATATGATTACATATATATTTTATGAAATCAAAAGATTTCATTATCCTTCTCCACTTTTTTTGGGTCCTTCAATGCCCCACTCCACCTTCAGTCTAAAACTTACATGCATTTTGTCGTATATAAAAAATAAAATAAAAACCCCTTGAAAAATCTAGACCACTAAATTTAAACCTTAAAACTTTTAACCTAACCCTAAACCTAACCTAAAACCATACCAAACAGGGATATTCCCTAAACTCTAAAAATAAAAACAGAACCTCCATGCAACCATTAAAATAAAATAAAAATTGGGAAAATTCCAACCATCACCTAAACCTCCCAAAACCAACAAATATATATAGAGGGGGCTTGAACAAAAAAACCAAAAGGCAAAAAATACGAACCCTAACTGCAGTAACTCATAAATCCTTAAACCCAACCCCCACCACGCCTCTCCCTTTCCCAAAGAAAAATAAAAAATAATAACCATGAAAGCCCTCCATCCCTAGCCCACCCATCCCTAAAGAAAGAAAAAGAAACCCCATCCAATCCCTCACCCAACCCTCCAAAACCAAAAAAAGGCCTCCCCAAACACCACCAAGCCGCCCCCCCCAGTATTTTAAACACATGTGGTTTCTAGGTGGTCATATTAATAAAAAGCTTTTTTGAAGATTTGAGGTGTTACACTACGTGTTAATCCCACCATTCACAAAGGGTGAATTATTTATTTATTTATTTATTTATTTATTCACAAAGGGAGCCTACTAACAGTACAAGCCTCGAGGTACCTGTATCATAATTTGACAATAATTCAATTTTTTTTTAAAATCATCTTCAACTTGTTTTAAGTTTTAAATCCTCTTGTCTTCAAGGGAAATTTGATTGTTAAAAAAAAGAGAAAAAAGTTCTATATATTTAATATGCTTATTCTGACAATTTTGGGTGCTTCTATTTTAACATCAAGATGGATATAATATTTACCACCAACACATTTTTAGAAAACTGTTGAAACTGTAGAAGAATAATTTGCCCAAAACTAAAAACTGTCTTGAAAAATGAAGAAATTTTCTCAATTTTCTTTTTCAAATTTTAATTGAATTTTTCAACACAAGAAGCGCTTTCTTTTTTATCTGTTCAGCAGAGTTTCATCAAAGAAAACAATCTGTGACATCAGGTTTCTGTTCTATTTTAATTTTGTGCTGTGAAACCCACACACAATACATACATGAATACACTTAACAAATAATATGACCTATCAGTTACAACAAACAACAAAGCTTCCCAACTCTGAGTTTCAAAGCCTTTCATGAGTCATTTCCACCACACATTGGCGTCACACCATGCAAAAATACCAATTAGTTGTTCATCAGGTAGAATTGAACCAGTAGGACCATTCCTCATTCCTCCTCGGACATGACTGCACACGGTGCATGCAACCCCAACAATCAAAACCATAGGGACTCAGGGAGAGAGTGTGCATGTAATTGTTGTGCTGGTAGCCCTGTGGCCAGACAACTCACAATCACTTAATAGAGAATGTCATAGAAGCATATAAAGAGGCACCCTAATTACAGGATCCTGCCAGGTACCCACCGTGATACAGTGTGATATGTTTGTTAGCGCATATTGAACCATTCACAAGGTGAGAGTAACCTTGAATATCATAGGACAAGCAGAAAGAAAGTCACAACATCTGATTGGGCAAATCTATATATCAGCTTGAAGTACACCAAAATGAGAGGCTAATTACACACTGACAAACTGAACCAAGGGTAACAAATACTACAAGGATATCTCCTCACACTTGGAACACTAGAAGCTCAAGAGCTCTTTGCCTTTTGTGGTGTTGGTAGCAACTGCACAGCACAAAATTAAGCATCAATAGTCTGTTTGCTTCTCAGAGGTCATGCAACATGCTGAGATGATGAGTCTCTTCAAATCAGCAGATCGGACAAAAATTTGATAACTATCACATGTTAGGCAAGGACTATCATCCACGTTTCACTACTTCATGAGTACTCTAGAGACTTTCACCATAAGGAACTGTTAAAGTGGTAACAACAACAGTCACAGCAACATGATTTTGTGACATCATACCTGGTAGCATGAAATAGCAGATGTGACAAAGCCAAGAGCCCCAGTAACACGAGGTGTGATGTTGCGAGGAGCTAACTTGAGCAGTCCAACAGCAACCAGTATATCCAGTGAAGACTTTATAAGATTCAGTGTCCTCTCCCTTGTCTCAATCTGGTATTCCTTTCGCTGTTGCCTCTGCACCAGCAAATCATCAGCTAGAAATGACTCAGTCCATCAGTATCAGCAAAATCACTGTTGTTTCTAGCACTAAAGAAATACCCAGAACTGCATTGGTCACCAAACAAAGAGACAACACCAGCACACATACATAAAAACAGCAGAGCAGTTGAAGACAGAATACAGTGCCCAACCTGAAACAATGAACTCTCCACTGAATTCCTCACCAGCAAATGAGTTCACGAAAAAGACAGTACATTGGACAGGATACCTTCCATCAAAAGGAACTTCTTGGCACAACTCCACCTATTTTGTACAGTGCAACAGATTTTGCTGGGAAATATGTATGAATTCACTTACCAACTTTCCTTCCTCAATACTGCCAGTACCCTTTGCTTTCTTCAGGTCACTTTCCACCTTCTTTGTGGAGACAGTCAAGCGGCCTACCTCTGCTACCTGTAGAAGAATTTTAATGTATAAAAATTGCAATGGTTGACTTGATGATTATTGTGGTAGCACACATCTTTCTTATGCATCCAATCAAATGTCACAATATAGGATGGCCAACTAAACCAGAGGGTCCCAAGTTGCCATGAGAAACAACAACGCAACTAAGCAGGACATTACTCTTATTGCCAAAGCCTTCAGTAGCACGTCATGGCTGATGAGAGCATCTGTGGCAGTTGGCAATCATGAGAGAGACATGTACCAGTGGCAAACAGTGTAACTAAATACTAGATGCAAGACCAAAAGTGTCAGACAAACACAAAACATTGAAGCTAACACATAGGATGCATCTGGAATGACTATTTTTCTCAAAATTAAGTAGGTACATTGTGGTGACAAACTACATACCTCAACAACAGATGTACAGAAAGTTCCAGCCATCCAGCAGAACAGTGAGATCCTAGATATAAGCTCCACCTGCTCCTCATTCTGGTAGATCAACATCCAACTTGTCAGCAATAATGATTGCAACTCAATATGTGACCATCATGTGAGAAATTATGGATGAAGATGGTGTTAATGCCATTTTGATTCCCTACCTTGTAGATTCCAGTTTTTCCGGCCCATGAAATTTGATCAAGGAAGAAGAATGTACCGACCAGTGCATTCTTTGCCTGCCAACCAAAAAAAAAATGTCAGCATCTGTTATGTCAGGCAAGATTCAGTGAGCTCACAGATCAAAAAAGTGCAGCAAGAATCTTCTATCACTACTTGATCCTAATTGTCATACTACAATACACACAGCAATTTCCCATTTACAGAGCTGCTAAGCAGAGAGATTCCCCCTACCAGCCTACAGAATGCAAGAAGTGTGCAGTATGTGAGCATAATCTATGTGATAGCTAAGATCTCCCTCTTCTCAAATACCAAAAGGCTAGAGAATGTGCAAACTCTTACCTTGCCAAGAAGGACAATTGGTAGAGGTGTTGATTTTTGTGCCGGGGCAAGTAAGCCATTCAACTCATTCAATGTCTGTCATTTGCCCAAATCACCCTCTCAGTATATGTCCATTCTTTCATCATCAGATGTATCCTCCCCATACCTCGCTCATGAGAGAGGACGAATAAAGATACAAGAGAACCCCACCAGCATCCCACAAGTGCTACAAGTTCGTAGCAGCTTTTGTTGACAATTGTGAGCAATTGTCAACAAACCTCAGCCTTGGTTCTGCATGGCATGAATGAATCTACCATGAATTCCTTAAGAAGGACACAGGCTGAATGAAAGTGTGCAATATTTCCAGGATACTTTGCTGTACTGGAATCAACAAGCAACTTTGATGCTTTCCAGGGAAATTCTCCACAACCAAAAACTATTTTTGAACTATAGAGGTGACAAGGAGAGCAGCAACATAATTATTGGTCATGCAGATAAATTGCTAACAATAGCTCTTTTCCAGCAGCCTACCAAAGCAGCGAGATCAGAAAAATAAAGACTGCTGTTCTCCTTGTCTTCTAAGACCTTTTTCCTGTTCCAGACATTACACAAAGAATCGAAATACACAGATTGCTATAAGTGCTGTTCCACTGCTATATCTCTAAATCCTTTTGGCTAGCGCTCCTAATTTAGAATCCGCAACAGACAAAAACAACTCAGAGCCATAATAGACCTTGTCCTTAGTACTTGTGGCTAATACATCTGAAGAAATCAGGCGAAATTATGAAGTAAAACCCTGCTTTCATAATCAATTCTCGTCAATGAGTTCTGGAAGGAAACTTCGTTGCTTACTAGGCGAAGAAGCAATGGAGCTCAACACGGATAATTGAAGTTGCGAGAGGATCAGAAACAAAACGGCGGGAAGGCTAGGACGAGATAGAGATGCGCGACTTTTTTTACCGACCTTTGCGAGACGGAAGACTTTGCGAGCCAAGCTCGTGGTCTTGTCCACCTGTGCCGCGACGCCGGGCTCACCATTGCTGAGGAACTTGGAGCCGTACTGAATAGCACGACAAATCTTGTCCCGCGTCTCAGCCTTGTTCAGGTACATAACCAGGAAGGCGAGCTCCGCTCTGGTGGCATCCAAAGTCGCCATCGCTCCAGCAACAACAACTAAAACAGCTTCTTTCCAAGCTTCAAAGGTTTCTGGGGTTTCACCCCCGACCCCAGCACTCTGACGAAAGAATTTTCTTTTGCAAAAAAATGATAATAGCAGGCCAGGCCACAAAAAAAAACACAAGAAATTTTTCGAAATAGAAAGAAAAGAAGGTTGACTCGAGTCTCGTCGGAAACCGCACGATTTGATGCGAAGAAAAAAAATGCAGTCCAATGTTCCCCTTCGTTTCCGAGCGTCTCCTTCGCTTCTTCCTCGACCTCCGTCGTCCACTTCTTGCTTCTCCTCGCTTGCACGATGAAAGGCATAAACGGACGGTCACAAGAGACCCAAAACGTAATCAACGGTTCAAATTCCGCCTCTCTAGACTTTGTTCTAATGCGGCCTTTTCTGTAAGGGACGAGAATAGACGGTACAGATCGATCAGTATGGTGATCGACGGCTGCATTCTGTCTGCACTCATCAAAATCCAGATAACAAGTACGGATGAAAAACCTGGACAGACAAAACTTCGTTACATTTTCCGACGACGGCTGTTTCCTGAATATTTATCATCCTTATGGATGTCATTTAAATGGCAGAGGCCATTATGCGATGAGCCCACTTATATCGACAGAAAACATGAGATTCTCAAAAGGCCGTAAAATTGATGAAACCCTAGCAAACTCCATAAATTATTTCTGTTGCCAGGAAATAGACATAGGTGCTCAATAAAAGGGGAAATTGGGGGGAAAAAAGAATAATCTTATAAATGCTTGTGTTCCATTTCTTTCTCCTTTCAACCCAAAACAAATGAACAAAAATTGAAATCAAATAAAATGGTGCACTTTGATCAACACCAAAGTGTCATATTATTAATTTCAAAATGCACAAAATCCTTTTTAAACGAATAGGTATTTTTTGCACAAGGCCCAAAATGAGCTATGATTTCAAATTTCAAATTTTTATTTATTTATTTTAGTTTCTATTTCGTTATGTTGAAAAGGAAAAGTTAGTTCTGATACAATGTGGATTTTGGTCATGTGGTCATGCAGAATTATCTATTGTGTGCGGTAGACATACGTTGGCCACCAAATCACTTAGGGTCTTTCCTCATTTTCAGGCAGCGATTTTTTATTTTATTTTTTTTAAAAAAATTGTGTGGTGAATCTTCTCCAATTTGTGGGAAAATCAAATTAAATTAAGGAATATTCTGTCGAATTTTCTCTATCCCTTGGGGAAAAAATCGCCAAAAATGTAATTTTTAGAAAAAAAAAAAAAATCAACAAAAAATTGCTAGAACTGCTGCTTACAACATGAAAAGGGTGCTTGAGATTTTTCTACTTCCATATTTTTAATATTGCCCAAATCTGGCTAAATATTCTTATGGATGATCGCCACATGAGCAACACTTGATCTAAACACTTGATAAATAAATTCGGCTTAGTTTTAAATTTTTGGAGCAAAATAATCTGAACAAATTTAGGGCCTTAATATTTTGTTAAAGATGTGCAAGGGAAAAAAATGCCTCCTTGGCATTTAAGGGTTAAAATTGATTTTTAAATCTTGATTTTTAAAATGAACAACTGTATTGTTGAACTATTTCAACACTCAAAAAAGATATTAAATGACACCCATGACCCCAAAGCAATAGTTATCCCATATCTATGTAATTTGAGCTCAGGGCTGCAATCAATTTTTCCCCCTCTTCTTTTGTTTCATATGGTTTTCAATAGTTCATCATTATTTAAATCAATGACAAAATTAACTTGAATTAATATAAAATCATGAACATGAAATGACACATGTTAATTTTTTTTTTAAAACCCATGTTTGTGGGTAGGGAAAAGGAGTGAGGAACTTATTAAGGAAGTCAATAAGAAAAGAGAGAATTATTACAAACATAGTGAGATAATTAAGCTTGAAAATCAAATAAGTATGAATTCATAACAGGGAAATCCATAACAGGGATAAATTCAGATCAATCATGTATGATCATCCTTCACAACCAAAGTTGAAAGAAATGCTTCTCAAGGAGGATGGAGCTTTACTATAGATGTAACCTTACAAAGATGTGTGGGAGAATCCAACGTTGAAAGACTTGCTTCTCACTTGAGGATGGAGCTTTACTATAGATGTAACCTTACAAAGACATGTGGGAGAATCCAACGTTGAAAGACTTGCTTCTCACTGAGGATGGAGCTTTACTATAGATGTAACCTTACAAAGACGTGTGGGAGAATCCAATGTTGAAAGACTTGCTTCTCACTGAGGATGGAGCTTTACTATAGATGTAACCTTACAAAGACGTGTGAAATAATCCAATGTTGAAAGAAATGCTTCTCATTGAGGATGGAGCTTTACTATAGATAACCTTACATAGCCATGTGAGAGAATCCAAAGTTGAAAGAAATGCTTCTCACCAAGAATGGAACTTTACCAGAAGTGTAACCTTACAAAGATGTGTGTGAAAGAATCTGCTACTCTTGCAGGTCATATCTCCACTTAACTACTAGCTATTGTGCCACAACAAAACAATACAGTGGTGGGTTGGATTACACATTCACCTTGCAAGTGCTTGTGATTCAAACCACTACTAGGTGAAAACTGCCTAGTAGTGAACTAAGCCTGATGGGGCTATGGCTCAGCCAATCATCCTTGGGTGATGGCATGACTAAGCTTGTCTCCAAATGGATCAGAGAGTATCGGCCTCCAAATTGGAAACCGTAGCCTGCAGTCACACATGTCACCAGAATGGAGGCATTTTCAAACTAACCCTATGTAGGTATGAGTTTTAATGGCACTACAAAAAACTGACTTTGTGGGTGAGAGAGGTTTGTGTCTGGCAGGGACTCATTGACCATCCTTCTCCACTTGCAGCATAGTGCATGATGGTTCGTGTGGTTTTCATCCCCACATCCAGGCAACCCAACATGCTTGGACCTGTATCATTAGTAGTGCAACTGGGGATCTGTTTCTCCTGGAAGAAGTCCGGATGCAGCCCAGCAACTGCATTCGTAGCTGTCTGACTGCTGTCAAATACTGCAGTAATGCTTATCTGTTAAAAGAAAGCATCCAACCAGTAAAGGCATCAGGGGGCATTTCCACCTGCAGATTTCGCTTCTGAGTCATCAGGAGAACGTCTCAGCAACCAATTTGCCCCAGAATTCAGTTGTTTAAATGTTTCCCCATTCAACAAAAAGGCAAACTTGACGAGAAGGACCCAACAGACAATCCATCACACTATTTGGCAGATACTTGTTGCATCATTCTTCTTCCACCTCCGGAGCTTGGGACTAGTTCACTTTGGTGCAGAAATCTAGATGATGTGATCTCCATCAGGTGAAGCTGAGACCTGAAACTGATCAGCAACTCCAAGGAGGGTAGCAAGCTGCAGCACCATTGCTTGGACAACTTCTGACTCAGGCAGCATCTCATCAGGCAATGCAGGACAGCAGTGTGGGGCAAACTCAGGCTTGCCACCATATTTTGCATGAAGAGCAATAACTGCACGACAAAAGATGAATCTGTACACTCACAACAACCAACTAAACATGTCAGGTCTAATACACAAGTTACAACTCCCTCTATTTCCTCTCATTTTTCTTGAAACTAAGAATCCTAACTACCACTCTCTCTAGACATTTATATTCTAGTACATAGTTCACACATGCAAATTCAAATCTTTGCTCCTTTTCTCAAGGCCAATCCTCTACTTCACTTCCAAATTAACATCTTCCACCACAGCACCCTCTTTGTTTCTCAGGAAATACTGCCTCATCTGAAATTCACACTCAAGGCAGGAAAGATCTGTTCATTGTGCCAGCTTCACAAGTCAGAGATATAGCGAGCAGCCTTCACTGAAGCACTGTTTCTTCTGTCTGTCGTCACTTCTGCACTGTGAGATAATCTCATCTTTGGAGATTTTTTTGCTATACAAGGACAAAAGTACTTTGCCAGCTATCTTCACAAGGTCCTGCAGCTTAAGGACTTTGTAGTCAGTGAGACTCGATTTGCTGGTTTTCAAAAATGCTATAGTTTTCATTGGCCTGGGGCTCTCTCAAATGTCTGACTGGGTATCTTTAGTTTCCTCCTTCTGTGACTCAGACAAGTACAGAATTGTACCTGAGAACCAGTTGGCGAAGGAAAGGATCAAACAACACACGTGCCCATGCTGGACTTATTGTAGTTGATGTTACAAGGGCAGTTCCCCATTCCACAAAAGATGTTGAAAGGAGTTTCTCTGGATCAGTTTGTCCCTGCTCACATTCACAATCTGAGATTAAGTGTGCTCTTTCAGTACCATATGCGATTGACATATGTTACATAAAAATATTTCAATTACATGGAACCAATAGAGATGCAAGTATCCAGGTATGAAGGTGCTCATGTCAACTGACCTTTGGGAAGCTTGAATGACTGATTCCAAGTAACCGACAAAATGCAAGAAATGGAGCTGTTAAGAAGAATGTGAACAAGTTGCCAGTATTGCTCAGATGTGATGACGAAGTAGGCGTGCCAGTGCCTTTCTCATCTATCTGCATACTTGGTGAGAGCAAAAGTACTGCAGGTTCTCCTCTTTCCTCTCCACTGATGCTCTGTACACACACATCAGATCTGCTGAAGGTTTCCTTGCTAATGGAGAAAGCTTGAAATCTCCTGATGTATATCACCAACAACAAAGAACCAACAGAGAAAACACAGATAAAACTAATCACCTCAAAAATGAAACTGTTGTCACTGTCAATTATGATGAACAAAGGCCGACGGGTAAATGGAAGGATGTCACTTGGGTACAGGAAGTTGGAGCCTGGGCTGCGCTTTGAACCCATCCAGAGCCCGGGGGTGACACTTCCACCAGGTGATGTTAGAGCCGCATTGCCAACATATTTTGGGCTATCTGCAGGGGTACTTGTTTCACTTTGTTCAGCATCCCCTGATTCCTCACTGCGAGTACTAACATAGGACTGTATCTGATTGATTGTTAACTGGTTTAAACTCAAACTTGGAGTGAGGGAGACTATCTTGTTTCTTGATGAAGATCCCATCATCAAGTTTGCTGAAGAAGCACTTGATGTGAGAGTGTGAGCTGGCATGCCTGCCAAAAAACAGGGGAACAAGTGGGAATTCCTTCAGTAACAATGAAAATCCATACACAACTCATTGGCTCACACTTTGTGGTATCAACAAAACAGTTTTGACTCTTTGTATGGTCCAAGAATAAAGACTGGCAGATAAAAGACCAATACCTGATGCAGAAACATAGAGTAAAACGACAGAATCTGTTGAAAGCTCTTCACAAGCTGTCCCCAGTACCTGTGTAGCTATGTTAAAAAAAATCAGTACAAGCCTCCCAAAATTGTGAAAACCAAATAGACAATCACAACAGAAGCAACTTGGTTGAGGACCACCATCCATATCAGCCTAAAAATTACTGTAGCAGAAATCCACAATACAGGCCTCTGGGAAAGCAATTTTTTGCACAAAAAACTCAGACCATAGTAATTTGAGTTGCATTTTCTACGCACAAGGAGCAAATGCTGGACTGTTGGTCGATACAATATATACTTGTGTGGATTTGGTGGCAAACTTGGATCAGCTATCTCTTCTACAACTCCAACATTGCTGGATGACCCCACACGGTTGCCCCCTGTCATTCCAGTTCGCATGCGGTACAATGACCCACTAGGCTCCCACTCAAGAGCCTGAAGCATCCTGAAGGTGTCTAGTGTCAGCTCACTAAACTTGACCTGTCAAGCAACAACACCTTGCATCTGTCAGAAAATTCTACAAACAGACTGATCTGATGACTTTTAAAATCAGAATATGGGGGGGTTCCAGACTTAAAGCCTAATCATCAAGGGCCAAGATCACTAGCCTCATTGTGATAATAGCTGGCAAGGATGGCATCTTCCAGTTGCAGTGGCTTCTTTCCCTCCAGTTTCTCGACTGCTGGGAGCACTGAATGTTGAGGGTCAAGAAGGACACTGTATCGAAGTGGTCTGCTTGTGTCACAAGCAGCATCTGCTTTCAAAAACCGAACAATCTCTTGCATAACCAGCTTCCACTCCTTGACTTCAATACCCTGGGGGACAGAAACATAATTTTTTTTGCAAAGAATATCTCAGACACCATCACCTCCCATTTCCAATGAAGTATTTAAAACCTCTTCACAGGCATCAGAGTAGATAATCATCTTCAAGAAGCCCATTTGTCTTATCATTAAACATACCTGATATGTATGGCCATATTCATCAACAAGGAGACGAAGTTGGCGGGCAAGCATGTGTGCCATTTCCCTCCGATTAAGAAGCAAACATATGACAATGAAGCGCGCACAGTATCTCAGCTGTTTGTTAGCCAGTGAGGCATCCTTATCACTGTCCTTGAAATACTCACGGCTCATGATGGCCTCATAGAAGATGAAAGACTCAGACAGAAATTTGGCATTACTTGTCCGAAGATAATAGTTGTAATATAATTGTCCAATCCGCGATGCTATCTCTCCTATCTCCCACCTTTTCAAACCCACCTCCATCAATTTCTGCCGGTTCTCTTGCTGGTATTTCCATAGTGTTGAGTATGCCTGACAGATGCCAACACTACACATGTTTAAGGAAGAAAAAGGACATTTGCTAAGAAGAGGTCACAAAGAAAACAGTGGAGTTTAACAAGGTCTTAAGCAGAATTTACAACTTTTTGGTTCAAAGAAAAGAACAGCAGACCTGAAATGCTTTGTGAAAGTAGTAGTCCCATTTGTTGCGACCATAAGGTGGAAATTCTCGGAGCCTCGCAAACTTGCTGTAAGCTTTATCAACTAATGCACGGTATTCTTCGCTTGGAGGTTGAGTACCAGGTGCCATTGAAAAAAACTAGCTCAAACCCTCCTCATGGTACACTTCAACTGCAAAGCAGCCATACAAAGAATGACATGTAAGAAAACCTGCAAAGGCAATCAAGACTCCTGCTAAAGATTTCTCTTACTGCATACCTCTAGATAACATGAATATCTGTCGAGAATTCCAATCATTTAAAAAAGTTCTGCATTTCACAGAGGATCCAACCAAAAAGAGTTTGCTTATGTCTGCTTCACAGATTGATGCTCTTGTACATACCCAAAAGAAAAAAAAGCAAAACCCCCATTGCTACTTGCTAATGTGTTCCTGCAGTTTACTGGGCCTCACGACTTTTGTCTCTACGGTTCACACAACAGAAAAAACACTTTCGCCCACAAACAAAATGAATGTCATTTTCTGAAACATTTCTTCTACAGTTTGTCTCATTGACCAACAAATCCAAAGGAGCTTGCAAGGTTGGGTTTTGTGGGGTTTTCCACTTGTGTTTCATAATTAACCTAATTCTGCTTTGTTCGTTTGCTACTTCTACAAGCTATGATCTCGAACTCTAGAAGTTGTATTATTTCCTCTTCGTGTTCACCTCTCTTCTGCCGCCGCATCCATACACGTTAGGGTTACCCAGCAAACAAGCGCAGAAAAAGCACACACACTTGGAACTCGCTTCATTCATTCCGTGGGTTCATAAAACCACAACTCAAGAAAAGAAGAGAACCATACTGATACAGAGACACTATAGAAGAATGAAAAGTTAGAGCTCATGACTACCTAATCACAAGTTTTACTAACATCCCAATGCAATAGACTTGAACTCTTTCTCTCTCAGACACAACACACGAACGAATCCTTTCTCAGGTCCATTAGTGAAAATTCACACCACCCATGAACCCCCCAAAAAACAAAAGAGAGAGAGAGAGAGAGAGAGAGAGAGAGAATCCAGCTGCTTACTTCCACAACAATCCTTCTT
>Ga0209208_10006483_pt1 | contig 16125 bp, 14 predicted proteins | sample S1TSphfallax_3_FD_187694 | JGI IMG/M metagenome (GOLD analysis project Ga0209208, IMG submission 187694) | Host-associated microbial communities from peat moss isolated from Minnesota, USA - S1T2_Fd - Sphagnum fallax MG (SPAdes) (version 2) | ecosystem: Host-associated > Plants > Peat moss >...
AATGCAGGCAACGCGATCTCGCCAAGCCCGGCCAGCGGCCCGCTGTTCATCCAGCGCAGGTCGTTCGCGATCTTCATCAGCGCCACGCCGAGTACCTTGAGTTGCCCCGACAGTTCCACCGCGGTGTCCTGGCTCGACAGAGCGCGGAAATAATCGGTGCTGGCAACGAAGCGCAAGCGCGTGCTGGCAGCGAGATGTCGCGCGAACGAGGCGCCGAACCCTGGCCGGACATTGATGCCGGTCCCGACCGCCGTACCGCCCTGAGCGAGTTCGAACAGCCGCGGCAGTACCGACAGGAGCCGTTCGCGGCATTGTTCCACCTGGCTGCGCCAGCCGCCCAGTTCCTGGCCCATGGTGAGCGGCATGGCATCCATGAGATGCGTCCGCCCAGTCTTGACCACATCGTGGAGTTCAGCCGCTCGTTCGCCCAACACTTGGACCAAACGCGACACCGCTGGCAACAGATGTTCGGTCAGCAGCAGGGCTGCTGCGACATGAATGGCAGTCGGGACCACATCGTTGCTACTTTGTCCATAGTTCACGTGATCATTCGGATGCACGGGCTTGCCCAACTCGCGCGACGCCAAGGTCGCGATCACCTCGTTGGCATTCATGTTGCTGCTGGTGCCGGAGCCGGTCTGAAACACATCGACCGGGAAATGCGCGTCGTGGCGGCCAACCGCCACCTCCATCGCTGCGCTGCAGATGGCGACAGCCATCGAGGTGTCTAGATCCCCAGACTCGGCATTGGCCGCGGCGGCCGCATGTTTGATGAGGCCGAGCGCGCGGATGAAGGCGCGCGGCATCTTAAGGCCGGTCGGCGGGAAATTTTGGATGGCGCGCTGGGTCTGGGCACCCCACAAAGCCGCAGTCGGCACGTCGAGCGCGCCCATGCTGTCGTGCTCGACACGATAGGTCGCTGTTGTCATGGTCGTTTCCGGTAATATCCTCCGTAGCTTAACACCGAGTGTCCGCTCCTCCGATGTCCGCCCCCGCTATTGAGGCGCTTTCGCCGCTCGACGGCCGTTACGCCGGAAAACTCGAGGCAGTCCGCGCCATCTTCAGCGAAGCCGGCCTGATGCGCGAACGCGTGCGGGTCGAATGCGCGTGGATGTTGAGCTTGGGCGTAGGTCCCGCCGCCGCGCCGCTCGCCACGCTGCCGGCGGCGGCGCGCGAATGGCTCGCGGCGCATGCGCGTGATCCTAAATCCACCGACGTTGTCGCGATCAAGGCGATCGAAGCGCGGACCAATCACGACGTCAAGGCGGTCGAGTATTGGATCCGCGGCGAACTCGTCGCACGCGGCGCCGCACCGGCTCATGTGGAATGGGTGCATTTCGGGTGTACCTCGGAGGATATCAACAATCTAGCCTATGCCTTGATGTTGCAGACCGCGCGCCGCGCCATCTTGCTGCCGGCGCTCGACGCCCTCGGCACCTCGCTGGCCACGCTCGCGGTCAACTACGCGGCTGCGGGCATGCTGGCGCGCACTCACGGCCAGACGGCGACGCCGACCACGGTGGGCAAGGAACTCGCCAATGTCCGCGTGCGCTTGGCGCGCCAGCGCGCCGCGCTCGAGGCGGTCGTCATTCTGGGCAAGATGAATGGTGCGGTCGGTAATTTCAATGCCCACGTCGCCGCACTGCCCACGGTCGACTGGCCGCTGGTGAGCGCGCGCTTCATCGCCTCGCTGGGACTGCAAGCGAACGCCTACACCACCCAGATCGAGCCGCACGACTGGATAGCAGAGTATTGCCACGCGCTGATGCGCGCCGACACGGTATTGCTCGATTTCGCCCGCGACATGTGGAGCTACATCTCGCTCGGTTATTTCAAGCAACGGCTGATCGACGGTGAAGTCGGCTCCTCGACCATGCCGCACAAGGTCAACCCGATCGACTTCGAGAACGCCGAAGGCAATCTTGGGCTGGCCAATGCGCTGCTCGCGCATTTTGCCGACAAGCTGCCGGTCTCCCGGCTGCAGCGCGACCTCACGGATTCCACCGTGCTGCGTAACTTGGGCGTCGCCGTAGGCCACGCGGTGCTCAGCTTTCAGTCGCTGCAAGCAGGCCTCGCCAAGCTCGAACTCGACGGCGGCCGGTTGGCGGAAGATCTGGATGGCGCCTGGGAGGTGCTCGGCGAGGCGGTGCAGACCGTGATGCGCGCTCATGGAATCCCCGATGCCTACGACCGCTTGAAGTCATTTACGCGCGGCAAGCCCGTGGGCCACGCCGCGATGCGCGAGTTCATCCTGTCGCTCGAGCTGCCGGCGGCGGAAAAGGATCGTCTGCTCGACCTCACGCCCGGAAATTATCTGGGTATTGCAGCAACACTGGCGCGCGAGACGCGGTAGACACAACGGCGCTGATGCGCTGCGCAATTCGGCTTCCGAAACGTGACGTGGTTGGCACGGCGCGCGCACTGCAAAAGGTAGTATCGGCCTCGAAGCATGTGAAGCCGGGGCAACATCAATGGCGGGAAATTCGAACGAACGGACCACGGGCGCGCCGGTAACCGGCTCGGGAACCCGCACGATCCTCACGACGATGCCGGAAGTTCGCGAGTCGAGCCTGAAGGTCGCGAAATCGGCACAGCGCTTGCTGTCGATCTTCACCCATGACCTGGAACCGCTGATCTACGGCGAGGAGCCGTTTCTCGAGGCCATCAAGCGACTGGTGTTGGCGCGCTCGTACGCCAAGGTGCGGGTGCTACTCGCCGATCCATCGCGGGCGATGGCGGACAACAACCGCTTTTTGGGTTTGGCGCGGCGCTTGACCAGCTGTATCGATCTGCGCGCCATGAGTGTCGACTATGCGGCGAGCGCGGGGGCCTTCATCATTGCCGACGACAAGGCGCTGGTGTACCGCCTGCAGGCCGACCGCTGGGACGGTATTGCCGATATGAACGATCCGGCCGTGGTCCGCAAATACTTGAATTTCTTCGACGAAGTCTGGCAGACCAGCATGCAGGAATCGCGCATGCGGCAAATGCTCATGTAGTTCGGATCGGCGGGTATACTCCGCCGATGTCTTTGCTCCCGTCCGCCCGAGCCGCTGGCACGGTCATCGTCGGCATGTCCGGCGGCGTCGATTCCGCCGTCTCCGCCCTCCTCCTCAAACAAGCCGGATACACGGTGGAAGGCTTGTTTATGTCCAATTGGGACGATGACGATGCCTATTGCACGGCCGCCGAGGATTTTCAGGACGCGCGGCGCACCTGCGAGGTGCTCGCGATTCCCCTGCATCGGGTCAGTTTCGCCGCCGAATACCGTGAACGCGTGTTCGCCAATTTCCTGCGCGAATATGCGGCCGGCCGTACTCCGAATCCGGACGTGCTGTGCAATCGCGAGATCAAATTCGGCGTCTGCCTCGAGTACATGCAGCGCCTTGGCGCAACGTGGGTCGCCACAGGCCACTATGCGCGGCTAAGACACGGTGCCGCGGGTACCCAGCTCTTGAAGGCCGTGGATGCAGCGAAGGACCAGAGCTACTTCCTGCACCAAGTGCCCGCCGCCGCCCTGGCAAAAACGCTGTTTCCCTTGGGCGAGCTGTGCAAGGACGAGGTTCGCCGGCGCGCGCATGCCGCCGGGCTGCCGGTGTTCGACAAGCCCGACAGCACCGGCATCTGCTTCATCGGCGAGCGGCCGTTCGAAGAATTCTTGCGCGGCCATCTACAGCAGCGGCCCGGACCCATCGAGGATGCGGCGGGCACGGTGGTCGGGGAACATCGCGGCCTGGCGATGTACACCTTGGGCCAGCGTTCCGGCTTGAGGATAGGCGGCCGGGCGGGCGCCGCGGCGGCCCCCTGGTTCGTTGCCGCCAAGGATCAACGCCGTAACGCGCTGATCGTGGTTCAAGATCCCGGGCATCCGCTGCTGCTATCCGACACGTTCGAGGTCGAGGCGGTGCGCTGGTTGGGGGAGCCGCCGGGGCAAGCCGCGGCTGCTGGCCCGCTGGCCGTCAAAACCCGCTACCGGCAGCGTGATCTGCCGTGCAGCTTGCGGATCGAGGCGGATACCGTTCGCGTCACCCTGCCGACCCCCGCCCGCGCCGTCACGCCGGGCCAATATGCCGTGTTCTACCGCGGGGACGAGTGTTTGGGCGGGGGGGTCATCGCTCGCGTAATCGCCTATACTTCCTTTTTTTCCTCGGAGGGGTCATGACGGATAGTTTCAAGTCACGAACGAGCTTGAGCGTGGGCACGCAAAAGTACGAGATTTCCAGCCTGCGCGCGCTTGCGGATCGCAACGTCGACCGCCTCCCGTTTTCATTGAAAATCCTGCTGGAAAATCTGCTGCGCTTCGAGGACGGCGTGAACGTGACCCAGAAGGACATCGAGGCACTGATCCAATGGGATCCGAAGGCTAAGCCGAACTACGAGATCGCCTTCACACCCGCCCGCGTCATCATGCAGGACTTCACCGGCGTGCCGTGCATCGTCGATCTGGCCGCGATGCGCGAGGCCATCGTACGCTTGGGCGGCGATCCGCAGCGCGTCAACCCGCTGGCGCCCGCCGAACTGGTGATCGATCACTCCGTTCAGGTCGATGAATATGGCGCCGCCGATTCGCTCAGGCACAACAATGAAATCGAATTCGCGCGCAACGGCGAGCGTTACATGTTCCTTCGCTGGGGCCAGACGGCGTTCAGCAACTTCAAAGTTGTGCCGCCCAACACCGGCATCGTGCATCAAGTGAACATCGAGCGCCTGGCGCGGGTGATCTTCGCCGATGACGGCACCGGCAAGGCCGCGGCCTATCCCGACACCCTGGTGGGGACCGATTCGCATACCACCATGGTCAACGGCTTGGGCGTGCTCGGCTGGGGTGTCGGCGGGATCGAGGCCGAGGCGGCCATGCTCGGCCAACCGGTGACCATGCTCATACCGCAGGTGATCGGCTTCAAGCTCACCGGGACGCTGCCCCCCGGCACGACGGCCACTGACCTGGTGCTGACCGTGACCGAGATACTGCGCAAAAAGGGCGTGGTCGATAAGTTCGTCGAATTCTTCGGCGACGGCCTCAAGGGCTTGCCGCTCGCGGATCGCGCCACCATCGCCAACATGTCGCCGGAATTCGGCTCGACGTGCGCGATCTTCCCGATCGACGAGGAAACCATCAAGTATCTGGAACTCACCGGCCGGCCGGCCGAACAGATCGCCTTGGTCGAGGCCTATGCCAAGGCGCAAGGGTTGTGGCGGATCGAGGGTGCGCCGGTCGCGGACTACACCGATGTCGTGGCACTCGACCTGTCGACGGTGGAACCGTCGCTGGCGGGACCGAAGCGGCCTCAGGACCGGGTGCCGCTGCGCTCGGCCAAGAGCGTCTATCTCGCCGCCGTCAAGAAAATGGCCGAGGAACGCACGCAAAAGAATCCCGCTGCGACGGGGCTGGGCACCGCCGCCCTCGGCGCCCAGCAATTCGAGGTCAAGGATGGCGCGGTGCTGATCGCCGCCATCACCAGCTGCACCAACACCTCGAATCCTGCCGTGTTGGTGGCCGCGGGACTGCTGGCACGCAATGCGAATGCCCTCGGCCTCAAGTCCAAACCCTGGGTGAAGACGTCGCTGGCTCCCGGTTCACGGGTCGTCACCGACTACCTGCAGAAGTCGGGCTTGCTCGCCGAGCTCGAAGCGCTCGGCTTCTATACGGTGGGTTACGGGTGCACCACCTGCATCGGTAATTCCGGACCGTTGAAGCCGGAGATCTCGGAGGCGGTCAAGGCGGGCGACGTGATCGCCACGTCCGTGCTGTCGGGCAATCGCAATTTCGAGGGCCGCGTGCATCCGGAGATCAAGATGAATTTTCTGGCCTCGCCACCGCTGGTGGTCGCCTACGCGCTGGCCGGCAACCTCGACATCGACATCACCACCGAGCCTTTGGGCTTGGGCAAGGATGGCCGGGCAATTTACCTCAAGGACATCTGGCCGAGCGCCGCGGACGTGGCGAAGGCCGTTGCCGCGTCCGTGGACTCCGCCATGTTCAAGAAGGGCTATGCCAACGTGTTCTCGGGCGATGCGCATTGGAGCAGCATCAAGACGCCCGCCGGTAAGATCTACGAATGGGATGGCAAGTCGACCTACGTGAAGAATCCGCCGTATTTCGACGGTATGACCATGACGCCGGGCGCGGTCGCCGACATCAAGGGCGCGCGCGCCTTGGCGGTGCTTGGCGATTCGGTGACCACGGACCACATTTCGCCCGCCGGTAACATCTCCAAATCGAGCCCGGCCGCGAAGTATCTGGTCTCCCAGGGGGTGCAGGCGGCGGACTTCAATTCCTATGGCGCACGTCGCGGCAACCACGAAGTCATGATGCGCGGCACGTTTGCCAACATCCGCCTGCGTAATCTGCTGGTGCCCGGCACCGAGGGCGGCGTGACGCAGCACCTGCCGAGCGGCGAGACGCTGTCGATCTACGATGCCTCGGTCAAGTACAAGGCCGAAGGTACGCCGCTGGTGATCCTTGCCGGCAAGGAGTACGGCACCGGCAGCTCGCGCGACTGGGCCGCCAAGGGCACCATGCTCCTCGGCGTCAAGGCGGTCATCGCCGAATCGTTCGAGCGCATCCACCGTTCCAATCTCATCGGGATGGGGGTGCTGCCATTGCAGTACCAAGACGGTCAGAACGCCTCCAGCCTGGGGCTGTCGGGCAAGGAGCGCTACGAAATCGTCGGTCTGAATCAAGGCGCGGCAAAGACCGTCACCGTGATCGCCACCGCCGACGACGGCCGCAAGACCGAGTTCGAGGCGCGGCTGCGCATCGACACACCGAAGGAACTCGACTACTACCAGCACGGCGGGATATTGCACTACGTCCTGCGCCAGCTCGCTGCCACCAACAAGGCGGCCTGATTTATGAAGCTCGACATGTATCAAGCCACGGTATTGCCCTGCGTGCGGGCACTCACCAATCTGATCGCGATCCTCGAAAAGGCGGAGGCCTACGTGGCGCAGCGTAAAATCGATCCGACCGTCCTGTTGGGTACGCGTCTGTTTCCCGACATGCTGCCGCTGACCATGCAGATCGTCATCGCGGGCGACATCGCACGCGGCGGAGCGGCCCGGCTCGCCGGGCGGGACGTGCCCGCGTTCGAGAGCGGCACGGCCACGTTCGGCCAGCTGATCGACGGGCTGCGGCACTCGGTCGCATTCCTCGAAACGTTGCAACCGGAACAGTTCAACGGCGCGGAGGACCGCACCGTTACCTGGAGCACCCGCAGCTCAACCAAGACGATGCAGGGTACCGCCTATCTGTTTCAGCACGTCTTGCCGAACGTGTATTTTCATGTCACCACGGCCTACGCCATCCTGCGGCACGTGGGTCTCGAGATCGGCAAGCAGGACTTCCTCGGCAAGACGTGAGTGGGCCTCAACGGGCGGCGGGCGGGCTCGGCGCCGGGATGCTACCCGCCTTCACCAGCACCATGGTGTCGGGATTAAGGTGCGTCTTGATGGCGCCGTTCACCTGCGCGCGCGTCAGCGCCTTGACCGCCTCCGGGTATTGATCGAGCCAGCTCACGTCGTAGCCACGCTGAATCGACGTGAGGATGGTGTTGGCCACGCCACCGGTGGTCGACAGGCCGACGAAGTAGCCGCCCACAAGTCCCTGCTTACGTTCCGCAAGCTCGGCCTCCGTGATGCCGTCTGACCACCATTTCTCGAGTTCACGTCGGGTCGACGCGATGCCCCGCTCGAGCAACGCAGGCGCGAAACTCGCCGAGATCTCCCAGTCGCCGTCGGCGATGCTGTCATCGGCCATGCCAGCGCCGATGCTATAGGTCAGCCCTTCCTTGTCGCGCACCGTGCCCATCAGCCGACCGGTGAATCCATGGCCGAGGACCGCCGTGCCGATCCGCAACGCGAGCGCGTCCGGATCGCGATAGGTGAGTCCGGTGGCCTGTCCCAGGATGACCGTGACACTCGGCTTGTCGGGCAGCGCCACCGTGATGTCGCGCGGCCCCGGTGACACACCGGCTGTTGCCGGACGGATGTAATCTTGGCCCCCGGTCCAACCGGCAAATACCCGCGCAACCTCGGCGTGGGTCACCGACGCCGATACGTCGCCCGCCAATACCAGCGTGAGGTGGGCGGGACCGTAATACTTGGCCATGAACGCCTTGGTTTCGTCGAGCGTCGCCGACTTGGCGGCCGTGAGATACTCGGCCACCGTGTGCGGCCGGTTGGGGCTGCCCTCAGGATAAACCGCACGGCCAAACGCCTCGCCGGCGCGGGTCTCGGTGTTCTCGAGCGAGGCCTCGAGCGAGCCGATGAATTGTTGCTTCGCCTTGGCAAACTCCGCCGCCGACAGGGCCGGGGTACGCAGTTCGGCGGCGATCAGACCGAGCACCAGCGGCAAGTCTTTCTTCAGGCACTTGGCGCGAATCTCAAGACTCTGCGTGCCCACCTCGAAGGCGATCGATGCGCCGACGTCATCGAGCTGTTCGGCGATCGCAAATTTGTCGAGCGCCTTGGTGCCGCGATCGAGCATGCTGCCAGCCAGCGTCGGCACCGCGATATTGCCCGAACTGCCCATGGCGTCGCCCGCGGGCAACGCACCCAAGATCACGACCACGTCCTTGACCGCGGTCGGATACGTGATGACGTCGATGGCGTCGATCGACTCGCGCTGACTCTGTTCGGCCATGCCGGCGTTTGCACCGGCATTCACGAGCAACAGCACGGACAACCCCCCTAACGTGCAGAGCAGGCGACGCATCACGAGCCTTTCTCCGAGGTCGGCGGCACTGGCACGAACCAACCGGTAGTACTCTGGTCCTGGGCGAAGTATTGCCTGGCCACGCGCTGCACGTCGGCGGCGGTAACTTCTTGAACCTTCTCCGGAAACGTCACATACAACGTCCAATCCCCGACCGCGATCCATTCGTTGAGCTCGCTCGCCTTCGCCGCCGTGCCATCGCGTTTGTAGGCGTCGGCCGCGACATACTGTTGTTTGACGCGCGCGACCTCCGCCGCCGTCACGCCCTTGGTCTTGATCTTGTCCAATTCTTCGAGCAAAGCCTGTTCCACCTGGTCGTGCGTGCTGCCGGGCGCCAATGTAGCGTACATGGAATGCAGCGATAGATCGCGATGCAGGTCGGTTCCCGCCCCCGCATTCAACGCCAGGCCCTTGTCGACCAGCGCCCGATAAAGCCTCGCGTTCTTTCCAGAACTCAAGATGGCGTCGAGCATGTCCAAGGCCGGTTGATCAGCATCGCGACCGTTCGGCACCTTGTGCGCGATCACCACGGTGCCGAGTTCGCCGGGGCGCTTGATGACCACGCGGCGCGCGCCGGTCTGCTCCGGCTCCTCGGTGTAGATCGTGGGGATGGGCTGTGGCGAGCGCGTGAAGGCACCATAGTATTTCTTCGCCAAGGCGAGGGCCGCCGCCGGGTCGACGTCGCCGACGATGGTGACGGTCGCATTGTTCGGCCAATAGAACGTATCGTAGAATTCGCGCAGCTTCTCGATGGGCACGTGCTCGATGTCGCTACGCCAGCCGATGGTCGGATGGTGGTACGGCAGCGCGACATAGGCGGCCGCGGTGACCTCCTCCATCAGCACGCTGTCCGGATCATTCTTGCCACGCTCGAATTCATTACGCACCACCGTCATCTCCGATCGAAGATCCGCCTCGTGCAGCCAAAGGTGCCGCATGCGATCGGCTTCGATGGCGACGTAGCCCTCGAGACTCTCGCGCCCGATGGTCGCGAAATAGTTGGTGCGATCCACCGAGGTACTTGCGTTGAACTGGCCACCGACGCGTTCCAGATACTGTTTGACGCTGTTGCCCTTCGGGTCGTTGAAATTCTCGCTGCCCTTGAACATCAGGTGCTCGAGCAGGTGGGTGGCGCCGGTGGTACCGGTCACCTCGTTGCGCGACCCCACCCGGTAGGTCACTTGAAAGGTCACGACCGGCGCGGAATGGTCGGGCGCCAGCAGCACGCTGAGTCCGTTGCTGGTCAGCGTGTATTCGTCGATTCCGCCCACCGATTTGACGAAGGTAAAGCCGGCAACCGTGACGGCGCCTGCCGTGACACCACTTCCCGGGACGGCGCCCGGCGCGGGACCCGCCGCCGCGGCGAACACCGGCGTCCACGCGCCGAAGACGCCGATCGCGAGCGCGGCGAACACGAGTGCCACGCGGACGGGGTGCCGCATCGGCAATTGGAAACTATGCTTCATGTCATTCCTAGTGAAACGCCCAGCCGTCGAAGCGGCCTGCTTGCGGGTGGCGATTCTAGCCTAACGCGGAGCGTTCTGAGGGATTCAGGCGGCGGCCGTGCTTACTTCGTCGGTCCAAACGAGGAATTTGGAGAGCGTATTGGGGCCGAAGGTCATGCTGATCGCAACGTCGGCCGCGTCGCGTCCGCGCGCCATCAACACGCGGCCGATGCGGCGTTGGTTGTTGCGCGGATCGAAAGTATGCCATCCGCCGGCGAGGTAGGCCTCGAACCAGCCGGCAAAATCCATCGGGGCATTCATCGGCGGCACACCGATGTCGCCCAAGTAACCGGTGCAATAGCGCGCCGGGATATTGAGTGCCCGGCACAGCGCGATGGCGAGGTGTGCGTAGTCGCGGCAAACCCCGACCCGCTCGTTGTAGACCTCAAACGCAGTCTTGGTGGGACGCGCACATTGATAATCGAACTGGATGTGGCTGTGCACCCAGTCGACGATGGCCTGGACGCGGCTCCAACCCGGCATCATGCTGCCGAACAGGGACCACGCCGTCGGCGCGAGCAATTCGGTTTCGCAATAGCGGCTGGGTAACAAATAAACCAGGGTCTCGTCCGGCAGCGATTCGACGGTGTGCTCGAATGCCTGCGGGAACGCGGGTTCATGGGCGCCGCCGTCACTGATGATGCCGTCTGCGGTAATGCGAAATTGCCCGGGAGGCGCGACCGCACGCGTGCACCAATTACCGAAACCGTCGCGGTACATCGACAGCGGTACACCGGGGTTGGTCACGATGGTATCGGGACGCACCAGATCTTGACTGCGGCTGTAATGCACGTTCAAGTTGAGGATCATCGGCGTGGCCTGGGGAAAGTCGTAAATCAATTCATAACCCAGCCTAATCAGCATTGCCTGCACCGCCGTGTAAACGAAACATAATGTCGCACGGCGTTACTGTGACACATATGGCCGCGACACACAGGGGTGATGCGCGACAGGACTTGTAGGGCGGCGCCTACGGATTCCGGGACAGCTCTTCCAACGCATTGTATTAGTTACTATATTCACAAATGATCAAGCTCACTCAAGCGCGCCGGACGGCGACAGTCGCCGTGTTCGATCTCGACGGCACCCTGACCTGGCGCGATACCCTGCTGAGTTTTCTGACAGGGTATCTGCAACGCCACCCGACGCGATCCTTACGGCTATGGCGATTGCCGCCGGCGCTCGCCGCCTACGGGTGCTTCTCCCGCGATCGTGGCGCCCTCAAATCCGCCATGATTCGCATGGTCATGGGCGGCGAGCCACGCGCGCGTATCGATGCCTGGACGGACGCCTTCGTGGCCGGACTTAAGGCCCGGGGCACGTTTCGAGCTCAGGCACTGGCGGTGCTCGAGGAGCACCGTGCGGCAGGCGACCATCTGGTATTGCTATCGGCCAGTCCGGACCTCTACGTGCCGCGCATCGGCCGACTGCTCGGCTTCGAACGCACTCTGTGCACGGAAATCCGCTGGCGGCAAGATATCTTGGATGGCGCGCTCGTGACCGCGAATCGGCGCGGCGAGGAAAAATCCTCCTGCCTTGCCTGGCTGCGCATGCAATATCCGGGTCTGCCGGTGGTGGCCTATGGCAACAGCGACTCCGACCTGCCCCACCTCAGGCTGGCGGATGGCGCCTTGCTGGTCAACGCCAACGCCGCGGCGCGCCGCGCAGCCGCGGCACTCGGCCTGGCCGTTGCCGAGTGGTCATAGGCGCCTTACTTTCTCGAGCGCGTGATGCAGTTTGACCAGCAGAGTTTCCGTGGTCGGCCAGTCGATGCACGGATCGGTGATCGACACGCCGTACTCCAGCTGGCTAAGATCCTTCGGAATGGGCTGGTTACCCGGCTTCAGATGGCTCTCGAGCATCAGCCCGACGATCGAGCGGTTGCCTGCCACGATTTGGCCCACGCAATTCTCCGCCACCGCCGGCTGCCGGGCCGGATCCTTGTTGGTGTTGCCATGGCTGCAGTCGACCACGATATTGGGCGCGAGCTTCGCGGCGCCGAGTTCGCGTTCCGCAAGGGCAATGCTCACCGCATCGTAGTTCGGCCGGCCGCCACCGCCCCGCAACACCAGATGCGCATGGGAATTGCCGCGCGTGCGGAACACGGCGGACTGCCCCTGTTGCGTGATGCCGAGGAAATGATGCGGATGGCGTACTGACTGCAGCGCGTTGATCGAGGTTGCCAGCGCTCCATCGGTGCCATTCTTGAAGCCCACGGGCGTCGACAGGCCGCTGGCCATTTCGCGGTGCGTTTGCGACTCCGTGGTTCGTGCGCCGATGGCGGTCCAGGTGATAAGTTCGGACAGGTACTGCGGCATGATGGGATCGAGCGCCTCGGTGCCCGCCGGCAATCCGAGTTCGGCGATGTGCAGCAGGAGCTCGCGCGCGATCAAAATGCCCTTCTCGATATGGAATGAGTCGTCCATGTCAGGATCATTGATGAGCCCCTTCCAGCCCACCGTGGTGCGCGGCTTCTCGAAGTACACGCGCATGATGAGCAGCATCGTCGACTCGACCTGTTTCGACAGCTCCTTGAGCCGGGCGGCGTATTCGTGCGCCGCCGCCACGTCGTGGATCGAACATGGCCCGACGACCACGAACAGGCGCGGATCGCGGCGCTCCAATATCGCGCGCACGATCTCACGGGAGTGGAACACGGTGGCGGCGGCACGCTCGGTCAGCGGCAGTCGCCGTTTGACCTCCTCCGGGGTCGCCAGCAGGTCGCTCGACGCGACGTTGACGTTCTGTAATTGATCTTCTTGCATGTTCATCGACGAATGGCTCAGCCCTTGAAGACCCACGCAGGCACGGTGCGCCAGCCGGCGAGCAATTCGCGATCCAGGCTACGATAATCGGGTTCCAGACGCTCCACGAGCCGCCAGAAACTCCCGGAATGATTCATGTGCTTGGTATGTGCAAGTTCATGCACGAACAGGTACTGCACCACCTCGGGCCGTAAAAATACCAGCGAACAGTTCAAGCTCACGGTGCCGCGCGTCGAGCAACTCCCCCACCGGGTGCGCTGACAGCGGATCGCCACCCGTGCCACGGAATATTTCAAATCGTCCGCGAGCGCAAGCAGCCGCGGCGCCAGCCGCTCGGCCGCCGCCCGCTTCAGCCACGCTTGCAGCAATGATCGCGCTGCGCCATCGTCCGGCGCGTTCACCACCAGGCGCATACCGTGTTGGGTGATGCCGCGCTTCGCGACCACGTGCCACTCGACCTCGAATCGTTCCTGAGTGAAGGCAAACTCGATGGTCTGGGGAACCGGGCTCGCCGGTTCAGGGAAACACTGCATGGCCGCGACCTTGCGATCGATCCACGGCGTGAAGCGCTGCACGAAATCGCGCACCGTCTTGGGACTGACGCCAACCGGCACCACGATTTCGACTCGGCCGCCGACGTGGACGCGAGCCGTAAGGCGGCGCGCTCGCGGGCTGACTCGAACGGCGAAGGGGTCGTTGGAGCTGCGGGTTTCGAACAGCGATAGCTGCGTGCCGTGTGCATTCATCGCCGCGAATGATACCAGGTTAGCGAAGCCTGGCGACGGGCGCGGCGGCGCCCGGCGGTGGCGCTCAGCGCCGCCGCAGACCGGCGAGCTGCCGTTGGGCGGCCTTATAGTCCGGCGCGACGATGAGCGCCTTCTCGATCCAGTTGCGGGCTGCCAAGAAATCGCCGCCGGCCTCGAGCTGCCGGCCAAGTTCCAGGTAGGTCTCGGCATGACCCCAGCCGGGAGCATCGACGCTGGTGGTGGTCGATTGCTCGAAGACCTCCGCCGCCAATTGCAGCTGGCCCAAGGCGCGTGCGCCGTCCGCAGATCCCGGCCGCGCGTGCGACAGGAGATCTTGCGCGCGCAGCAACTCCGTACGTGGGTTGCGCGGCGCCAGCTCGGCGGCAAGGCGGATCCGTTCCTCGGCCCGCGAGCGCAGCAGCACCGCCTGCAGCTTGCGTAAACGCGCGAGCTGCGCATAGCACGCCGACTGCAGGGAGAGCGCCTCCACGTTGTCGGCCGCCTTCTCGAGCAGCGGCTTCAATTGGTTGATGCAGTCGGCGAAGGCGGGATCGGCAGCCGGCGAGCGCCGCTCTGCGTCGAGCATCCCTAAGCGGTAGTCGGCATGCGCCAGATGGTAGCGCAGCGCATCGTCGGCGCCGCCCGCCTGTTCCTGGGTGGTCAACAACTGCACCAGGCTCGCCAGTTCGTTGGTGTCCTCGACGTAAAACGCATACAGAATCTGCGCCTGCAGGTCGCCGCCCTGCTGTGCGATCGCCCATAGACTCGCAAGACACATCGCCAGCAGCACGAGAAGCCGGATTCGCCGCATAATGAGCGAGATTACACCCTAAGGTTCGCCATGAACGTTGAGCTGGTCGATATCGGCGCGAATTTGACCCACGAGAGCTTTGCGGCCGATCGCGAGGCGGTATGCGCGCGGGCCGAGACGAAGGGCGTGACTCGCATGGTGGTGACGGGCGCCGATGTTGCGGGTTCGCGCGAGGCGGCCGCCCTCGCCGCTGCCGCTCCGGGACGCTTGTGGAGTACCGCGGGGGTGCATCCGCATCACGCGACCGGGCTCGATGCCGCGGCTCGCGACGAACTCCTGGAGCTGCTGCGTCAACCGCAGGTGGTCGCCGTGGGTGAATGCGGACTGGATTATTTTCGGAATTTTTCCCCGCCCGCAGCGCAGCGCGCCGCATTCATCGCACAGCTGGAAATAGCCGCGGCCGCGGCCAAACCGGTGTTCTTGCATCAGCGCGATTCACACGCGGATTTCACGGCGATACTGCGCGAGTTTCGCGGCCGACTGTGCGGCGGCGTGGCGCACTGCTTCACCGGCGACCGGGGACAGCTCGACGATTATCTGGACCTCGATTTGCACATCGGCATCACCGGCTGGGTGTGCGACGAGCGGCGCGGCGCGGCGCTGCGTGAGGCCGTGCCGGCCATCCCCGCGGAGCGTCTGATGGTGGAAACCGACGCGCCGTATCTGTTGCCGCGGGACCTCACGCCGCGACCGAAGTCACGCCGCAACGAACCCATGCATCTCGCGCACGTGACGCACAGCGTGGCGAGCCTGCGCGGCGAATCCTTCACAAGCCTCGCCGCCGCGACCACGCGCACGGCAATCGCCTTCTTCAAGCTATAGATTGGTGAACTCGTGCGGACTGCGCCGCAGCTGCGCGGTGAGTTTTTTCCACGCCTCCATGTAGTGCTGGTACTCGGGAAAATTGGTCTGCGTGCGATCGACCACCGGGAACTCGACCTCGATGCCGTCGAGCATGGTCACGTATTTGGGCTTGCCCTTGGTGAACTTGCCATGATTGGAGAAGATCAATCGTCCTTCGACCGGAACGTCACCGACCAACGCCTTCACGGCGGCAATGCGATCGTAGAGCGCCGGTTGGGGATTGTCGAAGGTGTAGCGGCGCCGCCCCATCACGGTCCAATCGCTCATCTGATCGCCGCCGAAAATCAGTCCGGCAACCCGCCGGGTGTCGAGCAGCACCACGCCGCGCGGCGTGAGCAGCAAATGATCGATGTGGATGAAACCGCCCATGCCATCGGGTACCAGCACCTGATGCGCCGCCTGGTAACCGATCCGCTCGAGGCGCGCCAGAAGGCGCTTGCGGCGCACGCCGCGCTGGTAAGCGCCATAGGCGAGATAGCTGCCGGTGCCGAGCAGCAACAGCACCGCGCCGGTGGCCAGCCACTCGGGCTCGATACGGATATCGCTCATTCGAGCGCTGCGGCGACGGCCTGCAGAGTGGGCGGCAGATCCACGAAATGGCGCTTGAGGCGCAGCAACCGATCCAAGGCCTCGGGCACATTCACTGTCTTGCCAATGATGGGTTCCACCACTTCGTTGAATTTCGCCGGATGCGCGGTGGCCACCAGCACCCACGGAT
>Ga0209208_10006484_pt1 | contig 16125 bp, 12 predicted proteins | sample S1TSphfallax_3_FD_187694 | JGI IMG/M metagenome (GOLD analysis project Ga0209208, IMG submission 187694) | Host-associated microbial communities from peat moss isolated from Minnesota, USA - S1T2_Fd - Sphagnum fallax MG (SPAdes) (version 2) | ecosystem: Host-associated > Plants > Peat moss >...
AAAAAAAAAAAAAAAAAAAAAAAAAAAAAAAAAAAAAAAAAAAAAAAAAAAAAAAAAAAAAAAAAAAAAAAAAAAAAAAACAAAAAAAAAAACCAAAAAAAAATAAAAAAAAATATAATGATATAAAATATAAAATATAAAATTTACATATAATAGTTTAAGGTAGAATAATATAAAATAACCCATAATAACTTAAAATATTTAAAATTGACATATTATAAAATAACCAATAATACTTAAAAACAACTTATGTTAAAGGAATATAAAACAACCAAGAATAATCTTCAATAAAAAAATTTAAAATAATTATGAATAACTTATAATAATAATAAATAATTTAGAATACAATAACGAATAATAATTTATGATAAAATAACCAATAATTTACCCTATGATAAAATAAGAAAAAGTAGTTCATGGTAATTAATTTAGTATAATTAAAAACAACATACGATAAAATAATTTTAAATAATTAACTTCGATCAAATAACGAACAATAACTTATGATTAAAACTAAAGAATAATCAATGATAAAATAGTTTATATTAACCAATGTTAATACTTTTTAAATAACTAATAATAAACTATGAAAAAATAATTTAGAATCAATAACAATAACTTATGATAAAATAACAAAAAAATGTTATGGTAATATAACTTGGAATAGCCAACAATAGCCAACAATAGCCTATAATAAAATAAGCTCTAAATTATATGGTATGAAAAAAAAAGATTAAAATGAAAATGGAAAAAAAATTGTGGATCATGCTTTTGGAGCCTTTGAAAATTTTATAAATTTAAATTGAATGTGGTTAAAAAAAATTTTTTTAGGAAAAAATATGTACATGACATTGGAATGAAAGGAGGAAAATATGGATATAAAATGTATTTTTATCATTGTAATGGAAAATGGGTGATGGATTTTTATGGATTTTTGTTGATGTTTTTTAGTTCTATTTAAAATATGTGAAAAATATAGGAAAAATGGTTCATATTAAGATTAAAGGTAGTCCATACTTTTAAGTTTTATTATTATTAGATTCTTGTTCATAATTAAGTTGTTTGATCACATAATTTTATAAAAATATTCACTAATAACATGTAGTATAACAACCATCAATAATTTATGGTAATATCATTTATAATACCCAATTATAGACCATGGTAAAATAATGTAAAATAACCAACAAAGATGTATAATAAAATAGTTTATTTTACAGTAATAAACTTGTTATGAATAATAAAAAATTGTGAAAAATAACACAAGTTAAAAATAAATGTGCATAATTGTATGTGATGGAAAAAAAAAAACATTCATCCAAAAAATGATTCAATGGTTAAAAACTTGTTTCTTCAACATGTTGAAAAGAGGTGAAAGGTTCAAATTTTCACATTCGCATTTTAAATTGGTGGGTTAAATTTTTAATTTAATTTTGATAATTTACTGAATTGTTTTTTTCTAAAATGTTTAACTTATGTTTGAATTAAGTATTAATAATTTAATAATTACTAAATTTGTTTAACTATTGATGAATTCATTTATACATAATGATTTTTTTATTGAAAAGTTTCTCACTTTCATTATGGTAAAATTAAAAATGTAATGAAACATAGAATGAACTTAGACACATATTGATATAATGTGTTTGCACCATGTTGATGGAATTCAATGTTGGTGATGGAAGGAGATTCACGCAGCCCTCAGTTCCTTCTTGAACCCGGATTTGTCACTCCGCCCCACATCCGAGAAATTCTCCACTTTCGTGATGGCCTCGGATAATGAGGCGGGCCAATTCTCCTCAAGCTTTCGCTTGGCCCAAGTTGGAAGCCCCTTGCGAGAAGAAGGACGTTGTTCTGGCAGGAGCCATTTTTCTTAGAGAACATTTATGAACAGTTGGACTACCGCCTTGCATCTGACTCTCCTGCTGCTTTTTTCAACAGTTCCAAAGGTCGATCACCCGCGTCAACTCATGATCAAACTGCTGGTATTATTGTCGAGAATCGATCGGGTCTGTCTATAGGTGAAGCCGCCCGTGTGGTAACGTTGGAGGTTCGGGGGGTCGTCTTCCTCTTCGAAGACGGCTTCCTCGAGCAGGATGAAGGGCCAGTTGATGGAGATGCGATTGAGAAAATTATTTTGATTACATTACACATGTGCAATTCAAATTTCAATTATTATAAAAATTAAAAAATTTATTCATTAAAATTGAAAAGATTTATGATTTAAAATGTTTTTACGTAATTTAATTTTAAATTTTGATCATTTTGATAATTTTAAAAACAATATACATCATTATGTAAATGAGATTTAATTTTCAAATCATTTAAATATAATTTAAAAATCACAAATGCATGGTAAAAGAAATTTATTCAAATATAAAAAGCTTTTCTTGCATAGTTTATTAGAAAACATAAAAGAAATTGAGTTGAACATTCAATTAATTTGTGAAAAGTGCGTCATGAATCAATTATTTACATTATGTGTACAAGGCATTGTTTACTTGTCCCAAAAAAAATTCAAATTTTTTTGAAGATAAAAATAGTGACATCAATTTGTAATAATTGTGAAAGACATTATAAATCATTATTTCAAATTTTAATTAACATGTGCATTTATTAGATGTAAGGTTTGCATTTATATTTTCAAAATACAAGGACATTATGATGTTGACCTTACCAACATTTTTGTTGATGAAACATAATTTAAATTTTTTTTAGCAATAATGAGTTTAAAATTGATATTCTTAATTTTTAATCATTTAAAAATAATATAAACTTTTAACCATCATAGCAATTTTATCTTAAAATTGATTCACATTCAAAATTATAAGTAAATAAAATATACTTGTAAGGTGTACGAATAATTAAATAACATACATTGAATGTTTTAAATGACTTTCAAAATAATTAAATTATAAATTGACAATAATAGTTGTAAATAAAATTCACTTATTTGGTTTTGGATAATAAAAAATGTCACCATTGATGGCAACATAAAAATTAAATAAACTAAAAACACCCAAAAATTCACCCATGATCTTAAATAAATATAAATTATGAAATGTACAAATATGCAAATTAAAGTAATTTATTCCTTTAAATTAAAAAAACATTCAAAACAATATCAATATATTTATACACTATGAAAGCTTCAACATTAAATATATATACATTAATGTTTACATTGGCCCCATGGGCAAATAAATAAAATAGCAATTCAATAGGTTTTCAAAATTATAATGATGATTTAACAAAGATAACATTTAACAAAGGTTACACCTTATCAAGTAGGGTATATCAATGTTTTATAAGTTATATGGTAATAAAATATTTCTTTTGAAAAAGAAATTCACTTTCAAATTACTATGTTAAATAAATCATATTATCAAATTTCAATATGAAAATTGCATAGTTTATTTCCATCAAATTTTGTTCAATTTAATTCTTATAATGATTTTTTGGAATCTTTATCAATAGCTAAAGTGATTGTCATCCATAATAAGATGTAAAAAAAAAAAGATTATCATTTTAAAGAAAATTAAGTCAAATTTGACTATTAATAAAATATGACCTACAAAATTTTTAATCTCATGTTGATATTTTTCACTAAACATTAGAAACCAGGTATAAAAACTCCATCACATGAAAAAAAAATTTCTAATTCATACGCTAAAAGCAAATTCATCACTTAAACCATTCTCAATGTTTTATGACAATTAGATTTCAAAGCTGCAACATGTTTTCCAAAGCTTCCTCATTTACAATGGCAAATACCAATTCTGAAAATAAAATACAAACAATGAAAAGAAATTTCAAACTCTACCAACAAATTAAAAAAATTCTAATATTTAATTTACTTCAAAGCATATTCACACCACAACATTAAACACAAGTTTATTTTTTAATGTTTAATGTTCATTACTTTACACCTATAAGCAAGAATAAATCCATTTGAAAAACTAAGAAATTATTTAAATCTCTCCAATTAATATGATCATTATTGACAACCAAATCACAACTATCAATTCTTTTTGAAGGCCACAACATCTTGGCCATATTTAGTACCTAACATGAATTTTCACATTTTTTTATATTATAATTTAATATAGAAATGTGTGGGGGTATGGAGATGCTCTAAGTTCAAAGCAACTAAAGGCACCTTAATAAAAGATTTCTTACTTTAGGAAACTTAAAACACCTTCAAACAAGCTTTGACTATAACATTATGATTTTGCACCTTGCTCTATTCTACATAGAACTATGAAACATGATTATTCTTATTTCTCCATGTTTTGTTTCACAAGATTTTTTTCGAGTTTTTTTTTGCATATTTTAAAAAATCACATCAATTTTGAACCTAATGCCTCTCAAGAAAGAATGAAATTTCCTACAATTGACATAATTTTTTATTACTTTAGATAACTAAAATGCTAATTTTGAAAGTTTAGAAGGAAAGCTCAAACCAACAAAATCCTATGATAGAATCACATCGCTCTTTGCAAGACTAAGCACTTGTCTATGAAGAAGTGCAACAAGCATAGTTAGCGGGGCGGTGTTTAGCACTTGCTTTGCCACCAAGCTAGACTTTGTTGAGCTTCTTCGAATAAAAGACAATACACTAACACCAACTAGATGCACATCTGAATTTGCAAATTGCCGAGGGAAACAGATTGTGAAATGCTTGTTCTAGTGAAGAAGAGTAACTTACAGTGTGCTTTGAATAGGTGTCCATTGGATGTGCTGAAGCTGGCCGGGCTGCTCCCACAAAACTTGAAAACAAACCCCTTCATAGCACTGCAAAAAGCAACAAGAATCAATGATTGCTCAGGAATTGGTGTGGAAATACTAGAGGAGGACAGGTAGATAGACAAGCAACAGATCGGGGAGGAACATCTGCATCATTGCTAATCTCACATAACATTTCCAGAAACAAAAAAACCCTGAAAAACACAACAGCGATGCGTAGCAAAAGGGCCGCCCCCTCGACTCCTCTCCGGTCTCTCTGCTCTCATCCCCCGCAATCTTCAAACCACCACAACTTCTTCCAAATGGAGAGATACCAGTTCGGTTGTAAGCTTACACTAGGTTGCACGCGCAAACTTCGGAGAAAGAAATCGTGATCCACAGTTCGATGACTCAATGCGGAAGCCGGGAGCTATCAATGGAACAACGCCAGCGGTGCCAGGAACAACCGAGAGTATAGGTGCCACCACGAACGTTCACGAGCGGAAGGATTACAAATGCGAGAGCCTGTTCTTCATGGATGATTTCATCCACAGAGACACACCTGGAAATGGGTAATCGGGGATCGTTGTTCTATGGCACTCTGCGTCCTTTTCCCTCGCTTTGTGTGTTTTCAAACGTTCTCGTCTCCGCAGAGTTGAATCTTCTGCTGCGTTGCGCAGAGAGAGGGAGGAGACGACGAGCTCCTCTCAAGAGAACTTGCCAATGTGTTGATTTTTCTTCTTGAAGAGCTCGAGGTTTGTTTTCAGTCGGATGATCGGATTTTCTGCATCGCAGAGGAGACGATGTGTTGAATTTTCTTCAAGAACTTGAGAGGTTTGTTTCCAGTCAGATGATCGCGTGTTTTGCTTTGCAGACAGAGGGGACGACAAGCTCTTTTTGAAGAGACATTTTTTGAGATTTTTTTTCTTCGAGAATTCGAGGTTTTTTCTCCATCGCATGATGATCCGGTTTTGTCGCTCTTTAAGAGAGTGCGTGATGTGTTGTTGAGAGCTTTGTGTACGAGAGAGAGAGAGAGAGAGTCATTGTTTGTTTAGGCATTAGAGATTCTCGTGTTTCTTTTCTCTTTATATAGCTGTTTTCCTTCTGTGAGAAGAAAACCTTGGCATGCTCAAGAGAGTGGTTGAGGATGAGGGAGGCTGAGGCTGCTGCTCCTACTCCTAAGCGTCTTCGTCTCTCTATCAAGCGTCATCGGTCGAGTCTCCCTCCCCCGATTCCCAAAGATCCCGCTGATATACCGGCAACCTCCGCTATCGACCATTTGAGCGATGGATCATCAAGGAGGAAGTCCTTGGCTGCGAGCTCGCAGCACGGGCCTTCTTCTCCTTCAATTGCGAGAGGAGAACCAGTAGACAATTCTGGAGACGTGTATCGTGCTGCAGATAAATCTGTCGCAGCTTCGCCCTTGAGCTCAGATGGATTTGCAGCCGGGAGCTTGGCTGCCGAGGAAATCTGCTTATTACGTCGATGTTCTGCCTCAGCCTCAGATTCCGGACCCTCAGAAGTTGCTGCTGCTGCTGTTCCAAGCTCAGGCAAGGTTCCAATCCTTCTTCTCTTCGGCTAATTCGGTGCGAGGCAACTAGATCTCTCAAAGTCTCAGAATTACAGACTGCAAGGAATGGAATTTGTGAAGCTGGTGAAATATGGATCTAGAGATAGCCTGACGATTGACTTGGGCATGGCAGAAGCAGAGGGGAAAATGGAGAAAGACGAAGACTTTTTGGTACAGTGTTCACAACGCCTTCCATCAGAGTCAGAGGCGGCAGAAGTTCCTACGCATGATGCCGTAGTGGCTTTGGAAGAAGAAGAAGAGGCAAGAGATAATATCAACCTCGTCCTAGAGCAGCAGCCTCTCGATGGAATCCCTTCCACACTGACGACATTTCATGATCTCTTGAATGAAATGGAGGCTCAGGAGTTGTTGGAACATGAACCAAACGTTCCAAATGACGCTGAGCAACTGGAAGATGTGAATAACATTGCAGCAATGGATCCTGTCACCATTCCTGAAGATCCTGTTGTGATTCCTGAAGCTATGAGTGAGTTACTCAGTCTTCTTAGTACTGTGGACAATGCTCAGAACAACTTTCCAGTTCCATTAACCCTTGATCATGGTTTCTCTGATGGTGATCCACTCTCTATCAGAGAAACAATGATCCACTATTTTATCACTTGACAGTTGGAGCTTTGTGCCATGATCTGATGCTCCCTCAGTGTGGATATGATGCTTCTTATCATGCAGACAATGAGCCAATGGTTCAATCAAATATTGCTGCATGGGCACTGACAACTTTGGTACAAGAGCAGCAGCTCAGAGCACCTGAGGTGGTTGAAATCTCAGATGAAGAAAGGGCAGACAATGGGACTGCTGGAGTGAATACGGATGTTGATGATCTGGGAGGAGGCAATGGGTCTGGGCAACTGGATGATGATGATTTTCATGCTCCTTCCACCAATGCTGATTTTGCAGCTTTTGCTATTCCTGCAGGTGAGTAGAAATCTGAGGGTAGTAGGTTATGTGAGAATCAGAGTTGTGTGGGCACTTCAATGCTTTATGTACAAGATGTTTTGTTTTACTCAATAGTTGATGATTGTTGCAGGCAGTTTTAAGGATATGGACTCAAAGCCTGATCAAGTTGGCACTCAGAGGCCAGGAGATGGGGAAGCAGATGTGGTCACATGTCCAATATGCATGGAAGCATGGACAAGCATTGGGAGTCACCGCATTTGGTATCCTTCATTTGCATTTGTTAAACCCTAAACCCAAAACCCATTTGTAGATATTTCCAGTGATATGCTTGATTTCAGATGACTGGATTTTCCTTGAGAGCTATAGTAGATCAAAGATGAAGTAAAATCTTGTGTTCTCTCTCGAGACATGAGCCATAGCTTTATCAATAGATCTCAAGGTGAGGTTTTGGCATTTGCAGCTCATTGGCATGTGGTCACTTGTTTGGAAAATCATGCATCAAGCGCTGGCTTAGACAGGCAGGCAAGAAGCAAGGGAAGGTACTACTGCCTTGAACTTATATTTTTCTTTGCAAGCTTCAACTTAGCAAGGGTATGATCAGTGAAAATAAACTATGTCACACCCCAATAAAGTGCTTAGAAGGTAAGGGAAGCAACAACAATGCCTACGCAAGTATACACAAATGTTCATCCAGGAATATAGCCTGAAGTTTGCCATCACATTTTGTGGTGAACTTTGAACTTATATCAGGTGGTTTTGTGTTGTCTAGTGTCCACAATGCAACTGCCGGGCTAGAGTTGAGGACCTGCGTACGCTTTATGTTCCACGAATTGCTGTAATTGATGCGGAGGGCCAGCAGATAATGCAAGTATGGAGCCTTCTGATTTGAAACTCCAAATTTTAAGAATGATTTGCTTGTGTCTAAGCTTAGGATTAGGTTTTTGATGCAAGTCTAAGACTTGGGTTTATTTTTTTTTTGTGTGAGAAGCAGGAAGTTGGGGTTTTGCGAGCTCAAAATGCACAACTCAAGATGCAGGTATGCATTGTGAAAATCAACAGGTTAATGTGATATTCAGTTTCTCACCACTAGGTGAGAAAATTGTGTACAAAGAATGGTTTGCAGTTGTGCCTACAAATCCACAGTGGAGAGGTTTGCATACTTTTGCATGGCTGGTAGGTTTAAATCTAACAAACGCTCTTTTAAAACCTGCTCTGTATGTCTGCAGATTTCTGAGCTGATGGAGGAAATTCACCGTTCACAGGTTTGTACTGTGAAATCTATTGATGTGGTTTACAAGAGCAATGTTAGTTGGAGGATATGTCAACCAAGCTTGTTCTCAAAGACTTGTCTCTTCCTAGGGTAGTATGATAGGGCTTTTAACTGTGTTGTTATACTTGAGGAACAAAAGCTTGATCTAGACAAACATTAATTACTGATTCATATGTGCTTGTACTTGTCTCTGACTGTGAAGATGTCTCATATCTTCAGCTGCAATTTCAAATGTTTGTCCAATGCTCTTCACTCACAAGTCTACATTGGAAACAGCTTTGATAAGCTGTTTGTGTTCATCTTTGTGCAGGCTCTGCTTTCAGTGCTCTGTCCAGAGCAGCATGATGCTCTCAATGCATTTCAATGGACACGATGTCAGCAACTTCAGAAAACACCGGAGAGTTTGAGAACCATGCATCAGCCCATACACCCCAGAATTATACCTGTTCCACCCTTACATCAGGTGGCTCAAGAAAACCACAGGCAGTTTCCAACAAACATAGGTCAGGCTGACTTGAAAAATTGTAGGAAGTACCAGTCTCACAAACTACAGACTCAGTTTGCCCAGCATTCTTCTTGCAACTACACAGGAGGATCAGGTATGTGCAATCAAGCATCACCTGAGCTCAGGGTTTTGCAAGAGAGGAACATTTGGGGGCAGTCTTATGCCCTGGAGTCTTCAAGATTCTCAGAGTGTGCTGGAATTCGGGAACCCAGACAAGGAAAAAGGGATAGCACCCAAACCAGGCCATTGCGGACATTTTCTTCTTTGGCATCAATTGGTAGTCGAGGCCTGAAAAGCACCTTTGTCCTCCAAGTAAGTTTAATTTTCATCATCTGAAGCACAGATTTCTTGCACAAAAAGTCATCCAGTTCAAGGCCTTTAAGTCACATGTCAAAGTCCAATTGTGCTGGAGTATGTTTGAAGTGTTGGGGGCGATGCTTCACTAATTTATATTAATCTGGCAATGTCTAATACCAGGATGAAGTGCCATTGCAAGGTGCGAAAGTTTTTGATGTGAATGCACATAGCCAATTACTCCTTGTATCACACAAACCAGCTGATAGTGGGGCCAGCTCTGGCCTGATGAAGGTGCAACACTTTATTTCTCCCTTTAAGATTTATGAATGCCAATTAATTTCTGATATTTGAGTTGATTTCCTGACTGGTAGCTTCTGAAGTATGATCTGGAATAACAGAGAAGGGTGGAAACAGATGAGCTTGATGGCATTATCTGAGGGTGAATGCATAGATGTTCCTTCAGGAACATCTGTCATCCGTGATATTCGTATTGCACCATCTGGCACTAGGGCTCCTGGAAGATTGGCATTGGTTGCTTCCTTAGGCAAGAAATTGACTGTCTTCAGGTATGGGCACTTTTTTTGGCCCTCTTTCAATCTTATTTTGTGCTTGTTATTCAATCATCCTGGAAATCTCTGGATGAGTTTATGTATTTTATGGATCTTGTCATGCTCTTGCTTCCTCATATTATCAGTGGTAGAAACTGGCTGAACAGATCTGTGTTATGTTTCTTGCAGTTTAGAGAGCAATAATGTGGTCATCACATATGCTTTGCAGGTGTGCAGTCCTTTCTTATTTCCTTTCTGAAAAGAGCTGTGGAATATTTTTCTTTCCTCAGTTTTGCATGTAACTATTTACTCTTCATTTAGACCAAAGTTTTTGGAGCTGATGGAAATGGGACCCCTCAATTGCAGAGCCCGTCATGGTCATGTGCATGGGATCCCTGTGATCCGAATCAGGTCTACTCTGGTTTGCAGGTACTAAGATGGATCATCTTGAACTCATTTACTGTCTAGATCTTCATATTGTTGGTAGCCTCAATCATGTACAGAAGCCCTTTCCCTCCAAACTGGGTGCTTCCTGTTTCAATGCTAGAGTAATGATCTGCAGCCAACATATATGACATGGAAGTCAAAATTTGCAGAATGGATCACTGCTGGTGTTTGATATGCGCCAAACAGGAGCACCGACAGCTACTCTGAAGGGTCCTAGCTGCAACCCCATTCACACACTCCAGCATGTTCCAGAGCATTCAAGATTGGCTGAACAGGGCGAATCTGTCAAGGAGACAAGTGGCCTTCTGAGTGCATCTTGCAGCAGCCTCTGTTTCTGGTCGGACATTGGCTCTTCAAATCTGCAAACTGATGGGTACAGGCAAGCCCATTTTGCGCAAAATCCTCTGCAAGAACTTGGTTTTTTTCCCAGTAATGTCATGTAATATAATAAACCCTGGATCTTGCCTATGTATGTTGTTGCTATTATATTCAACTTTTGAGCTTGTCATTTTGTTTTGCCATTTCTTAATGCAGGCCAATGTGTCTGTCACAACCAGCAGAATCTTCAGTCTGTGTCTCACTTGCCTACAATGCAGTGATTGACATGGCTGTTGCATCCTTCAGGCCAAAACCAACCCAGTTTGTTGATGTTGAAGCCCGATCCACATCATCTCCCTCACCCACTTTGTCCTCCCCAGCAGAAGTACCTAGTCAGCCCACTGACTCCTTAGGTTTGCCTGAAGACATGGGGCTATTACCTTCTCACATTTCTTACAGCAGGAAACCAAAGTCTCCATTCCCTGGTGAAGACAAGGATAGAAGTACAGTGCTTCATGAACCAAATTTTTTTTGGGAGCAGCAAGGTCGCATGGTTGGGCACAAGAGCCAGAGAGTGATGTCAAGGTCTGCAATTGTCAGTGAATGGCAACCTGATCAAGCCTCAGGCAGCAGAACAAATCCTGAGACTGGCTCCTTGTATGCATTTGGAGATGAGGGAAGTAATTCTGTCTGGCTTTGGGACTTGGTTTCGAGAGCCAAGACCCAGTCCCTCATTCCTCATCACTCTCCTGTGCTTGACATCAGGAGTGTGCATACTGCTGGAGCTGATATTCTGGGCTGTATTAGTGAACGAACTTTGCAGGTTTACAGAAGGTTGCCACCATAGATTTTCCAGAGGAACTGAGCACCCATCTGGTTCCTAATCATTTTGGGCTTGCTGGGTTTCAATCAGTTGCAGATAGGGGACATGTGCTGTATCTTATCAACCTTCAGGAGAATTGCTGAACCAAAATTGCTCTCTATGACAATCTGGACATCTGCTGAGGTTAGAAAGTTGACACTGTGCTTATTTGCTAATTCAAAGCTCTAGGAACTTTTTGAGCTTTCTGGGTTTCTCTTCTTCACAGATGTAGTAAAGTAGCAATCAGCATTGGTCAGCTCTCCATGTTTAAGAAAGAGAAAGTCCAGTTCCAGTCATGTAGACACAACTGGTGTTAGCTGGTTCTCTATGGATATTCTCTGGTTCCAGTTTAGATCTTGTCTTTGTAAATTTGATGAAACCTCTGTATGAGGTTTTGAGCAAGTTTTGATATATGCCAAAGTTCAGCAGCAAAACACTTGTATGTATTGGGTAATGGCCATTGGGAGGATCCCACTGAGTGGTAAACTGGGTATGACCAATGGCCATTATCTGACCTTAATGGCACACAGGAGAGATTTTATTTTGGCATTTTGAACAGTTACCCATTTTATACTGTTTGATATTTCATGTTTATGAGTGTTGGATGCAGTAGAGCACATACAAGATTCGTAAATTTTCTGCTCTCCTCTTTGATCTGTTGCCAAATTTGGCTAATTTTTATTGTGTACATTGCCTGTTTGGCTACATTATAAAATTGGAAATAATAATCTCTGTAGCAGATTGATGCATGCTTCTTTTAATGCAACAGTATTGTGTCTCAAAATAATTCTAATGCATGTACAAATGAAATTGTGAAAATTAAGTCTGTTCACTTATGGAAAAGTGTGTTACACATAACAATAGAAGAGAGATAAATCAAACCCAGCAAAACCTTGTTTTTAGCACAGAAGGAAATCATCCCAAGCCTCTCCTCAGAGTATTGTGGTCTAAACCCTAACTCTATAATATGGATTGAATTTTAAACCCATTCAAAGAAGTATGGTTGCTGAATTGGCATTGTAGTGTTTTGAGTTTGTTGGATTCTCAATGCAAATTTTCAATATCTCAGGAAAAGTTCTTTCAATGGGATAGATATACAGATCTACAATAATGGATCGATTCATCTGCTAATTGCAAAAAAGCTTAAGAAGAAGCTACTCCTGACGGTAGAGTATAAACAGCGATTTGGGGCAAAAGAACAGATCCAATATAGAGCTTTCCATCATGCTCTTCCACTTCACTTGGCAATCGAACCACTTGGCCTGTCTGATCCTCAAGGACCTCCTTCACACTCCCATCAGGACCATAACGTATGATCATTGCATGTGGCTTCCCAACAGCAAGCCGGTACAAGTAGCGTTGTGGGATAGGAAGTCGACCCAGGAGATAGCGTAGCCATGGAAGAGTCCCAAGATAAGTGTCAGGTGCATAGCGAACTGCATGCAAAGCTACCCAAAAATCACCATTTTCATTGCATCGGACATTGTCTGGCCATCCTGGCAAGATCACAAATGTCTCATGTGTGCCTGCCTTCTCTCCCTTGAGCCAGAATCGCACCAACCTGTCCTCAATTCAATGGCAAAAACAGATGATCAAATTATCAAGACAAAGCACTTGTATACACGAAGAAATTGCAAAGAAATATCTCTTCAACAACAATTTGAAGGTTGTTCAACAACGAGTGCAATCATATAAGTTCCTCATGAGAGGGTCACTCACGAGACATCAAGACAAGCACCAGGGTTGTAAAGATGCTGATTGCATACTACATACAGGATTGCACATGGACACTATAGATCATGAAGAATTGAAGCTCAAAACCTTGTCAATCAGGCACCAGTAGTGATTTAGTAGTCAATGCACTCACAAAGCTGAGTTTGAGGAGCTCCAAAACCAAATTGAGGAAGTTTGAAATTCTTAAAGTTTCTGGGATTATTAGTAATATACAATGAGTTCAAGATTGAGTCTATTATCCCTGAAGAAAATGTGGAAGATTTTTCTTTTTCCCATCGTACCTGCCATTTCTGGTGTCACAAATCACAATAAATGTGCCATCTTTACTGACAGCCAGCCCATTGGAAACACGCAAATTGTTGATGAGAACGGTGGTTTGTTTTGTTGCAGGATCATACTTCACAAATCTGCCAGTGTCATCTCCTTCAAAACTTGCAATGAAAAATTCCCTGTCAAAAGATTTCCACACCAAAATCAGTTTCAGTTTCTGACATGAAGAAGGAAAATTCTATAGCAGTAGCAGATCTCATTACCCATCTTGTCAGTTCCATTGTACAGATTCTACAGCAGCAGATCCCATCAACAGTTCCTCAATTCCAGTGTAAGAAGGTTCTACAACACGGATCCCATCAGCATATACTCAATTCCAGCATAAAAGATTCCCATCATCAACATGTCCTCCTCAATTTCAGTGTCAGATTCTTAAAGAAATTCGTGACAGAAGTTTCTTCATGTTCGAGAGACCTGTGAAGATCCCTTATGCTTGATTATTATCATCTGTTTTTTGTTTGTTTGTTCCTTACCTGCGATGCCATTTGGTGCTGCTGTCAGTGAAATACAAGACGCCATCTTCATCAAAGTCAAGATCATTGCAGAATTTCATGGGGACGCCGTCAATCTCTGCAACAACCGACTCTGCCTGACCTCCTTCCGGTCCCACCTTGAGTATCCCCAAGTATGCATCTGCAATCCAGAGATCGCCTGTCTTCTTGTTGAAGCGCAGACCCAAGGGACGCCCACAAATATGCTCAAATGCCAGATTCGGAGCTGGCGGACTCTTGGGGGCACAAATTTCTGATCTAATTTGTATGACCCAGCACCACCCCCACAAACAAATTGCACACAGTTTTCAACCTGAAGAATCAATCCTTCATTCAATAAACAAAACACATGATCCACAGTCTCAATAAACCCTCAACTGTAAGAACTCACAACCGGCAGCAGCAGCAAGAAGAACACCGACCCAAGAAAGGGATTTGGGACTATTTTTGGGTTCAGCTACCTGTTTTTGGAAGTGTATGCAAATGTGGACCATCCAAGCTCTGGGCCATCATATCTGATGACTGTGCCATCGCTGACACCCGTATAAGGCCCTCTTCCTTGGGAATCAAACACGAAGCTCTCGGGTCCAAGAAAGGGGCCTCTCCAAATCTCTGCTTTCTGGAGCTTGCTCTCGGTGTCCCTTATCAAATTGTCCATCACATGAGACGGAGCTGGTGCCAAATACTGTGGTTTGAAACTCTTCTCTCTTCCTGCTAGTAAAGACAGCTTCCATGGATCAGTACCCAAATACCATGCTGCAGCTGTGATGACTAACAACACGATTATACTAATTGTTGCCATCCTGATTGATTCTTTCTTTCCTCCTCTCCTGCTGCTTCCCTTACCTCCCCACTCCTGGCCCCCCAAAAGACCTTTCCAAGCTCTTCTCTTTTGTTTGTTGCTGCAGGGTACTAATTCAGACCTTCAAGCAAGTGTTCTCTCTCGCTCTCTGTTGTTCCCCTGCTAAGCAAACAAAGCTAAAAGCTCAGAAGCTCAGAGCTCAAAGTTCAAAGCTCAAAGCTTCTACCACTCCTCCTGCTGCTTGCAGATCTTGAGCTTTAATGATGATGCTCTGATATCTGACAAACGGATGATTTAGGAGTTAAGAAGACTCAGGATGATGAAGAAGAATAAGAAGAGGAAGACTGAAGACTGTAAGTCAATGTGAGAAGTCAATTTGGGTCTAGTCAAAGTTGACACACAGATGGACCAAACCTACCATGACTGTTGACTCATCATGAGTCCATCATGAGTCATGAACCAGAAAATAATTATCCTAAATTTAAATTACCATGATATTTAGCATTTAAAATTCGGTAATAATAAAATAATAAAATGATAAAATAAAATAAAATTCATGGTAAAAATTGAAATAATAGAAAATTAGTAATGATGATACTATCAAATTTATTATTATTATTTTATAATAATATGAAAATTTAATAATAATAACATAATTATTATAATGATTTTTTAAAATAATAGGAATAGTAATAATGATATAATAATGATTTCTTTTAACACCCTGTTTTGGTTTTGGGGTTTTGTTGAATTGTTTGATTTTGCCACTTTAAAAGGAAAGAAAGTTTATGTTGAACAAATATGGTACTTTCATTAGGGTTTTGGGAACATTTAAGAGTCTCCAGTTTGACCTTGTTATATTGAATGTGTGATTTTGGTGTCATATGGTGATGACAAAGTAAGGTGTGTGCTTTTGGACATTGGGATCACAAGGAGAGAGAGAAACCCATTGAAAGAAACAAAGAAAGACTCTTTTGGTAAATAGAAAGGGAAGTATAAAGGCATACTTTTACTTCAAATCAAATCACACACACAAACGTCTAGATTCTTATGCAAGGTAACTAAGGGTCATTCTTGGGGGCTTTTGGTATATATTGTGGGTAGTGCGCATCTTCAACACGAGCTGATTTGTGACAGATAATAACTCTTTCATTTTAGGTGTTCTTTGTTATTGTTGATTTCTCATTGTATAATTATGAGTTCTCTTTGCATAGAGTTTTTACCTTATTTTTGTTGATTGTTTGTTTTTATTTTTTCTTTGGGTGGTGTTCTCTTGTGTCTTTTTTTTTTTGGCCTTGTACTCTTGTT
>Ga0209208_10006485_pt1 | contig 16123 bp, 23 predicted proteins | sample S1TSphfallax_3_FD_187694 | JGI IMG/M metagenome (GOLD analysis project Ga0209208, IMG submission 187694) | Host-associated microbial communities from peat moss isolated from Minnesota, USA - S1T2_Fd - Sphagnum fallax MG (SPAdes) (version 2) | ecosystem: Host-associated > Plants > Peat moss >...
TCACCATGGCTGGTTGTCTCTGTGTTTATATATATATATATTTCTTTTGGTGGCACTGGAACATGAGTATGAAAAAAACAAATCCATGTGAGAGATATGGACACATTTTTAAATAAAAAACGAAATGGTATATCAAAAACATGAATATGAAAATAACAAGTTCATGTGAGAGATATGGACACATTTTTAGATGAAACACGGAATAATACATCAACAAGTTCAATTTGATGTAATTTAGATTTTTTTTATTAATTTAATATAGCATTTTTATTTGTGAACAAGGTTACTTTATACGAATAACCCACCGTTAAAAGAGACTGAAACTAAAAACATTTTATGGTCCTATTTGAACATTATTATGTGATTTGAATACATAGGCTACAGATTTGGTGGCTTAGGTTGTTTTCAATGTTAGGGGAAATATGAGAAATTTAAGAAAACATTGAGGCTTGATTGAAAGTAAAATATCAAATATTGCACCTATTTCTTGAACATTAATAATAATAATATATATATTTAAACACTTAGAGATTTTGAGTCGCATTAATATGGCCACATCAACCTTGGAGGAGGAGCTTTGTGTAATTTGAAGGCACCTTAAACAATGCAATTTTTTGCTTTAGTTGTTTGACTTGGAGCTAGAGAGTTCATGTAAGGGTGGGAACATAAGGTGATTTTAAGTGTTCCCACCTCATGACAAAAATGCCCCAAATGATGAAAGGATCTAAATATAAACCTTTCTCATGTACGAACCTACCTTGTTGATTGTGCAATGGCTGATTCTATTACATTCCTCACATGTTCCATATATTTTTTCTATGCTCCTTATATGTTCCCTATTGTGTTCTAACTACGGGGTACCTGTCTTGTAAGGCTAGAGAGTAGGCCACCCATGGTACATCTTGAGTTCCAATGCACCCATGGGCTTCACCTAATGTCTTGCCAAGAATTGGAATCCACCCTTGGTGCCATGATTTCTAATATGTTATCTATTGAACAATTTGCAATAGAAAGCAAAGAAATAGAACTTCAACATTTGAAGACTACCATCTTGCAACAATCTAATTGTAACCATTTGTAATCTTCATACCATACTACTATTTGTTGTTTTAAGTTTAACCAAAATTGCACCTTGATATTTTGGAGTTTGGCCATAGATCAGTACTCTCAATGTTTTGTGGGTCATTTGAGTTGTTAACCTTAACTTCTATCATTCAATTGCAGTAATTAAAGTTCTTCGATGTCATTTTCCAAATTACTAGCCCTCTTCTTCCCTTCTATTTCATTATGGTAACAAGATTTGAACCTTAGTTTGTGCAATCAATATGAGGTTATGTAAACCACTTCAGGTATGAGTAAATACATTCTTGTTGAGCCAATTTGGCTAATTTCCTCTCTAAATGCTCACATTGGATTATGACATTTTTATGTAGTTTTGCCCCACTCAAAGATTTTAAAAAACAAGGTTTCTCATGTCTCTTGCTCCAAGATTGACCACCCAAATGTACTCAAATCTCTAATTCCTTTTTAATGCATGCATAATTCTAAATCCACTAGATGCTCACTCAACTACACTTTTGACCACCTCACATTGTCTTCATGTCTCAACATCAACTCCTCATAAAAGTTTCAAAGTACATGACTTGTCCTCACCCTTAGCTTGTTTTCATGAATTCCCTTTAGGTGATGGACAATTTTGAAAAGAAGACAATGAAGGACCACATCTTGCTGTCTGTCTCACAGCTAAAAGCAGAGAACAACACAACACTAAACCCTAAAACCCCTCTCGCACTCACACTATCATCTCAAACATATGTGGAAACTCTACTTCCCTTTCACACCGCTTACGTAAATTTTATTGCCACCTCCTCACCTGTGATCACACACCTGCTGCAACAGAAGCTTGAGATTAAAAGTCAGGTTATTGATTATGAGCCATGTACAAACCTTGGATTAGATTTTGGTAAGCTTTTTATGTCAAGCCTTGAGAGTCCATTGTGGTTGGAGCTATAGGTTTTTTATACAAGCACAAAAAAAGTCAAGGTGCCAAGAAGCCAAAGCATGGATTCGGCAGTGCACCTTGTTTCAGGCTTGTTTCAGTCCCATGTTTCAAATGTGTGAATGAGGGGTCATGCCACCCATGACATGTGCTCCACATCTTCATGGGCATGCTGTAAATGCACCCTTTCCCATCCAAAACTCCCACAAAAAAATTCAAGGACTTGAGCCTGTTACCCATCTTAGAAAAAGATCAAGTAAAAAGTTTTCAAATGTCAATCCAACTTGAAACAATGAAATCAACAAGCAACGAGTAATAAAAATGCTTAATCATGAAGCAACAAAATCATTAAACAAATCAACAAGCAATTAACAGCGTAACAAGTTAATCAAGAAGTGAAAAAGAAAAAAAAACCAGCAAGCAACAAAGAATGAACATTCAACAAGAACAAGCAACTCAACATTGAATGATAAAATATGTTCAATAGTAGTTTCAGGAGTAAGTGCACCCTGTCCTGTTCAAAATCAAATTTTCAATTTCAATTTTGAGTGAGAGTTTTGGACAGAAAAGGGTGTGATATAACAGGCACATGAATTCATGAAGACATGGGAGACATGAAAGACATATTACTCAAATAGTGTCATGGGCTTGAGATTGATGCAACAAAAGGAGTTCAACCTAACTAGTTGGGTTGCCAAGTGGAAGTGGTCTTCACATAGCAAGCAGAAGTGGCAAGCATTCGCCACAAACTTCGGATGTTGGGCAATTGGAGTTGCAGGTGGTTATGGTTAGATGAAAAGGTTTATAAGTTCAACACAAAATGCCAACACAAAAGGGCGACTAAATGTGTTTTCACATATGTAGATAACCTCGCCATCCCCCCTATCTCAGGTCCACGCATGGCAATAAATGATCAGGAATGGTGCAAAGGTAGGAACAGATCATGTTCAGCATTGCATTTGAAATCTTGCACAAGTGACAAAGGAAGTGCATTCCATCTGTAACCTTGCACACAATTGACTGGGAGAAAAAAGGGCATTACATTTGAAAGCCCGTGAAGAAGTCACAAAAGAAGTTCACTGCAAATTGGAAACTAAATAGCCACATGAGACAATGAAACTTGAGCAGAAATAAGCGACAAGTTACATTGCATTACCATATTGTGTGAATGGAATGATACACAGACAGTAATTATCATAAATATCTTGGTGTTTGTCATGTGTGTGTACAATTTCTGTGGAAGATCAAAATGGGCTGACAAGTAGGTGTGTTTCCAGTGTTCCACATTGCCTCTAGTTAATGAAGGTTAAAGACATCTGCATGTATTAGGTGCACATAAATAACATGCATTCCTCACATGCAAGGCCACCTCCAGCAACCAGGGTGATTCCTCAGATGACTTAGATTCATTTCAACAATAATACATATGCTCCTCAGCATTGGGTAGGGAAAGGATGTAGAGATCATGAAAGAGAGGAAGTCGCTCTGAGAGTGGAGAATCATTACACTGAGATCTAACTATAATTTTGGAAGGTTTCAACTTCCAAGTGCCATGACAGATTTTGTTTCCCCAGTCTGTTCATCCTTTGGCATTCCTTTCCAATTTCTATAAGCCACTGCCATTACTAATCCTTTTCCAAAATCTGGGTTTTACATACAACTTATGTCTGCTATAAATGATCCCAGTAACTACAGTCCCATTGTAGATTACAGTTGTGGTAATTCTCATCTAATCAAATGCATTTGCTTACAGAGAATATGACCTCAATGGCAAACTGGGAACTTTCAACCCATTAGAACCCAAGAAAAATGTGCAAACATCAGAGCAGAAACACTGGGAACACAAACCTGTTGCAAAACTAAATTTCTCCTTCCTAAGCTGGCAGTTCTTGAAATTACCCAAAACCTTCAGCTTTGAATCTTGATTTTATTTGCAGACAAACCCTTTGCCTCAGGATTGCTTTCCTGACACAACTCTAGAGAAACCCTCCATTCCACAAACCACTTTTTTGATCACCCCAATCATCCTCTGTAATAATTTATCATTAGACCTTTCCAAATACAAATCTGAATATGACTATCCAGGCTCCATTTTTCTGTTTTTCATGTACTCTTGGCAATGGAAAAACTGCTGGAATACATGCCTAACTCTGCTCTAACAAATTTGACTTGTCAAGGCTACTGGCAATTGAGTCCACCTCTCCATTACCTGAGTGATTAAAGCCTTGGATGCTGGGTGGGCCTATAGTTGCAGAACTCTTCACACCCTTGAAGTATGTGGAATAGGGAAACATGTCAGCACAATGCTGTCTCCACCCTACCCATGAGGGAAAATAAACATGACAACCAGTCAGGTATAAAACATTCACCTATCACCAGAGAGTCCTATACGTGCAAGGGCACCATCATGAACATGACTCTGGTACCAATACAAACATTTGATGCCTATTGGAAAACTAGGTGAATGATGGCCCAGTCTTGTACATTGCCAATGTAAAACTTTCATAATAGAATTCAGCATGCATGAAATGTGGATCAATGACATAATGAGCTTACTTGATGCTGCACCTTCATCATGTAGCGAGGTTTCCAAAAGTTTTTGGACTGCTATACAGTCCTTCAGTTCCCACCTGCATTCGAGTTTGCCACAAGTAAAAAGGTACAGCATAGTTAGCCATGGAAAATAGCTGCACTTCATGTCACTATGCCAGTGACCATGACTGAACAATGTGAGCATCCTGTTACTAACCCAGTCACCCGCAAATATTGTCTAGAAATGTTCCACTGGAGATCAATGACACTAACAGCATGCACTTGCCATATGGAGAACCACAGTATCTTCTGGTCACTGAAAGGATTCTTCTCCCACTTGGGGCTGATAAACTAAATCATTGTGCAAGACTGACAAAAGAATTGTGATGCAACTTCTCATAAGCACAATGCCATCAATATTCCCCATATCAATCTTCTCAGAAAATATGTTACCAACCCTTTTCTGACCAAATGAGTAGATTTTGACCAGACCTTGCTCTATCATTTGAATCCTCAATGATTTTCACTGCCGTTGGCTTTGCCTCAGGAGAGAGGAGGACAAGAATTTCTGCCACAGCAGCCCTGTGCCGTAAAGAATCTATTCCCCAACAAGACCATTGAAAGAATGAAACATGATCAACTTTGCACATGAACAGCAGAGCACAAAAGTACAAAGATCCACAAAACTAATTTCCCAACAATAAAAAGTGTTGTATGTACATCTTCCCAGAATTGGAGTCAAATTCAACTGGATTCCATCTGCATAACACCCTCATTGAAAATAGACCCCTCTCTTTGAAGGACTCCAACAGCAACCCTCTGAACAAATTTACAGCAATGATTTGTTGTAAACACTCAAATGTGAATGAATATCCATAATAGATGGTGACCAAAATGAATCACCTGAATGATCTTCCAAGAAAGCATTATTGACATCAAAAAGTGACCTTTCACCCAACTCCCTGTAAAAAGAGAAAAATCATTGAGAAAAATGATAATAAGAAAACTAGTTTGGGAGTACTCAAAGGCAGAAGAAAAAAAATTATCCAAGGATAGCCTGATGCTTACTTAAGAGAAGACCTCTCAGCCAGTATCACACTGTGAACTAGCTTTTCTGAGTGTGTTTGTGGAGCTGGAAGCTTGTCCAAAGTATTGAACAAAAGTATCTGCAGTCCACATATATACATCCATGCAATCCAGATGATATTAAAGGCGACCAAGAGATATGACTCAGAGTACGCTGGCCCCTGAATAGCTACACCAAAGCACTGCAAGATACTAGAGAAAAACTTCAGAAGGAAAGAGAGTCTCAAAATTTGCCTAACGCTACTCCCAGTGTCATTCTAAATGGTTTGTTATAAAATATCTGCTTCAAGGCTGTGGAAATAAAGATTTCCAGAGGTAACAGATGATACATAGAGTCTCTGGGTAACCCTTGCATATATGAACTAGTCATGCAAGTGAGGCATTCCAAATACCATTGTTTGCAAATGTCGCAGCATATTAAAGAATGTAGAGGCTGATGGCAGTAAAGCAGAAACAATAACCTAAACACATAATGAGATGCCTTGACAGAATATGTTGATTACATGATTTATCCTTGATTCAAGCACCCAAACTAAACATATTAAGGGAAAACAAGTGAGCACATGTTATTACCAAGCACCGATGCACATCAGGGGATGATGAGTCCAATTGCAACTGCCTTTTCACAGCCTGCAAGCCATAATTGACTTAATAACATTCCAACAATTTTTCCTGTAAAGAAAATTGAAATCAAAACATTGTGCAGACATGGCTTCACAAGTCCCCAAGCAACTTCCATCTTTGCTAAGATTACTAACATAGAATAGGTCAATGCAGGAAACAACCATCCATGTCCAATCCTCCTTGCAAAATTACTTAGATTCCTACCTTTTGAAATCATATAATGTACCTGAAGTGCCAGCAAATGTTTCTGTTTTCGGAAGAAGACTTCAAATGCAAGAAGATGTGTTTCAAGTGAGTCTGCAGAGTGGTCTTGCAAAAGCTTCAAATACTTCATTGCCTCCCCCAGAGGATCTTCAACCTACATAACAGCAAAGAGGTTTGAGTTTGAACAAAAGATAGCCAATCTGCACCCTTCTTCCACAAAATACTTCTGCAATTCAGCACATGTCTGCTGTCTCTTGATACCTCCACTACATCTTTGATGCATCTTCTGGATAGCTCCTCTGAAGTAGTGTACCTCACTGTATGTAGAGAGTACAGTGATTCTGCATCCACCACTAAACAAAGGACAGAACAAAATATGAAGGGAAATCAGGCAGAAATTTCCTTACCATTATGAGCTTATCTCCATGGGGATCTGTATCAACAGGTCGTGGTGTTTGAGAACCCTTTTTCCCTCCTTTACTTGCCAGGACAGAGGCAGCTTCCTCCTCTTTTGCCCTATCCTCTGCTTCCTGCCAAACTCAAATCATACTAATCCTCAACATCTCTGTTCCTTCAACTCTAGTTGCAAGCCAAACCCTTCCAGACCTTAACTCTGAAATCAAAAGTCCCTCTGTTTTGCTTGCTGTTTATCTCCATTAACAAGAGACCTTGACATTTCAGCTTGTATGATGTGGGCTGTGATAGAGGTAATACCTTCTTTGCACGGGCCTCAGCTTTACGCATCTTCTGGCGCATTTTTTTACGTTCAGCTGCAGGCAATCCTGCCACAGCAGCTTCTTCCTCCTCTGCTGCCACCTTCGGTGGACAGTCATAGAGCTTAATATAGCACCTGCCCATTCACAAACTAAATCAATCGTCTGACACGCCCACTGGACTAGCTTAAAACATTTTACAGGTTCTTTGAAGTTCATTTCATACTTATAATAAAGAGGCAGGGAAGACTCAATGCTAGAATACTGAAGATGCCATGAGGTCCTTTTGAAGATGGAGTGAATTACTCCATCTCAAGGGTGAATAGTTTTACACAGGGAGTTCACAACTGTCTGTTTCTGGAACACAAAGTCTTTACCTAATAGCAGCACCTGCAGCTCGGCAAAAAAAGTGATGAGAGTGCAAATGGTCTTGAAACCGCAGCATGCGTATATATGCCCGAAGAGTCATTTTCCGCAAGCAGTATGTATGGAAGTCGAATTGATCTTCCACCATATCATTGTAATGCTTTTCAACAGCCAAATACTTCTTCAATGCCTTCCCCATCATGCCTTGTCTGAAATAACTGTCACCAGATGCCAGCTCATACCTGCACCCAAAATCCCAGAGGGTCATTGACCCTTCTGCTTCTCTGCACAAATAACATGACTAGATCCTACTGCTTTGCTTTGGTCTTTCAGCCACACATTTCACCACCATAAAACTCATGACCAACCCCAAAGTTCAGTACATTTCAAACTGAACAAAATGAACTGCAAGGGGTTTTAACTGTCCAGACCTTAGGGACCCTCAAGATTCTAAACCTCATGGTACTTTGTAGTTTATTTCTGTGTATCCTCATAAAACTCCTTATCTGTAATCTCTTGTTCCAATCTACAGAAAAAATAACATACAAGCAGAGTAGCACACATATTTGAGTGGCGCCCAGATTGCCTTTGCCCCAGAAAGACACAAGGTGAAAAGACTACTAACCACATGCACTGCATGTCAAACAAGTTGTTGTGCTGATCACCATCTTTTGTGAACAACACAGCTGTCTTCTCTGCCAGCTCAACCTGAACCACATACAACACCTTGTTATTTAGAAAACTTAGGCAAGAAGATACAATGTGTGAAAAGAAGCATCTTCTACATAGCTTAAGAACAAAAGAAGAGCAGCATATCCAAGCAGTACCTGATCTGCCTGTAGCATGCGTTTGACACTTTCACTGTTTAAGAAGCGGTCTGCAAGGTCCATAGTCCTAGCCTCATTAGCAAACGCAGCTGCTGCCACGGCATCTCCGCCATGCTTCAAAATTCTTCCCTGGAAAATAAGAGGCAGCCTCAGAGACACCAAGACCATGCTCACCTAGGAATACCAGTCTCAAACATTAGCCCCATCACAGTACTACCCAGTTCCAGATTGACTGCTAAGATACAATAGATTTACTCAAAGAGATTCCTGTTAGAAAATGTATTTGTGCCATAAAATAATCATGAACATCAAAGGGACACCAATGCCCAGAAAAATGTTAATGTACTGGATTGCCTACCTTGACAAGATACAAGTCGATGGCAGTGGGTGTGTGGGCAATTGCAGCATCTATCTTCTCTAGGGCCTTATCATATTGTCGCCTTCGATCAAAATGCTGTAAAAAAGAAATGAGTAACAAGTTCAACATCCCTGACCTTCATGTTGGCTTAAGAAAACATCAAACAATGGGCATTGCAAAGAGGCTGAGGTGTGCTCTACCTGAGCAAGAAGGAAAAGCGTCCACATCAGCGTTGAAGGAGGCTCCACAACAGAACTGCAACAAGCACACAGCACATGCACAATAACATGAGAGCCAAGAGAAAAATCACAAACAGACTAGAATGTATGAAACAGCATCCAGCCTTAAACCCTACCTCTATCATTTCCTTGAGCCGTACTTTGATCTAGTTAGCTCAGAAAGGAAGGTACAGCCTCTACACCTTACATTGCAGTTCTTTCAAATAAAAGAGGCAATCTGAAGCACTGAAGGTGTGATAACAATAAAGCACCTCTCTGGGAAGGACCCAGTGGCCTGAAGAGATAATTCAACTTCACAGATTATCTTCTCTAATATATCTGCCTGCATTCCCACAAAGTAGGACCAAGAACAACAGAGCTTCAACAATATCATAAGCATGCAAAATAGAATTAGAGTATCAATAGATAACATTCCAGTGTTCTCATTTGTTCGTGCAGCTCCACAGCACACAAAGTAGTATACACATCTATTATGTGCTTTCAACTTATTAAATGAAAACTATAAGAATTACTGCACAAAAAACAGAGCAAATTATCTATGTCAAGAATACTTCTTAATCACTTCTCCTATTTAAAAGTCATTCAGGCTCCATGTGTATTTTGGAAAATCCTTGGTTCAACTGAATTTGGCCATTTTCTCTCTACAAACAACCCATATAGGCACTGCTAAGAAGGACAAAAATTGTTAAGTTCAGGTATGTGTGAACAATACCTTGTCAGGATGGTCATAAAGGGGACGAAGATCTGAGAAAAGAGATGGCACACCCTGAGAACAAAACAAACATATCAACATCACCTACACTAGTCACAGCACTCTTAAAATCAGCTGTGTGCAGTTCCATAAGTGACCAGATTTGAGTTGCTTCCTGTGTCTGTATCATATGACCAGAAGCTGCAATGAAGGAGAAAAAGGAGTGGCAAAGGAAATGCACACAGACTTGGTTTGTTCAGAACTCTCCACTAATTTCTCCAAAATACAAACACTGGCTCTGCCAATTGAAAAAAAATCACCAGCTCTATCAGATCATGCATAAAATTGCTATCTTCTGCATAAAAGTATCACCCTGCTTATGGAGCAAAATGTTTGCAGACTTACTGCTTGAGAAAGAGGGGCAGGAGCGGACCTTTGTCAAAAAAGGGCGAATATAGCTCCTCACTGCTAATTCAAAAGTGCTGCCCTCCAAAAAGTCTAATGGAATTCGCTGCAGGTGCAGAAACCCAAGTTAGTAGGGTGAAAATAATATTCCCGTAAGTCTTGAGAACTTCTCCATACCTACAATGTCAGTCAACCTAAATGGAGTTGAGAGATGACCGAATTATAAGGTGATAGAGATGTCAAATCTGACATGTCAGTGAACTGCAATGAGAGGTGATGCCCAAACATATGCATCATCGAATCACCCTACAAACCAACCTGATTCAGATTTGCACTAAAAGAGTCTAAAACTCAGCATATGATTGCTCATCAAAGATTCTAGCATGTACAATCATCCCTATTCATAAAAGTTGGTGATTTCAAGCCATTCAGATTGTGAAAACACAGGTGATTGCAAACTAACAGCATGAACAAAGACAAAACATCTGTATAGGGAACCCTGATCTTTGTTACTCTGCTCCCTTCAAGGATGCACAAGCAGCCATTCTAGCAAGTAGCGTAGCACGGCAGCAGCCACTAGTAGAATGGATGGATCTCCAGACTGCACCTTTGAAGCAGCAGAACGTGGATACTTCTGGCAGAGATCATCATATATCTGCACAAGCTTTTCCACCTGCTCAGGGCTATAGTATTTTCCATGTGGTGAAAGCCCAAGACATTTCTGTAGACCTTCATAGTAGCTGCAAAATAACCACTAAAGAACAATCATCATTTTGGTCAAACTTGCCCAAAACCCCTGATCTAGACATGATGAGTGGAAGTAGTGACAGTAAAGCATTACAAGATCAAGACTGCATAGTATCAGGTTCTGTTCTTCATGCAAAGCACTAGTCAAGATCATGTACTACTCTGGCTGTAAGGATGCAGAGCAATAGAGGGGATGTACCTGTAATTATCAGGATTAACATCCAAAAGCTGCCGATAAGCTTCCTCTGCCTCCTTGACTCGGTTCAACTGCAAATAAAGTAATGCTCTATGTTCCTGAATTCCTCGTTTGTCAACCTGAAAACCCACAATACATGACTACATTTACATCCACAAAACACTCTCTCACATAATTTTCCTGTATGTCCTGCTCAAATTGCACCTTTATACACATACTTGCTGGCACTCAGACTCAGGATATTAGCCTATCAGTTGACATTAAGGTCAAGCATCATGATAATACCACAAGATAGCAAAATACAATATATCTATAAGATTGCAGAGAAGATTCCACAATAAGACTTTGAAGGTAAATTGTTGTGTCAGTTATGGCCAAACCAAACCAAACATGACCAGAATGAGTGCAGTCATAACCCTGCAAGTGTCACTGACAAACTATCAGACCATCACCCTTGTCATGGATGGCAGTGAATAGCTGCCATCGCTCCAAACTCACTTCATCAGCTATGTAATAAAATGCTTGATATTTCAGTGTGGTCAGTTTCTGTTGAATTCCCAGTCACAATGGGAAGACTCAGCCATCAGATATAGCTGACAAAATAAAAGCCAATAGCCTCTAATTCAAGCTGGAAAAAGCTTGTGAGGTTCAGCATCCAAGCCTACGATGGCAACATACAACCATGTCCAACAAGAGTTCCACACTAATAAGGAGAAATGGCTGATTGCAAAACAAAAGTGCAGGGTGCAATACAATTTTTGCTTCTTTCTTCAAAAGCTCATCCAGTGCCTTCTCTGGGTCTCCTGATTCCTCAAGCAGTGTTGCCTGCTCCACAACACAGAACAATGAAAGAAACATAAGTGGGTCACTGATAGGTGAATGGACTGGATATTGTTGATCCAGAGAGCCCTGAGTTCTACCATTGATAGAAGTGTTGACAAGACTGGAAAACTGCTTAACAACAGGGCATGCCAAGTGTATTCTTGCACCCATTGACCTTGTCAGGGCCCTACCACACTTCCCAGTTATGGCCAACCACCCACATTAACATGTACTGCACCTGGCAGCTACAATTACAGTTAGGTTAGCAGACCTGCTCAAATTTCAGAAGACAATTTCTTGAGTGCTTAACCCTCAGTGCATCCATGGTAACAGTCATACCCTAACAAAGTGTTCCAAGCTTTAACTTACATTGAGTCTCTAACTTAGCCAGTATAAGGAATTGAGTTACTGTAATATTGCATTTCTGGTTCAGACCAAGCCTGTAGTGACCTGACAATTTGACACTGCAGAATGCAGCTAGGTGATGGAGTTCAGTTGACATGGCCCTACCTTGATCACCAACTGCATGGGGATCCATGTAAAGCTTTGACACTACCAAAGGATGTTGTGACTAAGAAACTCTCCCATATTTTCTATGTATTTCCTCCTCTAGGAGCTGGGCTCTATAGGTTTGCAGCACTTGGCATTTTGATTGGCCACCCAACCCTGCACTTTTCCAAGTATGAGGTGTTTGCTCTCAGGGTTCTTATGAGATCTGTTGTATCCACTTCACTCTAGCTGCAACTGAGTACATGTACTGTAGAGGTACTGGAATGATTCCGCAAGTTACCTTGTAAAGAAGCATTTCACTGTGTTCATATCTTTCATTATCAGGGGGAGAGTCTTCTTCCAAAGTGCCCTCATAAGCTTCCAAGATTTTGACAGCCATAGAAGGGCTAAAACCCACACAGTAGAACAACAGGGGCACATTAGATCAGAACTCATGCATACTTCTGTAACTGAAAAACCTACTGAGTGTTGCAACTCATCTTTGGATCACTAGTCAGCATGCAATGACATTGTCAAGAGAGGTCCTGTGGCATATTCAAATTCATCCTACAAATCTAAAGTTAAGGACCTTGTTTTGCTGTATGTTATACACTTCGAAAACACAAGTAACTTGTCATGCTATGCAGCATGGCCATTTAACTGGAGAATACAAGAATCTCACTCTGCATTCATGTGGTGAGCAACCGCAAAGCCAATCCAGTTGTTGCGGTGACTAGGCTTTAATGTTAATAGCTGTCTTCTTGTTTCCACAAAACCAGCCAGATCACGCATCTGTGCCTGAAAACATCATCACATTTCACTTGGCTTAATCTTAAACAATGACTTCTTGTTGGAGACACTTGTTGCTTGCAATAACATGGACCATAGATAGGCTCTTTCAGTCAGAAACATGAAAGGCTGAAAATTAACGCAGAAAGTTTGACTCATATGCATAATTCAGGCAGTGCAGGAGAAGGACAGAGACAGGACAAGCACCTAAATCCAAATGAGTCATGAGACCAGGAGGAGGAAGAAAGGTTAGGAAGAAATGAAGGACATAGGGTCAAAAGGACAAACTTGCAGAAGTGACAAGTCCCGTAAAATTTGAATGTTTTCTGGGTCAATTTTCAATGCATTTCTGTAACATTTAATGGCCTCCCGGTACTCTCTGTCAGACCGGTACAGGAGTCCATAAACATGCCAACAGACATGGCTCTTCAAATCATTCTGCAACAAAGAAAACTGGATATCATAAGCATCATTTCTGCAAACCTTCAATGAAAAGATTGCAAATACACCTTAGAGTTGAAATAGCTAGACTATGACCAAGCCACTTGTTCAATCTTACAACAGCATAAATGTTCTTGGACCCACCTTCAAACCTTTCCGAACAAGGTCATATGCCTCTGTCTTGCGATCCATGCAATTCAATGTCAATCCCTTCATTGCCAGAGTCTCTGCAATGAGACACAATTATACATGCACCACTCAGCCTTGTCCTGATAATTGCACAGGCAAAAAGGGGTTTCATGGCTCACCCTCCAACACTGCCCTACAGGCAATTATTTGAGATGAAGATAGAAAGTCTGGCAAAAAAATACCTCCATGCTCAGGGACCCGCTTGAGGATTGAATCAGAAGCCTTGAGACCCTTCTTGTACTGTTTTGTCTCATATGATTTCTGTGAGCCCACACACAAGCAGCAGAAGCAAAGCAACCACCTTAGGGGAACATGTAGAAAACAATCTAGTACTTATGGTAAGATAAACAAGGGGGAGAAGCCCAAAAGCAGTGATTGGTGTCTGATTAAGCTTAAACCCTTGATATAAAGCTCATAGAGCATGATTCATAACACCAAAGAATTCAGCACTTGTCATTCAACCATTTAACTTAGTTCTTGCTCACAAATTCTACCATGACTGCCCACCAGTAGCAAATACCACAAGGGCAACAAGAAGCCTTTGTGCCCTATCTCATGTGAGCTTTGAAACCAATTTCTAAACCCTCCTTGACACACTTTGCAATAACATTAGGTTCCATGACCTATATATCTGAGATTGTAGACACTCAAATCCAAGGAAGAAAGTTGTGCATGCCTTGACAGACAATCTCATCAAAACTTTAACCACCATTGAATTCTCAAGCTTTGATCTTAGCAAGGCTTTTGACCATGAGCTACTTGACACAAAATGTGAAGGTAGTCGAGACTGCATCAGAAGAGATGGTGGACAGAACCTGAAAAAGGATGTAGTGGAGGTATGTTCAAAAATTATGAAGCTTCCTCCAGATGTAATTGTAAGTATGCAAGGTTCTTAGGGTGGCAGAAACTACATCACAGGAAGATGCGATAGACAATCCTTTTGAGGAATACTGTTGTGCGTGGTGCATCACACACAGCACTTGCAATCTCTTTCCAGTCAGTATGCAAAGAACTAGGTATTGTGCCTGGAGCATGTGACCCTTCCTCAACAGTTGCGCAAACCATCTCAGGACACTGGACCATGGCATGCATGGCCTATGTCTCTTGCGACAAGTAAAAAAAAAGGTTCAAAACCTCACCCAGACTAAAATGCAACGCCAGTAAAATGGTTCCTCAAACTTCAGAAGAAACATAGTCTCCAAAAATACACCCACGTACAGAAAAGGAGGACACAGGGCAGAGTAGGCCTTCCAACTTACGACAATAAGCTTGAAAAGATTAGCCTCCTTGGGCGGCAACGACGCCCCCATGGCTGCCGCAACTTTGCAACGTCTCCTCCCTCACTGGGGGGATAAGATTGGGGAAGGGGCTATCAATACCAAACCCACCACCTTTCTTCTTTCCCCGACTTCAACAACCGTTTCTTCAGCAGCTTATCTACTAAGCCTCCTCCGCCATTGTGCCGACACTCCTCTAGCAATCCTGTCCTCCTCTCTTCCCACGGGGGATTATTCTGTGTACAGCTTTCGCCCCCAAAAAAAATCTATACACTATCAAAGAAGAAGGTGAGGAAAACAGCTCCACAAAGAGCAGGCAGAAACGCCAAACACAAAAGAGAGGACAAAGAGAGGGATCTCTGAGGGAGAGAAGAACGAGGAAGAAGAAGACCGCAGGTCGCAAAAAAAATTAGATTTTGCCGCTACCATCGCTAGAACAACCACAGACCTCTGTTCTAGGGTTCCGTCAAGAAGTCGACGAACGTCGACGACAGTCAATTTATCGATGTCTGATTCTCGTTCAAGTCGTAACCTTCCATCTTATATATTAAAGCAACACTGGTGTCTCTGTGTGTGGGCAGTGCCTGGAAGATTCTTCCAGTCACTGCGTTCCCTGTGGAGCTGGTGACAAACAGGGTAGGGCGGCAGCCGCTGCGGGGGGGCCACGCGAGGTGCCATTTCTATTAAAGAAATCCTTGAGGAAAATCGGAGGACCTGCATCTAATCAAACAAAAATACAATTTTTTTAAAAATTATTTTCATTATAAAACATATTTTAAAAATTAGAATCTTTTTGAAAAAAAAATAGAAACTAAATAAATGAATACATAAAAATAAAAAAAAAGGAAGATAGACAAAATAAGAATAGAAAAAATAAAAACATGAAACAAACATAAACCAAAAAAAGAATAAAAACGCAAAAACTATAAAAAAGGAATGGAAACAAATGAAACAAGGAAAGGGAAATACAGTAAAATAATTTAACCAAAAAAAGAGTAAAAACGCAAAATTTATAAAAAAGGAATGGAAACAAGTGAAACAAGGAAAGGGAAATACAATAAAAAAAATTTAAAAGAAAAAAAATTCCCAAAATGAGGAAACCAGATAAAGAGTAAAAAATAAAAATAAA
>Ga0209208_10006486_pt1 | contig 16122 bp, 16 predicted proteins | sample S1TSphfallax_3_FD_187694 | JGI IMG/M metagenome (GOLD analysis project Ga0209208, IMG submission 187694) | Host-associated microbial communities from peat moss isolated from Minnesota, USA - S1T2_Fd - Sphagnum fallax MG (SPAdes) (version 2) | ecosystem: Host-associated > Plants > Peat moss >...
TCCCGACTTTTAGTGGTCGGGAGTCAAACTGCCAGTTTGACTCCCGGCCCTTCTTTTGCCCATAACTTGGGCTGCAGATGTCCAAATGACCAATGCGAGGCCATTTTCGATACCTACGCTTCAAGACCTTTCCAATGACACCAAGAACACCCCAATGCGAGGTGTTTTGGGCCTTGATGTCGAACTCTAAACATTCGGGAGTCCTGGAGGACTCCAAGTCCCTGACTTTGGAAGTGTTGGGCTTCACCCCCACACTTGGCCAAAATGGGGTTGCGACAACATGGGAATCCTTATAATTCCTAATTTCATTCTAATTTATAATGTATTACATAATTAATTAGTACACGATAAATAATAATTATGGAATATTAAAAGAGTCATTGGTGCATGAAGGGATTACTACTACCATTGAGTTGATTTAGTCTAATGGGAATTCAAGGATGTTTACTTATTACCACCGGTAAATTATTTTACTAGTTAGTTACTTAGAATAATTAGGATGAAGAAGTATGATGATTAAAGTCAAATGGACGAAATTGACAATGATGGAGCTCAAGAGCCCCATCAAGATGTCCAAGATAGGGAAAAGGATGAATCCTCCAATTCCATTGGTCATGAGGATTATCATCCTATTTGATTGGTGAAAGGAATCTTCTTAATGTTTCATTGGGCTTAGGAATTCTCATCCTAAATCCCATAGGAGAGAAAAATCATTATCGATTCTTATTGGGTCATGAAGGTTGAGGAGGCCATTGATCGGAGGGAAAGATTTCCAACCTTCCATTGGACAAGGAAAACAAGCTCAAAGAGGGGTGATAGGAGGTTTACAAAAGAAAGTGGTATCTTGTGTGTGTTTTTTGGGGAAGGAGAAGGAGGAGAATGAGTGTGTGAGAAATTCTTAGTTCTCATGTGTGGAAAAGTGTTTTTCATGGGAAAAAAATGTGTGCAAACAAAAACCATGAAGGAAAGTTATGTGTAGTAAGTAATTGTAGTAGGGTTCATGGAAGGATTTCCATCACGAAGCCCCTGGATTCTTAATTAAAATAGTTGTTGCTCTCAGATCCACCGTTAGATTTGTTTCAAACTTGATTCAGTTTCAGTTTAGGAGGTGTAGAAGGTTCTCCCAAAATTTCAGCTTCATCGGTTTTGTTACAAGGGAGCTACACTTGTTGGAAGTAAAGGGGGTTGAAACTATCTGTTTTTTTTCGAGTCTAGTCAAAATAGTTTTAGTTCTAGGCATAACTCTTGATTTAAAAAATAAAAACTTATAAAATTTTATACCATTTCTCCTTAAAAGATCAGCTTTTTAAATTTTTAATGCATGTTAGATTAAGAAGTTATATGAAAATATTATGACAGATGGAACGTAGGGGGTCAACCATCAAGTGTGAACTTGGATTAAGCATCAACGTAAGGCTCCTTCACCTTCTATCATGGTGAGTTTGATTCTCCCACAATGTCTTTGTACCTTTAAAGTGGACACAACGCATTAAATTCTTAGTGAACTCCTTACATTTCATTGAATCACCTTAACTTGTTAGAATACAACTACATCATAGTTCTACCCCTAAATGGGTTTTGTGAGTGCATATCTTCATGTGGAAGGTGTGGAAGAATTCCTCACACACCTAATAGACCAGAATTTGCAAAAGGATTCCCATTTGAATTTGAACTAGGGTGAGGAATGGTGTAGGAATTGGGATCATTTGTAGAAGGATGTGGAGATCCTACAACATAAACACATACACCAAAGTTGATGGAAAAGGTAGCTGCAGAAGTAATGAAAGTAGATAAGGCAGTTGAGTTATGTTAGACCATGGCAATTGTGAGTCTAAATATGGGGAATTTGACTTTAGAAGTAAACACTATAAAAAACAAATTGGTTGTAGGAAAGAAGGAAAAGGCAGCATTATAGGAGGAATTAGATAAGGAGAAAGACATCCAAAAGGGGTATAAGCATAATGTGGAAATCTAGAGGAAGAGTAGGGTAGTGGTTGAACAGAAGATCAAAGTGTTCATTAAGAAACTACAGGATGAGAATGAGGAGCTCAAGAGTAGCACAACATGGCTGAATTCGTAGGAGGAAGAATTACAATATTTAAGGTAAAAGGCTAAAATCTAGGAAACCATATAAATAAAGTGGACAAAAGCATTATTTTTTCATAAAAAACAATAGGAGGCTTTGGATAGTCAGGTGAAAACATTGATTAAGGAAAAGGAGAAGGAGAATATTCTAATAGATTTGGGATTGATAAATTTGAAGAATGTGTCTCTGTTGTGATCTAAGGAGCTTAAAAGAAATATAACAAAGGCAAAAAGGGAGAAGTTAATGGAAGACAAGAAAGAATATCAAAGGAATTTGTAGCACCTTCAAGCATAGTTGGAGATGGCATAGGAACAGAAAAAGAATTTGGATCCAACTGGTGTCAAGAAAAGACTAGAAGTTTATGAACAAATGTTATAGTATTATACTTTAATGAGGACGAATAACAAGATGAAGGATTCTGAGGCAAAATCTAAAGAATGGTGGGAGGTGGCAGAGGAATTTTACAAAGGAGATGGAAAAAAAATTGGCTTAACATAGAACTAAAGAAAAGATTTTGTAGTACAAATTGGAAGCTTATTAAAAGAATTTTCCAAATTTCATCTGTGGTAGTCCAACAAATACAAAGGTATGGAGCCAGGATGAGGAGAATGAAATAGGGCCCAATGGAATAGCACAAGAGGAGGAAATGTAGACTGAAGAACCACACAAGACCTCAAAAGTGGAATAGTTCGGGAGGAGGAGGCATAACCATAAAAACCACAGGACCTTAGAAGAGGGGGTCAGGAAGAAAAAAAACCATAGAAAATTTAGGAATGGGAAAAGGTGGAGGCTATTTCAACAATAAAAGTAATGGAAATAGAATCGTAGACTGAATTAGTGGGGGAGGAGATTAGAACTATACAACCAAAAGTAGATAGAAAACCACTGGTTCTTATACAAGTTAAGATTACATAATTGTAATAGGGGAGATGTATGTTTAGAAGGATATATAATACTTTAATTTCATTTCTATCATTTTACAAGGATTTTAGGGATATAATCCAAAGTACAAAGGGGGTAATGTTAAGGGGGGTAGGATGAATACATGATTTTGGATGAATAAGGCATTTTGGATAGGGACTGATCATGGAACTTTGTTAGTTTGAATTTTGAATTCTTGTTGTTTTTGGATCATGGTGATGTGATTTGGGACAATTCAAAAGAAAAAAATTCTAGAAAACAAAGGAAATTTTTAGACACTAAGTTTTGGGAGGAGTAGGAGTTATAAGTACTTGTGATTAGAAAACCATAGATTTTGTTTTGATATACAACAAGCTTTATTTGTTTTTTTGGGATTTATTTCAACAAAATATGGGATTTTGTTGTATTTTGATTCATGTTTATAGTAATATAGAGAAGCACAAACTTTTGTAATGAATTATATGTTGATATTGTTGTGAGGATTATTTGTAGTATCAAAATATGATGAAATGAATTGTAATATTGTTTCTAGAGTTTTTTACAATGTATTTTTAAATGCAAATTCTAGTTATATGAAATAACCATTAATTTGGTGTTTTAATGAATGGCAGTGTTGTGTATTGAGAAACACAACATAAATACTGAAGTATGCATGTGAAATGTAAATTTGTTATTCTAATAGTGTGGAATAATTCTGTAGGAATTAAATTTCACGTCTACCAATGTGTTTTTTAAAAACTTGATCAAAACCAAAGAAATACCAAACATATTATCATAGAGATACCAAGTTACAAATTACTATAATAAAGATACCATTTATACAAATGTGCAGAAAGATAATGTTTTTGTTTCTCAGAAACAAAACCTATATCATTTCCTTGTAACATTTCAAAGTATATTATTACATAAAGAAATTGCAATGGGAAAAATAATATCAAATCCATTTAATTATGCAGGTTGAGTCAAAGTTGGCCAAAAAGCTCCCCTTGTTGATCACTGTAAAATAAACACTTCCACACAACCTTGTCAAAACAAAAATCAACCAACACCATGGGGTAGAAAAATAGTCATAAAAAATAAAATGAAAAACTAATGGAACCAACTATGGGTAGCAAACATAATTATAGTTGTTCTAAGCTTCAATAGCTCTACAATGCATACATAAGTATCTTCATCACCTGCAATCAACCAACATTACAAATTATGAAGTGGGAATATTAAGTTTTGATCTACAAATCACAGACCCAATTTTTATTATCTAATTAATCAAATTCCAAGTTAAGTTGATTGTTAAAATGTCAAAATTTTAAAATATAATAGATGGCAAATACAATAATAAGTTATAAAACAAATGTGCATGGGGCATTGGACATTTTATCGACTTAGTGAAATTGAAAACATGGGAGCCGATCTCATGCATATTTAAAAGTAGCTAGCATAGCTAACTAATACATCCAACTATTAAAGTTAACATCTGATGCATCCTACTGATGGTAAAGTTAATCCTCAAAAAGTAGAATAAAGTGCTCATAAACACTCACATCTATCAACTCCAGTTCATGATCAATGATGAAGTAACCAACTACATCTAATATTATATCATTTTCATTAATGATACTCATTTCTTCCATTAAAACTTCATCAATGGATTGCCCTTCTCATGGGAAGTCTGTTTTTGCATCATCACAAGTTTGTTAAGATTGTTAATTTCAAGCTTGTAGTGTCGAAGATTAGTCAAAATTCTAGCTATGTTGAAAATTCTTTCAGTTTCGATATAGGACCCATGAATCCCCAAAATTTGTTGAACCACAAAAGATACATTCGAAAATCGTGTTTCATGGATCTTCCATTAAGTCAAAGGCATCATAAAATCCTTTGGCTTCACATGTAAATGGCGAAATAAGTTCAATTCATTTATTAGCAACCCATGCAAAGTGACCTCATTTGAAGTCACTACCCCAAAGATGGAATCCTTATCACCATCAACTGGTGCTGCTTTAGTCAAACCATTAGAGTTCGGATTCAAAAATCGAAAAGCAACCACCAGCAAAGGTAGTAGAGTTTTGTTATCATATTTTGTCACCATATGTATCACTTTTTCCCATCCAACAAATGTTTTCACTACATCAAGTGATTTTAAATGTGTGTCCAACATTAGTGCTAACATGTTGTGAGCCTTGCTAGCATTATAGGTAGATGCAAATGCCAAAAATGGAGCCAAAGTAGCTTGAACTTCTACCATCGTACACACCCACAATGCCTCCAGTTTAAATTCAAAATCCCCCTTCACAAAATTGAGGGTGGTAATTTTAGATCGTTGAATTTAATTTTGCAAACACACATTAATTGAAAGGGTGGTATTTAGGGCATTAGAAAGTAACTAGTATCCTTTGGTTTGATTGAAGATACATTGTTTCACAATGGGAAATAATGTTTCAGCAACCACTTTGTAAATCACCCATGTGTGTGCATCTAGCACACATCCTTGTAGTTCTTGAGTCTCTTGCCTCCCATAGCATAAATTGATGGCATCCTAATATTCCAAGCTTTCTTTAAACAAAATCACCTTACTAATGAACCTAGTCTTCATTGGTGTTTTTAGTTTTTGACGAGAGAACCTAACATCAAGGCATGCCCTCTACCATTCACTCCACCCTTTGCTAGACTTCTTAGTCCATGTAATAGTTTTCTATAAGGCAAATTAAGTGGCCTTCAAATTGACCTCCCAAAACCTTACATAAACATTAGTATCATTACAAACATACTTGCATGCTTTGCTAAGAGCATGGCCAAAACATGATCCCTACCAAGGAACTACAAGTGTTAAAGGACCATAGTTGACCACATAAGTAAAAGCTTGAGCAAGGGTGGAAAGATTGCCACCCTTCTCCTTCACATAAACTATTAGTTTATTTAAGAGGTTGTATAATGATAGAAGTTCCTTCACTTGCGTTGCCATTACAACTTTCGACGTATCAATGGCTTCAAAAAGTCCCACTCTCACATGGTAAGGCACCCATTGCGAGTATATGAAATTAATGACAAGTGCAAATGTGTCATGTCTAGAAATGGACACCCACAAGTCAAATGAGGTTGTTGCAGTAACACATGAATCCAAAGCCAACATTACATATTGTTCCATGGTTTTAGACACCAATCAAGGACTGGCATGTTTAACCACTTGTTTCTAATTTGGAAACACAATTCGGGATTTTGTTGCATGACCAAATGCCTTAGCCACTAACTTTCAACAGTTGAGATATGCAGGTAAACTTTGGCCACAAACAACAAGTCCTCCATTATTTTTTATTATTGTGCATCATCCTTCTTGTAAGGATTAGCATTTCCAAAATGTTCTATGATGGCCCTATAGTCTCTTTTTGGACTTTTTTTGGTGTGGTCCGTTTAGATCAAGAGCCACATTGGCACTTTTCCACATGTGCTAACCAGCTAGATGCTCAACAAAAATATACTTTTTCATAGAAATAGTCCCATGCTACTAGTTGTAAAAAATCAAACCTTTCCTCCTTTTGGTGTTATTGTCAGAATTGTAAATCTAACAAACAAAATAGCAAACAACACAACGCACAGTTTGAAGCAATACAAGATTGGCTTTCTTTCATCATTTTCCACAAAAAAATGCAAGGGGAGAGAAAAACTATGATGAGGGACCCATTTCTTTTTATTTAGGATGAGTTGAATCTTTAGTACCTCTTATGTTGTTTATGCTTTTACATCCAAATCAATTGGGGTTACTGTGCTTTTAGAAGTGGACAGTCCACTTGGTGTTGAAATTGAACCAACCTATGGCCTTGAATCCTTAGGTAAGTTCCCAAGCATCACCAAAATCAAAAGCATCATGCATATGGGTGCAAATAGGCAAATAGGAGCCATTGGTAGCCCCTAAATGATTGTTTTTTGGAATATTCTTAGAATATTCTTGGAAAAAATCTTCAAAAAAATCTTTTAAAATATTCTTAAATTTTTTTTTTATTTGGTTAAGGTTTGTGTTAAAAAATTCCCAAAAATATGTCATTTTCAAAGTTTTCCAAATTCATTTACAAGTCCTTTTACATTACTTTTGAAGGTCCAATTGTTAATGAAATAATTTCATATTTTGAACATTTATAGAATAAGATATTAGATTTGATAATGTGTAATATTTTAAACTTATTTTCAAGTTAAAATTCTTTTAAAAACTTTTTGGTGTAAAAAACACATAATTAAGTAGTGGTTATGGTTGCTTTTAGCTCCTATTAACATGACTACACCTTATATGTTCATTTAAATCAAATGTTTCAATCTGATCTACCATTTCCACTTTGATTAACAATGTAAAGAATCTGGTTTTGAAATAAGACACTAGGGAATTTTGTAATATGTCCTTTAATGAGCTTCAAAACATAATGTAACCCTGAAACATTTGATGCACAAATTGTGATAGATAGAATATGACCTATGATGAACTTCCAAACTTCATGCAAATAGACTACACTTGGCAAATAGAACATGAACTTTGGAAGAGCTTCAGAATTTAGAACTTTAACATACTTATGCACAAACTTTAACAAGTAAAACAATGTGACTTTTGATGAGCTTAAGAATTCAAAACCTTCCAAAATTCTTGCAAACAAATTATGGCATACAAAAGAGGAACTTTGAGGAGCTTGAAAATTCAAAACCCTAAAATACTTATGCACAAACTATGGCAGCTAGAACCATGTGACCTATGATGAACTTAAGAACTCAAAAACCTTCCAAAATTCATGCATATTATAGCATATAAAAGATGAGCTTTGAGAAGCTTTAAAACTTAGAACCTTAAAATACTTATGCACAATTTGTGCTAGAAAATACAATGTGACCTATGATGAGCTTAAGAACTCAAAAACCTTCCAAATTTCTTGCAAACAGATTATGGCATACAAAAGAGGAACTTTGAGGAGCTTGAAAATTCAAAGCCCTAAAATACTTATGCACAAACTATGGCAGCCAGAACCATGTGACCTATGATGAACTTAAGAATTCAAAAACTTTCCAAAATTCATGCATATTATAGCATATAAAAGATGAGCTTTGAGAAGCTTTAGAACTTAGAACCTTAAAATACTTATGCACAATTTGTGCTAGAAAATACAATGTGACCTGTGATGAGCTTAAGAACTCAAAAACCTTCCAAATTTCATGCAAGGGTACAATCATGGTTGGGGTACCACAACATGAACCATGAAGTACACAAGACTATCTTGTGTTTTGAGTCCTGAATCCTAAGGCCAAATCATGTTTTGAAATGTGAAACAATGAAAGGATGCCATGTATGTTTAATCATTTCAACCAAAAAGTGCTACAAATTTTGAAAACAATTAATTAAAATTTTTTGGATGTTCTTTTGAAGCATAAACCATAAAAGAACATAAGACTTTAATACATTTCCAAAATGAGAGTCTTTCATTTGGAGTGCCAAAGTCTTAGTAAAAACATTAAAAAATGTCATTATTTTTAGATCCATATCTCCTATACTTCCCCCTAAACCTTTGGAATGTAAAATATTTATTAATATAATTAATATAATTGTCCTTATTAATGTAGCCCTTTTGATGAAGAAAATTCAAAATTCTAGTACTAATTCCAAAAAATCTAGTTTTTTATATTACCAAAATTTTATGCCATCATGTAGAACATACTTTATTTAATTTGTGGTTAAAATATGAATCAATTTGAACAAATATTGTTATTCCTATTGATTCTTTTTCAATAAAATTGCGTAATGGGACAACATTCCTAAAACATGTTCCAAGACATTTTAGGACATGTTTAAATCATCCAAATCACAAAACAATCAAAACCATTTCAATCACAAAGAATGTGAATATTAAATGAAAAAATTAATTCACCAAAATAAATGAATTGGTAAACATAGTGGTCATTCAAAGTAGTGTCATGTCAGTGATTTTGAAGTGAGACATTCCTTTTGTGTACCCTAATTATCATTGTGCCCGCAAACATATTGTGGCACATAAAAGATGAACTTCGAGGAGCTTGAAAATTCATATCCTTTGATACACTTTTGCAAATATTATATGGTAGAGTAAACCATGCTTGTGATGAATTTCAAAACTCATAAATCATCCAAAATTCATGTAAATAAACAATGGTAGATAAAAACTTTGAGACATACAGTAGTAGATAAAAACTTTGACGTAGACAAAAGTAGATAGGAGCTTTGAGACACATTAGTATATAGGACTTTGAGACAGACATAGGTAGACAAGAGCTTTGGGACAAATACCAACATACATGAGCTTTGAAACACACTCGTAGACAAGAACAATGAGATAGACACTGGCAGACAAGAGCTTTGAGGAATTTCAAAATGATTTAGTAGACAAAAACTATGGTAGACAAAACAATGTGACCTATGATGAACTTCATAACTTATAAACCTTCCCAGATTCTTGCAAAAAGATTGTGGTAGATAGAAGATGAACTTTAAGGAACTTCAAAATTCAAAACCTTGAAAAATTTCTTGCTTACAAACTTTGGCACAAAAAAAATATGGCCTTTAAAAAAATCCAAATGTAGTCTAGATCCAAGATATCAAAAATAGAAAGAATATCCACATGCTTATTTAGTACTAGTGCATAAAGGAGTTTGATTGTCACAAGTTGAAAAGAAACACCTCCATCATGCATCCAACTCGTGTTTTGATATCTGTCCTTCAAAGAATTGAACCAACAATCACAAAAACATTAAAGGGAAAACACAACTAAAATTATATTTGGTTAACCAAGTTAAACATAAACACAAAAATCTATCTTAAGTCCTAACAGAAAGTAGGAAATCATCACCAAAAGTTAAACTAAAATGACGAAAATGAAACGACAGATGGGAGGCATATTTCAAGTTTAAGGTTTTAGGATTTTAGGGTTAGGGAAAATGTGAAAAGTGAAACCCTAAATGGATGAATGTGGTTGGATGAAAAATATAAAAGATGAAAAGATTTGGATGAAACTTAATAATCGACTTATGTAGGTCTAAGCTGTCCCATCAAGGTATCGATAGGGTATTGATTTTTTTATATCAATACCCTACCAAGAAGGTATTATGACAAGGTATGAAAATTTTAATACCAGGTCAGATAGGTTTTAGGTTGGGTATTACTTGTAAATAGAATCGTCAGGTAGTGCATTCAATATCCAAACCTAGACCTTGATTGATAACTAAGTCAATTTTTAATAACCAACCAACATTGGTTAGTACTAGCATTGGGCAAGTATTTAACTTACCATTGGGTATTTACCGAGTATCAAACATTATATATATATGCAACCAAACTCGACCTGAAGGGGATATATGCAAAGGGTATCTCACAAAATCTAAGCATATATCCTTTTGACACCAAATTTATATTTTGTGTTTAGGGTTTTTTGTTTTTTGTTTGCATGTTTATTTTCTCTATCTCCTTCACTTTTTGCATACTTTTTTTTGTTTTTACAACTTTCATTGTATCAAAGCTTCGACAAAACATTGAAGTTATGAATGCCCCCTACTAACTAGTGGATCTTTCAAAGGAATCATTTCTTGTTAGGGGAGCATGGTGAATCCAGATCCAAGTGAAGAATTTCGAAATGGTAGGTGGTTTTGGAACTTCCTCCTTCAACAAATTTCTTTTTGTTTGCATTTTGGGTGAGAATGTGAAAATGCAGACTAGTTGTCAACATTGGAAGGAATTGTGAAAAAGCAACCAACTCTTATTCTTATGCATCAATCACTTTGTATCCACTTGCAATTTGTTTCCAAGGTGGGGGATGACAAAAGTTTTCAGCATATGTGATTCTTGTGTATTGTTAGTCATGTTGTACCCACTTGTGTTTTATTTCCAAGGTGGGGCAAGCTGAAGGTTTTTAGCATTTGTGGTGACTGTTACTGGAATTTCTAGTAGCTTGTTTAGTCTTTGCTCGATTATGAAGCTTTTTTGTTCCAAGTTGTAAGAGGTTTTTGGCATATGTGGTGATTATTACTAAAATTAATAGCTTGTTTAGTCTTTTCTTGATTACAAAGTTTATTTGTTCCAAATTGTAAGAGGTTTTTGACATATGTGGTGATTGTTGCTAGAACTAGTAGCTCGTTTGTTCTTTGTTTAATTACAAAGCTTCTTTGTAGTTGTAAGAAGTTTTCAACATTTGTGTTAACTATTGTTATAACCACAAACTTGTTTGGTTTTTGCTTGACTATGGAATTTATTTGTTCGAATTTGCAAAAGGTTTTCGACATTTGTGGTTAATGTTACTAGAACTGATAGTTTTTCTAGTCTTTGCTTGATTGCAAAGCTTCCAAAGTAACCATTGTTTTTGCAAATTTTCTAGGTGCATTTCGGTGATGTATGCATCATTAAACACTTCAAAATCAACAACTCTTGGAATTTCTAGATGGTCATGGCAAGGAATTTACACATTGCCAATATTGTTATTGCCATAACTTGTAAAATTCGGAGGGACATCCTCATTATAACTGATATTATGAATAGTCATGGTGATCATGATAGGAGATGCAGAATAATCTAGCACAACTAGACAACTTAATAATAAGTTAACATAGAAAAATATAAAAACTATGAATTGGTCATAGATTTACCTGGAGCCTAAATCAATAACTATAAAACTTGTGAGAAGATGATAGGAGACATGACTTTAAATTTTTTTAAAAAGAAAGATTAAGGTTTAGGGTTTAGAATTCCATGAAAGGAATAAACAAATAAACTTGTTCAACTACTTTTTGCATTTTCAAGATCTCCCCAACATTCTTGATTTCGAATAAAATTTAAGAAAAGAAATGAGAGAATCGAATAGCTTCATTGCATTATATGTTTGGCGATGCTCGGCAAAAGTTGTAGTAATATACAATTTTAGTAAATGAAAAGACAACAAACATAACAAAGTTGTTGATAGTGGGGAAGTTGAAAACACTTCCCCTACCCTTGTTGTTTTATAAACACTACCTTGAGTATATTTGCCTATGGATTGGGAACATAACCAAATCATGAGATGTATCATATGTCATAATGCTTATGTTGGTCTTGAAATCTTAGCTATGCACACTAGGTGTAGAAAAGGTTTGATTGCATACCATGAGTCTAATGACATTATAGCTATAAAAAACATATTGATGCTCACCATTTTGCTTTAGTGAACTTAGCAAAAGACCCCAAATTGCCCCAATGAAAGCTTCGACACTTGACTAGGAGGCTAGTAAGAGGAAGGCTCATGTTTAGATCCATCTACAAATATTCGAGATTTTTTTATTTCAAGTAAAATTAGAAAAGATGATGCAACACATGTGGGTTTTTTAGATGATTTTATGTTGATGGTGGTTAAAGGGCTCTTACCTTTGAGGATTGTTGAATCCATATGGCTTTAGAGGTTGTCATATAGGTTGTGTTTGCGAGTTTTTTTCCCATTAAGGAAGGTTTTTGTTGAATTTGTTTTACCTAGCTTGGTAGAAAAAAACATGACCATGTATGTGCAACCAACATTGTTAATCGAGTGTTTGCCACTTGTACATTCGATCTATGGATGTCGAAAGGAATGCATGACATCTTTGCTATGGTTGTGAGCTTTATTTCCAACAATTGGGAGACAAAGCATGTCACTATTTGCCTTTTTGAAATGATTAACACATGTGGCATAACTATGGCTCCTAAATTAGAAGACCTGTTGGACATGTTTATTCTTACCAAAAAAATTATTGCCTATGTAAAAGATAATGGCTCTAATTTGCATACTTGTGCAAATGCTTTAAATTTTGTTGTATCTTGTAGTAACTTAGGGTTGTTGGAGCCATTTGATGGCTCTTGTTTTGGCCATGCATTCTTAAAGGAGTGCCAATATATTATTACATATGACAAGGTGTGTATTTGTTTGAACTATGCATCTATAAAAGCTATTCAAGGTGCCATTCAAAAATGTATTACAAGGCCAAAAAATTAAGCAAGGGCAGGTAAACATGGGATAGGGCTTGCATTTATTCTAAATTAAAGGCCAAAAATCTAAAAAACACCTATAATGAAAGTTTTATTGTATTTGTTGTTTTGTTTTTTTATTTTGGTTCATAGAAATGTTTTTTGTGTGGTTGAAGGGTAGTTGGATTTTATTTGTTGTTCATTGCAAGTTTGCTTGTATTGATATTTCAAGATGCTTTGATTTTTTGGAATGCATTTGCATTATGTTATAGCAGCCAATCAGTGGTATTGCAAAGTCATGTCCCTTCTCAAAAGACATGGGTTGTTTGTGAGGTAGTTGTGAAAGTTCTATCCCCTATTGTTTCTAGTTGTGTTTTGAATTCTAATCGTGAACATTACTTGTTTGCTAAAGCCTTGGAATTTATCATATCCACTTGTTGAAACATCCATGAAAAGCCAACCTTTCAAACTATTTTTGATAGCCATATTGAAGAGGATGTGTTTGATTATGAGTTGAAGGAATTCACGATTCGAGTGAAATGCCAAATTTTTTGAAGTTCTTTTTCCTTTTAATTCTTTTTTACATTCTTGGTATGTTGGTTCTAATGACTAGTTTGAGGTTCAAAAACATTTACATGGAAAATATACATTTTGAATTGAGGTTCAAAAACATTCAAAATATATATTTTCCATTGCTGGAATTTTGACAACACCTCGAAGATGTCATTTACAAATAGAAAAATTGGACAAGTTGATTTTTATCAACAAAAAATGGCCATCCAACTTGTGGATTGGTTGTCTGAAACCCATTGACCTTGCATCTATTTGTGAATTGGAACTAGATTTGACAACAAACTTGGAAGTTAAATTCCCTGCTGATGCAGTTGATCATGATGATTTCTTAGACTTAAATGAAGTTTTTTAAAAAAAATTCTCCTTTGTGTAGGTGGTTGGTGATTAATGGACCTACACATGCTTTACTAACATCTGGTTGAAGATGATGAATTGAACCATTTGTTTTGGGATTTAGGATTTTAAGCAAATGCATCCATGATTTTGCAATATGAAGGGGGTAATAATTTCTTTGTGACTTGTATTATGTCCATTGTCGAATGTTTCTTTGTGTCTATTTGTGTCCATGACTAATGCTTATGTTTGATGCTTCAATGTCAATGTTAGATCTTTATTCTATGTTAGTGTCTATGTCTAGTTTTATTTCATATATATGTCAAATGCTTCAATGTTAGTGTTAGTGTTAGATGCTTATTCAACATTTGTGTCTATGTCTAACGCTTATTCTATGTATCTATCTAATGTTTATTCGATATTTGTGTCCGTGTATATGTCTAATGTTGATTCAATGTTTATGACCATGTCTATGTCTAATGTATTTAGGGTCTATTGTTGGAATGTATGTGTTTATTATTTGCTACTTCTATATCTCTTGAAAGTCTATTGTTTTTGTCTTTTTTTATGTCTAATGAATTTGTTGTGTAATTCATTTGTCTTGTGTCTTACATATTCTTTGTCCTTTGCTACTATGTGTTTTGTAAGTCAAAGTGTCAAGTCTGATGGTAATTTTTAGTTTTCAACGATGTGACATGTGACTTGAGGGCTAGGCTAAATTGAAGTTGGAATAAAGGAGGAATTTCTTAAGATCCTAAACCTTTTATATATGGCAGAAGATTTTCAATCCAATTCACCATTAGTGACATTTCTAGGAGAGTTTAGTGTTTAGTTGTTGGTAATATTCATTATAGTACTTCCAAAACTCATCGCAACCCTTTGAAGGTTGTTTGTTATTTTTTTGACAATGTATTCTTTGAATAAAAATGCAAATACCTGAGTTGTCTATTTGTCAAAAGACACTTGAATGAAAATGCAAATACCCCGCTAGTTTGCATGTCAAAGACAATGCAAATACCCGGGTTCTCAATTTGTCAAAGACCTGGGCTTATAACCTGAGTATACCCATCTGAGTTTTTGCCAAAGAACCATGTCATATACTTGGGCAAATCAGATTTTCAAGCCCATGCCCCTGATCATATCAGCCATCACAATGCTTTTTTTGGAACCACAACTCGGCCGATTCTTTAAAAGGTAAAAATGCAAATACCCAGATCCAGGCAGTCCTTTCGAAAAAAAATCCCCTAATGCCTGGACCCGGTTGGTACATGAAAATCTAATACCCACCCACTCAACATTGGTTAGTACCTAGTAAGTAGAACCAACCACCTGTGGGCTACCTATGGGAGAGGAGTACAATGAAATGACCACTCATGACCGTGCATGGTGCAAAGGTTGGTGCTGGTTCACTCTGGCCCCATAACCCGGTGTACCTTTTGCTTCATAACATGTGGGAGCTAGAAGGAATCTACACGTGATCTATTTTTAATCTGCAATGTACGATTATATCTACTGCACAATTGGGGAAGTGAGTCAGATCCAGAACTAAGGCATCTTGAATTGGGTTTTCCTTCTTCTTCAATTGGGTTCTCCATGTTCATGTTCAGGTGTTTGTGATTGGTTCACACACTTTTGGAATCAACACAATGACTAGACTGTGGAATTAGGGGGTTTTTTTTTCTTGGTAGATCCAGAATTGAAACCAGAACAATGAAAACCAGGGTCAAGATCTTTAGTTAAGAAAATGGATTTCTTTTTGAAATCTTCCTAAGTTAAATTTTATAATTAAGTATTATTTTCATATTAGTTGTCAAACTTTGTACTTACATAAAACTCATGTTTCAATTGACTGTAAAAAATTTCTACTCATACTCTTTAGCAGAGGCGAGTGTGTAGGACATATGTGGAACTGGACCTTTTTGAACCAGGCCTGGAGGTTCTTGAATTTGAGAAAACGTACTAAATGTAGAATGAAAATATTTAAAAATTGAAAGAATTAGGCTCAAATCTGTGGATAGTTCGGAACCTCAAATTATGGATTAGTGTAAAGTGGGCCTAAGTCTTAAGTACCTAAGAAATAGGGTCGACAGATATTATTGTATGTACTACCGTACCGCCACGCTCGTTTCACACCAATATTAATTATTTTAGGGGTACTGTGAAAAAAAAAAAATTCTGAGGGGGGAAGTGCAAAATGTGAAACAAACAAAATTAATTAATTCTACGGTGTAAATGCAAAAAGGCAAAGCGG
>Ga0209208_10006487_pt1 | contig 16121 bp, 9 predicted proteins | sample S1TSphfallax_3_FD_187694 | JGI IMG/M metagenome (GOLD analysis project Ga0209208, IMG submission 187694) | Host-associated microbial communities from peat moss isolated from Minnesota, USA - S1T2_Fd - Sphagnum fallax MG (SPAdes) (version 2) | ecosystem: Host-associated > Plants > Peat moss >...
TTCATGAAAGACCATGAGGCATAAAAAGGGTTCATGGAGGACATCATGTTGTTTGTGATCAATGGTTTTCTACCAATAAGGATTATTAACCAGATGATTTTTGTTAACAAAAATTTTCCCTTTCATCCAAAGATTGTGTGTTCTAAGCCTTTCAATATCTAAGTGGATTTGACACAAAATTAGCATTGATGGAAAAAACTTGATGCAAAAATTGAGGATGAGGTTGAACAAGGAAAATTTTGGATTTTTTACAATTTTTTATTTCCCTTTTTATGTTCTTTTGTGAATCATTGAAGTTTTTTTTATGGATGCTTTTACTTTGGTTTTAAATGTAAATGCCTTGGTTGAATGAAAATTCATTTGAATTGTTCTTGTTATTTGTTGCCCATGGTTGATTTCAAAGGAATAGGTGATTTCAATGTCTTACAAGTTGAAAATGAAAATTGAAAACATTGTGTTGCTCCTTTTACCTTTGAAAAAATTGGAATCTTAGCTTATTTCAAAAAAAAATTAATGCTTTGGTTGAACAAAAATGCATTTGAATTATTCTTGTCATTTTTGTCCATGGTTGATTTCAAAAGAATATGTAGTTTCAACACCTTTTAAAAGTGGAAATTTATAACATTATGTTGTTGTTCATTTTACCTTCAATTTTTTTTTAATATATTGGCTCATTTTAAAAGCTTATGTAATGTAAGTGCACATTTTTTTAAATCATATCAGAGATAGAAGCTCATAATTGAAATAACGAGATTTGGCTTATATGATAACTAGAACAATGCAATCAATTAAATGTTTTATTTAAAAATCGAGACTATAATCATCTAGGTTTATTCCAAAACTTACATAACCACCCCATGAATTAAGAAATTGGATAGATGTATTTGGGTTAGGAGTTTTGCATGATAATCATTTCATTTGATTATCGGGTTTATCTCAAATCGAGAGAATTGCCCTTCCAATATTTTAAACTCGTGGAACCATCTAATTTGTATAAATCTTTAATTCTTAAGGAATTGAAATTGGTCGATTATTTGAAATATTTGGAACTTGGAAATTACAAAATGAACAATGTCTACAAGAGAAAATATTAAATTATTACCCACCAAGGGAAACCCTCAACACGTGACTCTTTCCTCTTTTCATAAAGAACTAAATGAAATTTTCTAATGTTAATTGAATAAATTTTTTGAAACATAATTTCCCTCCCATCTATTGGGGGAATTTTTTTTCAACAATATTGTTAAATTAAAAATTTCCCATTATTTACATCCAAAATATATTTTTATCCTACATTAATATAAAACATTAAATAAGTCCATGTTTTGCTTCATATATATATATATATATCATATACAATTTGAAGAAGATCAAAATTGCATAATACAAGCTTCAAAACAAAATTTTACAAATTGAGATTAATGAAGTTTTCAAAGAGATAAAATGCATGTAAATCAAAGGTACAAGTGTGTAAATGAAATAAAAGTGATAAAATGTCAAATTAATACAAATTTGCGTCAAAGTTTGTTAAAGTCTAGGAACATACAAATGTTATTTAAATCCATGAATTCACCAAAAGAATGTAAAATAAAATCAAGACCACAAAATAGATAATGAAATACCAAAAAATGTCAATCCATGGATGAATGTTGCATACTATGAATTAAATTAGCTATAATGTGCATGTTAGATATTGAAAAGGTAATATTACAATTTGTAAGATTATATAATTGATGCCCACCTACATAAACGTCACAATTGTAAGGATATGACCATCATGTTTGTCAAAATAAATGATCCTTGAATGAATTCCAATACAAAACATCTTGACCATCGTTGACTCCCTTGCAAACAATGTCATTAAATCTAAAATGAGGTTTGAAAAAGCTACAAAGTTCAATTGTTTAACAAATAGTTCATTTTATGTGTTTGAATAATGGCCAACAACACTAACAAGGCACATCTAACATTTAACGCTTGCAAAAAAAAACTTACTATGGGAATATCAAAATACATAGGAAAAATAAATAAAATAGAAGCTACAAAAAAATGTCAAGAAAAATATTGTGAGAATTTAATTATAAAAAAGACTTTGAATTGAATAATTATACCTTGAACTTTTTAAATGATTCTAGTTTTGAATTCAATGGTTTCACATATGTTAAAGTGCGATTGTTTATTATCCCATTGGAAACAATTCTTTGCATTGCTTGACTTTTAATTTTATGATCAATTCAGTCATATCTACAACGAAAAAAACCATGCAAGACATGTATGTAAAATCTTGTAACTTCTAAAAAAAACATAAATAAAAAGGCTTATTTTGGGTATAGCTCTTTGGGTCCTTAGGCCCAAATATTTTCAAGTCATACTTTTTTGAAACAATTATCTTTGCCATGCTTGTAATGGCAACACCATGACTTGTTTTGTTTTATTTGTGACATTTTAACATTTAAAGTTTAGGGTTTATAGTGGCAAGGTGTAGTGTAATGAAAGTTATTGACTTCAAGATTAAGGGGTTTAAAAATTACCAAAGTTAGAAACTAGTCACAACAAAGTTGTTAAAAAATCGCAATTAAGTCAAACTTAAAGTCAAATCAAAGTTGAACTATAATGGAAAACATAGACATATTTTCATCCATCAAAATTTCCAACATTCATCCATCCATAAACAAGGCTAACCAAAATAGTGAAGTGATCGACATGATAAAGCTTAACAAAATTTGAAAATGGATCTTTCCACTATAGTTCAACTATGAATTTATTAATTAAAAATAAAAATAATTGGTCAATTGATGATGGTCAAGACCGTACACTTACCAACCTAGTCAAAAAGTTGACTAAGTTGAGGTGTGAAGTGAGCCATGCGGAATTTGTTGAAATAAATATAATTATGCAATCAAAGGCAAGTTGAGCCCAACATGCAATTGAAAAGTGGTTGGTTAGAAAATGACCGTTTTCACCTAGTGCATCCATTACTATTACATGTATTTTCATTGTTTTTACTTGTATAGTTCTATTATAATTATTTTCAAACCTTATGCATTAAATGCTAAGTTTCAACATTTCATGTTGAGATTTAATAAAAGTTGCTTACTTTGGTAATACCACTAAAAGAAGGGATAATGGGTGAAAATAACCTTTTTTCCTTTTTCCTAAACACCTCCATTGTTGTTACATATATTTTCATTGCTCTTATTTGTACAATTATTATAATTATTTTAAAACCTTATGCATTAAATGCAAAGTTTCACTATTTCATACCGAGATTTAATAAAATTTCATTAAAGTGATAGTTGAATGTAATAAAATAAAATATTGAAAATTTAAAAAACCTTGACCATATAACTTTTTAATACCCTAATAGGGTATCAATTCTTTTTTAAAAAAAGATAAGGTTTCAAGTGACAAGTTTTTAATCCAATGAAAATCGGATAATGAGATTCAAACATGGAATGACTCTTAGTCATACCCTGAGGGATTCAACTTGAAACCCGACTTAAAACCTTACATGATTTTCATTTTCTCATACTTGCCCAACATTGGTTTTTACATATAATGTATATTGTTTAATGATTAGAAGGGGGTGACATGTGATTAACACAACAAGGATGGTGATTCTTGTTGTCGAATAGGACATGAATGATTATGGATTATAGGTTGGTTGAGATTGTGAGTTATCCTAAATGTTGTGCAAATTTGTCATACAAGGGTCATGGCATATGTGTATGTGTAAGTGTTAATGTTAATGTTACATTGTTTAAATTTGTTGTTCATAATGTAATAGATTCACTACCACAAAATGTGGGTGCATTTCACTAGTCCATGTTCACTAGACCAGCGGATTCATTACATCCCCACTAAGTCTCGTTCACTCAACCAATGAATTCATTCAAAATCTAGTGAAATCACTTGGTGTACTTTGACACATTTTGTTGTAATGATTACAATAAAGGAAAGCGAGTAGGAAATGAAAGGCTATAAGGAAAGACAAATCACAAACATATTATGGTAAACCTCCATATCCCTTCATCCCATTTGTCCCATTAGAATTATATTCAAGACTAGGTTCACAAAGTTGATTCCAAGGAGGACAAGGTAGAAGAGATGAATTCATAAAGGGGGTTATATTTTCTTGTGACATATTTCTAGATGTTTTTTAGAGGCAAGGAATGGATGGCTCAAGTTTAAAATGTTAAGTTCATGTCATTTTACACCTAACACCTATTGTCAAATGATGTTTGAAAAATGAAAAATAGGTCTAGGTGCAATCACATTAATAGGAGCTAGAATTTTTTAACAAATGGTTGATTTTCATATTTTAATATAAAAAATTTAACTAAATTTTCAAATCTTTTATGTGTGTAATTATAATATTTCAAATATAATATGAAAACATGTGGAACAATTTGGAATGGATCTAATTAATATAAAGTACTTTAAAGATTTCGTAACATGTTGTAACTAATGTTTTCATCGTCTTTTTCATTTCAAATAAAATTTTAATGCTTTCAAATGACATAATCATGTATAATATTTATACAATATTTATATAATATTATTATTTTACATTATTTGTGTCATGAATTTTTTGATCATTGTAAAAATCATGGGTTTTTAATCTATCACCTTTTATAACCAATTGTAATTTGGCATGTCATATTGGCAAAGACCCCCATTGTTTTTTAAGTAGTAAAAAAAATTCACCATATGTAGCAAGGTTGGCTCCTATTATCCTATTTGCAATTGGTTACCATCCCCTTCCAAACATAATTTAGCACCCAACCAATTTAAAGTTCCCACATCATAACAATTTTCATAAAAGCAACCCACTTTGTCTCAAAGTTTGGAATGCCATTCCCTTAGCAAAGCAAAATGCAAATGAACTTGCCACCTCTTAATTGTTGTCCTTTCTATTTCCTTTGGGCATATTCATTGCCATGTTAATTTTCTTTAGATTGTTGAACCAAATTTGGTTTGTAGGTTTTTTTAATCGAGCAAAAATAAATGGCCTAGATCAACATTATTGAAAAACTTCATGGTACCACCTATAATGCTTGGGATTAAAAATCCTTGATATAAGGACTTATTGTTATAAACGTTTTGAGACATTTATGGCTACCATTTGTTGGTATATACTAGTATGTCCTATTCAACATGTAATGTCCAATTGGAATTTTCAGCTATGGGTTGATAAGCATAATTTCCTTAAGCCATAAAACCATAATATTATGCGAGCAAATGCATATCATGTACATTAGTGGAGCCTTATGTTAGGGGCCCAAGTATATTAAATTTCTTGTAAGGCCGCCATCCCATATGCAATTTCGATCAAAGTGGGCTTAACTTCAAAGTTCTTATGGAACCTTTATTAATTTTATTTTATTTTATTTTTAGATTAAAAAATCACTATAAATTCAATAGCTTTTGTTCTATTTGTCCAAAAATTTCAAAAAAACAAATGTTCACATTTCCTTCTCAATGGCTTTCCAAGTGTACCAAAAGAGGAATAAGGGGCCCCATGATTTCAAAGAGTTGCCATGAAGTCACATGCAAAGGCTCATCATGTTTTTGGTATTTTAAAATTAATTAAAAGACTAGGAAAGAATTCCCACAATTTTTTTTTGGAATTAACCCTATTTTGATTAAAATAATATTAGGATGGGCTATAGAGGATTGCAACAAAAGTTAATTATAATTAAAGACAAAGAAATGAAAATAAGATTTGAATTAAATATTAAATTATTTTTCTATGCAATCTAACGGTTCAACCATAAAATGAAAATTTAAGTAACTAACAACCAATAAGTGGTAATTGTTGCGTAGTGACATATTGCCATTATATATTTTATTATGTTATGAAATTAGTTATGTTTAAGTTATTCACATGTAGCTTCCTAGGAGTAATAACGTTTTCAACACCTTAGTTTGAACATAAGAAATGTCATTTTGGTTTTTACGTGAGCAAACTAAAAACAAGTTCATTATGGACATGGAGCAGTTCAAGGATGAGTGATTGGAAGCTTTGTCATTCTAGAAAACATGTTGTTTAATTTTTGGACATTTTGCCTTTTTGGTTGCAAAGTGTGTGGGTGATTGCTAGCTTGGTTAGGGCAGTTGTTAATAGGACAATGATATATTATAAAAATGAATAACTTCCAAAAGTAATCATAGTATCAAATAATTCTTTTGATCATTAAACTCAAGATGCTTCTCGAAAGTTAGATGTAATTGTTCTATATTTTATTAGAGCAAATCCACTCCCCCCTCCCCCCCAAATGATTTGTTCATTTGTCATATATAGCTTCGTTTGTGTGAACCAATATTTCATGCATTGTTATTGCATTTGAGATATGTGAATTGCACTTTGTCGCATTTCATTTGTGAGTTTATTGAATGGGCAGGCATCATTGATATTTGTGTGCCATAATTAGTTTCCTAAGTATTTGGTTTATGTTGAGCACCACGGAATTCCTAGATCCATTTTTATAGCTAGGTCAAGGTTTCAAGTATCTAATGTTATAAAACCTTAATCATCAATTTAAGCAAGTGCCACAAATATCGTTGCACCCTAACTACATTAACATGGATGATTATTTTCCTAACTATAACTTCAATTAGAATATTATGACACACGATGATCTACAAAGGTAAGGTAAACACCATTACTAATTCAAGTTTAAGATGTTCAAACAAGTTACAACTCAAGGGCTTTGTAGAAATGTTAGCCAATCTATTTAATGAAGCCACAAGATGAATTTCAATCTCCTTCTCTTTTACTTTCTCCTTAATGAAACAATGCTAAATTGTTAAGTGTTTGGTTTGGTCATGAAACAAACTTGGGTTTTATAAGATTTTGATTACGTTATGATTGTCACATAACAATTATGTTGGTTTTGTTATATCCATAACTTGCAACTTGGAAAGAAACCTCTTCAACCAAGGAGTCATTTTCACTCCACTACTAAGAGCCATGTACTTTACTTTTATAGATGATATAACAATGCAAGGTTGCTTCTTGCTTCCCCACCTATGATGGGACTTGAACCAAACTTGAATATGTATCTTAAGGTAGTTTTTATATCTTGTAGATTCTTAGCCTAATTGATGGTTAATTATTTAAATATAATATTTTTTTCCCCTCATCAATGTTAAAACCCAAAATCCATAATAGCTATACCGAAACATGTCTTTAGTAACATTTAAATGAAAATTGAGGTTGGTGAAAAAAATTGCTAATCACATGGACTGCAAGAAATAAAATCAGATTGTGTTGGTATACATGATATCTACTACTAAAGCCTCCATGTTGACCTTAAGTTTCAAGCTTGGAAGCCCATTCATGAAATGCATTACATTATGAGGAAACACATTTTGTGATCATTTGGGTAGTGTAACCATGTTGGGTGATTACAATTCCTCCTAGGTGAAACAAGAATTCCATGCTAAAGGAGAACCACAAAAACTTAAATAAGTCATTTCAAATTAGTTTTTGATCTTTTTACAAAGTCATTCCAACTTTGAAACTTCGTTCTTAGTGAGATATACATCATCCACATATAGGATTAAATATAAGATCATGCATTCATCATTGAAGTAATAGACATTGATATTTACCAACCCTCAATTCTAACCTTGATTTTGAAGACAATCATCTATATATTTCCATGTATCAAGTTCAAGGGCTTATATTTCCAAGTATCAAATTCAAGTTCAAGCACCTTTTAATGGCTTGCAAAATGTCTCTTTTTGCCCTTAGGTTTTGAAACCTTTAGGTTGTTCAATGAACACTTCTTCAACTAATTCACATAGATTTAGAAAGGTAGTTTTGACATCCAGAAGAAAAATAAATCAACCTTTGTGTCTTGCTAGTGTTGTGATTGTTTGAAAAATGTTGTATTTGGCTATAGGTGCATAAGTGTTATCAGGTCTTCACTTGCACATTATTGGAAACCACAAGTGATTAATTGTACTTTGAGCTTCATTGTAGTTCCATCAACATGGGTCTTAATTTTATAAACCCATTTCATAATAGTCATTATTAGAAAACTTAGTTTTTTTATTAACAAATATAGTAAAAAAAATACCCAATTTGAACACGCATAAAAAAGACCACTTAGTCATATTGAACAAGTCGATTATGACATGTCCAATGTTACCGGGGTGGTTTTTTTTACTAGCAAAATATGGACCATTTGATTGGTCATTTTGACTATTCAAATTTCTTCCCATATCAAAAAAAACTTTACGACAGATAGGTAGGTTGTAAAAAGGCAAGCATGTAAGTAGGTATGTAGGTTGTAAAAAGCAAGTAAGTAGGCATGTAGGTCATAAAAAAGGTCTAGGTAGGTGGTAGCCTAACCTACCCTATTGTACTTGATTTACCTTAACCTAACCTACTATATCCTATTTAGCCTACCTTATTTACATTAGCCCCTTAAGCATGTACATAGGTTATAATGTTAGGAATTGAACATTTGACCTCCCCAATGATAAGTCACGTCCTTAATTAATGGACCATGCCATCAAAATGTGTTCAACTTTTATCAATTTTTTTAATTTCACATGTTTATTTAGACATATCACTATAAGACTATGAGGCACAAAGGCAGGTAGGTTGTAGGAGATAGCTAGGTGGGTGGGTGGGTAGGTTATAACTAGGTGGATATGTAGGTAAGCATGTAATACATCTAGATAGGTAGGTAGGTAGATAATACATCTAGGTAGGTGGTGGGTGCGTGGGTAGGTAGGTAGTTAATACTTAAATAGGTTATAAGTGGGTGGATAGGTAGGTAAGTAGGTAATACATTTAGATAGGTAGGTAGGTAGGTAGGTAATATGTAAGTAGGTAAATACTACATCTAGGTATGTGGGGTGGGTAGGTAGGTAGGTAGTACATTTAAATAGGTGGGTGAGTTGGTAAGTAAATAGGTAGTTAGGTTGTAATATTATAAATGGGAGGTGGTAGGTACATAATGGCATAAGATGTTCCATTTGACTAAAAAAAATTGGTCATTTTGACTAATGAAATCAATTTCTTATGTTCAATTTGACTAAATGTCCCATTTGACTAAAACCCTTTGGCCATTTTGACTAGGGTTGTTTAACTTGACTGAATGTATTGGTTAAATAAGTCATTATAGTCAAGTTGATTAGTGAAAAAATACATGCTTCGGGCCTTTAGTCAAAATGGACATGTCCATTAGTAAAAAAAGACCAGTTAGTTAACTTGAACTGTTTGAAAAACCAAGAATTCTAATAGTGAATGGATTTTTTACTTGGTGGAAGATCCACTAGCTACCAAATATTTATTTTATGGATGGAACTCATCTCCCTTTCCATTGCATCAATTCACTTTGGTACTTGAGATGTTTCATTATATGTTCAATAGGGATTTCAATTAGATGTAACACAAAATCATCAAATCTCTAGGGAATGTTAACTATCGTTCCTACTTTAGTATGCATTCCTCAATGAATAAAAAACATAACTTCCAAAGTTGGTTCTCTAGTGGACCGGTTCTTCATAAATTGTTGACTAATAAAAGTAGGAAATAATACATGTTTCAAAATCATGTGGGTGGTTCCATTCAACTAAGGATGGCTCGACCTTAAATGCTTTAGTTTTTACTAGAAGAACCATTAATCCACTTGGGTCGGTTGATTCCATTAGTGGAAAAAACTTAGGTGCAAGAAGGTTGATGTGTGGTTCACTGTTAGTTAGGATTATTTTAAGGTGGTTGCAAAGTAAGGTGGACCAATTTTAGTGGATAAATAATCCATTAAAAGTCCATTTGGTAATGTTAAAGTTGTAATATACTACGATATCATTGTCTAAATGGGGGATTAAATGTGGTTAATGAGATAATAAATATTAAATGTGAATAAAAGCCCAACTACATAACTCTTTCACATGCATGTTAAAGAGGATTTTTTTGAAATCCATCAAAAAATGAATATGATATGGACTTTTGAAAATAAAGTTTATTTTAAAACATTTAAAAGTCCATATCTTCTTTTGGGTTAAAGTTTTTTTAAAACAATTTTTTTTCATTTATGTCACTTTTGCTTTAATATATTATATATTGAGTCCCTAAAAAATAACCTAAAGAAAAATCATAAACAAAAATGTATTTGTATTAAGCCATAGACAAAAGACTAGTCCATATTTTTCAACTTCAAAAGTCCAATACTCTATATTTGGAAAATACATGTTATAATTTTTATGTATATGTCTTCTTATTCAAGTTGAGAATTTTAATTCAATGGAAAATTTGGCATAATGATGATTTTATGGCATGTTAATGACATGTTAATGCATGACATTCTGCAAAAACTTACAATGTGATGCAAAAAGTGGTCCACCTTAACTTGCACCCACCTTTAGCCATAACAATTGATGCAAAACCATAATGATGATCATCAAAGATGACATTTTTGAAGATGATGATTTTATTCTTTGGACAAAAACAACAACCATTTTGACAAAAATAATAGCCAATGAACACACAACATAAGGATGTGGGTGGCCATTTGATCTTGTATGTGTTTATGCGAACAAACATGATGCAACCAAAGATCCTTAAGTGGTTTAAATAATTTGTAGTATTGATGGTTTTTACCCATAGATGAATAAGACTGTTTACCCTAATGCAAGACTTTTTGTTCATTCAATGAAGGTTCTATATTCCACCTCTTTACATGATACTCCAACATTAAATTGGTTTGATTTGCAACATGATTTTAATGTAAAATATAAGCTTGGGTGAATTGTTGAACTATCCCATGATTTTTACATAAGTTTAAGAATTTAGTAGAGGTATACTTTCCATTATTGTCTGAGTGTAAAACCTTGATGGGCTTTCCAATTAAACTTTAATTTTGACCATGAATTGTTGAAATTGAGAAAGAAAATCCAACCAAACCTATTATAATTATTAGTGAACATCAAAACAAACAAACTCCTAAAAGAAAGGTGATGGTGAATAAGCCACATCAAATTTTCACATGATGTAAACTTTTTTAGGGATTTTTTCTTTGTTATGTTTGCCTTGGTACATGTTTAATAAAGATGAATTTGAGTAGAGATGTTCAATATGTTTGTTGGTAAACCTTTTGTGATAGAAAATGTAGGCTTTGGATGTTTAGGTGTTCAAGGTTTTGATGTCATAACTGAGTAAGCTCACTAATGCTTACTATCAAGTTGCATAAGAGTTTTTGAAATACAATTTTTTGGTAGAGATCATTAATATTTTCTTTGCTATTGTTCTACAACATTAAATTGGAAATCCATTAGAAAAACATTTAAAAATAAAATAACACTCCAAAACCTTTGTTAGTAAAAATACCAATAGATAACAAGTTTGAATTTACATTAGGCACATAAAGAAATTTTATTTCATTGTTCTTTTAAATAGAGATGACAAGTTTTCCCTTCCCAACCATTAGGTGAATAGTCCCACTAATTGTCTTGATTTTGGGAGGGCTTTGCCATCCTTTATGTTTGTGAAAAACTTGTTCTTAATAACATATTGGAAACATCATTGTCAACAAACTAGTTTGAAGTGTTGGAATATTGATAGAGATTTAACTCCAACACCTTCCTTGCCAAGGCATCAATGTTCTTAAAGGTCTCATTGTAGTTGTGGAAATTATGGACCTCCTCATCACTACCCTCCTTAATCATGTTGCTCACATCTGGTGTTGTGACATTTGATTTCATTGGTTGGTTCCACATAGTTGCACATCCAATAGTTCAAATTTATGTGGAAGTTACAATTGCCCTCTTGTTTGGCAACAACTAGTCCTTTGTGAGTGTTTTGTCATATTGATGCAACTTTACCTTGCCAAATTTGGATTTGATTATAAAGATTTGATTTTTAATGTTTTTCTTGGTGAGCTCCTTCTTCGCCTCATCATGCATAAGTATCTTTCAAAGAAGGAAGTTCAGAACAATATATTAACGCATTTAACAAGGACTCCATGCTTTCTAGAAGAGAGTTCAAAATCTACTCAACTAAATCCTTTTCAGAGATGGTCTTTTTTGATGTTGATCAACTAGTTGATCTCTTTTTAGCTATGTAAGAAATTCAGTTGCTGAACCACCTTCCTCCAAACCAAGGTTGGTGAGTTTACTTCCTTAGATGGAAACATCTAGCTCCTCTTCATTGCTCAAACAAAAATTTCAAACTTTGCCACATTATTGCTGGATTTGTGATCCCTACACAACATGTGACAGAATTTCACCTTTCATGAATAGATTAATGATCACGAAGGTCTTTTTCTTTAGACGTTCAACTTGATAAAACTATTTGCGTGTAGTTTCCTAGGAGTAATAATGTCTTCAACATGGGTGACCTTACATGGGGTGTAATAATGCTTGAGCCAACAACATACATGCCCACTAGCATGTCTTATGCTTCTCCATTATAGTGCTAAGAGACGATCTCTTGCATGTATCTCGTATCATCCCAAGTTATTCATCAGATATTATAGGACAGAGTAGCTTCAGCACCATTTGCCCATTAATTGATTAATTATGAAGATTCCATTTCCAAAAAAAAAAATCTCAAATATTCCAAAAGATGCTTCATTTTCTTTCATGAAAAAAGGGTTCTTTTGTGAAAAGTAAAATTTGAAAATTTCAGCATTTAAAAAGATAATATAATTTGTGCCAAAGCCACCAAGGTAGTATGGTATACAATGTAGCAAAATAATTTAAAGAAACTCACTGCTTCCTCAGATGCCGACGCTTTGGTAAGTCTTTTCAATATGCAAAACTGCATAGCTGTGTTTCCAGTCTCCTCTCCTCTGCATATGTGTATTCCTGAAAGTGTAGTTCAAAAAATTCACTCACACATCCCTTTCCAGTTGATCTGAATGTTGTGATGAGATCCATTTGTGATTGATCTCCTGATAAGGAATTCTACTCCTTGAAGCACATATGGATATGATCAGATCCATTTGTGAATGTTTTGCTGATGAGCAATTCAGCTCCTTGAAGTGCATCTGGACATGAATTTCATTGCTTGAAGTATGTGAAGTAAGAATACCATGAATAGCTCAAAGCAGTTTGATATCTGCAATGAAGATTCTTCAAGCTGAGATTTGTTGTCGCTCAATCTGAAATCAATCTGAGATTTTCTTTCACAACTTGGTGACATTACAATTTTGATGCAATTCTCTGTCTCATGGTCTTGTTTTTTCTCTTTTGTTTGTGTTCGGTTTACTCTTCTTTTTCATGCTTGTGAGTTTGTTGCTGTTACTAGAAGAACCAGTACTGGTGGGATATGTGAGTGGACCAGACAGACAATCCCTTGCTTTTTGTCTCCTCTTACGATCTGCATGTGTAATTTGTGAAGGGAAGAAGTGGGAGAGGGAAAATCCTTGCCAGAGTTGCTATGAATTAGGACTTTGTTACAGTTGAGTGTGACAAAGACAGAGGAGAGTCTTGGAACCAAATCCTCAGTGGGTAGTGATCCTCCAAGAGTATGCTATGCTCCATCACACATGCATGCACAAAGTGGGGAATGTTACTCAACTTTTGTGCAAGTGCTGCAAGCAGGATTACCACTGGTTGCAAGTTCTTGGTGGTTGACATTAAGGAAGTTGGCATTGGAAACAAGGTTGTCCTCTTGACTTCAGCTGTTCTGTATGCTATATTGACACAATGAGTTCTTCTGGTTCCAAGCAATTCTCACATACCACAGACTATGTGTACACCCTTCGTGGGTGTTGAATCAAACAGTTCCACTTCCTGGAGCTGTGTGGGAGGACACAGTATTCAGCAACTGGGCCAACTGGGTGGCACCAGTATGGAAAACCAACGCTTTTTTGCGAAAGGTAAAACAAGCTCAAAGTTGTGAATCCTAAACCTTGAAACCTTTTCCACAATGGGGGATTTCCACAAGCTTCTGGACAGTTAACACTGTCTTTTGAGTTTTCTGAAATGGGTGGTGTGGTGAACCCTATCAGGTGTTGATTCAGCAATAGCAGGGAGAGGGATAGAGCCTGTGTATGTGTTGAAGGTTGAACACTCGGCACCCTGAGAAAAAGAGGTTCTTTGGCAAGACTGAACAGTCCTATCTGACTCAAGTTCCATGACTGTACTTTCATGGGTGTCTTTACTTCTTGCCAAAACTCTTTGCCACTCCCACCTTCTGGACACCACTAGAGGCTCTCTTTCCAGACCATTATTTGACTCTCACATGCCTGCTATGCACTGTCAAGCTACTTGGTGATCCCGTTTGGAAGGAAATTAAATGGCAGGACACTGTTCTTTTCAAGGATGCAAATCAGACTGTCAGCATTCAGGTTGGTTTGTCCTTCTCTCCATGACCAAGAAAGATTTCTGTTTGGTGTTTCCTGCCTTCAGAATCCTCAAAGTTCTTCTTTCAAGTTCTTAGTCCGGAAGTGGGGAGAAGCTTTCCAAATCCCACCTTATTTCTCTCTCAAAATGTCACATCTTTGAAATTTCTCTGTACAGTTGTTGTGGGTTCTCTTTTTCCTCTTTGTCTCATTGGTTACCTCTTCCCTTCATGTTCCTCTTTCTCCTTGCTTGCTACTTTCATTCACAAGTCTGAGGCAGTTTGATGGACTCAGCCATGTTGCAATTTGGTTGGCCAGGTGCACTTCCTTTGGGGTCAAGGTGTGAAATTCAGACATGATAGCAAGTGAGTAAATTCTCGCAACAAGGATTCTGTTCTGTGTGAAACATTCTTCCTGACGTCAGAGGTTCAAAAGATTCATACAGAAAACACAAGTTGCAAAATCTGAAGGTTATACAGGTGCTAGTCAGATTGCTCCACACTGCCTTATATGAAGATTTACCACAGCACTACTTGAAGCATGACACAGTCACAGGGGATGTTGTGCAAGAGTCTCAGATTAGCCATCAAGGTGAACAGAGCTTTAATGCTAGCAGAGATGCTCAAGCACTGGCTGAAATTCTCCAACTTAGTTTTGTGGATGACTTAATTAACTCCATTCTCAACTTTTGGCAGACTTGCACAGGCATATGGTGTGCTTCAACCTTGGTTTTTTGAGACATGAATCTTGAGGGGGAATGCAAGAACCTGTGTGCTGCTCAATCTGTTGATATTTGCTACTGGAGGGTCCGGAACACTATGACTGCCCTCACAATTCTGATGTCAACAAAGTCCTGATTGAAACTGTTTGTCCCATACATCAAACACTATTTACAGGTGGAAGACAATGGTGGAATCCAGTTGGTGTCAGTAGATTAGAAATACCAAGAAGCCGGTAGAGAGATGTTTAGGGTTCTAGGATTCTTGAGCTAATTTTCATGAGACACAGGCTTTGATCTTCAGCAATTTCAAACCTTTTTCCTTTTGCATGTTTTCCTTCTACTGTTAAGAAGCAGTATGGCTGCTTTAGCATACACCACCCACTTTGGGACATAAGAAGAAGCAATATGCTACTACTCTGTCTATGATCAAAACACATTCATTGAAGAGTGAGCTTGCCTGATTCAATCTGGTTAAGAACTTGAAACTTGCCTGATCTGGAATCCAGTGAAGAGCTTGGTGATCCAATTCAGCAAGGAGCTTGAACAAGCTTGCATGATTCCATCCAGTGAGGAAGCTTGCACTTGCGTGCTTCAATCCAGTTAAGAGTGAGCTTGCATCAATTGAATCCAGTGAGGAGATTGGCCAATTCAATCCAGTGAAGAGTGAGCTTTGCCTGAAAGAATTAGCAACTGCTGCGGTGGGTGGGTGTTGGCTAAAACAGTAGGATCTAAACTTTCAACTTTGTGGGTAGTGCAATCAGACGAAGAAACAAACAAGAAACAGAACCGACAAGCTGACAACAAAATGCTACAAACTGTTGTTTGTTGCAGCAAGAGTAGAAAGATCAGATAGATCAGGAGGAGTTCATTCCCACTCAGAGCTACCAACTACCAACCAACAAACACATACATGATGATGGAGAACAACAACAACACCAGAAACCAACCGTTAAAAAAAGCAGCAAAAGAAAAGCAGCAGGAATTTTTAAAAAAACACAGCCAAGTGAAAGAAGAACAAGAAGACAAAGGAGGAGGAGGAGGACAAGGAGAAGCAGAAGAAGAAGAGAGGAAAAGTCCTGAGGCAATGAGAAACC
>Ga0209208_10006488_pt1 | contig 16120 bp, 18 predicted proteins | sample S1TSphfallax_3_FD_187694 | JGI IMG/M metagenome (GOLD analysis project Ga0209208, IMG submission 187694) | Host-associated microbial communities from peat moss isolated from Minnesota, USA - S1T2_Fd - Sphagnum fallax MG (SPAdes) (version 2) | ecosystem: Host-associated > Plants > Peat moss >...
CGAGTCCCACGGTCGGCGATTTAAATAGTGCAACATATGCATGATTCCGATACCCTCTATTTTTGTAGAATCTTCTATTTTGGGGAGCCTCCGTAGTTTCAATTTTTTTTTTTTGAGACGGGCCTATCAAATTGGTTCATTGAAAAAAAAAAAAAAACAAAAAAAAGGTTGGACTTGCTAGGCACCCCCAACTAATTAATATGAAACAGAATAAGTACCCCAGAATAAGGAGGGAAGTGTACATTTTGTTGATCTCCAACTCGGCCATTATTTATATTAAATTATTTCCCTTTAACCCATATTTATACAATACAAGCCCACAATTTTGGACTTTTCTTTTGTTTAGTGTGTGGCATGTACTCTCTCTCTCATCTCTTTTTGAATTCACTTTTTTTTTGAGAAGAGAAAGAGAAGAAGAAAAATTTGCAAGAACTTTTTTTTTATAAAAAAATTTCATTGTTTTTTCCCCTACTTTTTACCTTTTTTTCTTTTTATTTTTCTTTCCTTTTCTTTCTTGATCTTGGTCTTCTTGTATAGTCCTTTTTTGTTTGGCATTTTTCTTCTTATGTAGTATAGGTTTCTTTTCTTTGTTTTCAACATTCTTCTCATTTGTTTTTCTTGTGTAGATTTGTATTTGTTTTTCTTGTTTTTTTTTTTCTTCTACAAAAGGATAATCTATTTTTTTGCATGTAATAAAAATAAGTGGCACCACAAAGGACAAGTTTGTAACAAAAATTGGCCACCTCACATTGAGTAATTGTGCATAGCCTAGCATGTCCTCTTATTGTTAGATGCATGCAATCACTAACAAAGACCATAGATCTTTGTATGGTTTCATTCAAGGTATAGTCGTAGCACGTATGTATTATAATTTTGAATATGTAAGAGATTAATAATGGGATTTTGTGGACATACATTTTTTGCCCATTTTTTAAATGCATTTTTCTTCCTTTTGCAAACTTTGTACAATATAATTTAATCTTAGCATTCATTGTCATTCAAGGTTCAAAAAAATAAATTGTAATCTTATATGGTGGGAATGCAATCAATCTCACAAAAAGTTAAAGGAAAAAAAACCCATTATGAGGGCATTTCAAATGCCCCTCCCATGGCTGATTAAATTTTGTAGTGACAATGCAGTTATTGCAAATGCTTCTAGGTAGGTTTTTATTATTATTAAAGTTTGAAATAAAAAATGAGGATATTGCACTATCCTTAGGTTTTTCAATTACAGTTTGCCATCATAATGAAGGTATTGCAAAGATTCTTGGGGGGTTTTTTTTTTTTTGGGTTGATCTTTATACAACAATGAAAGTTTTGCATTTCTCTAAGCATTTTGCCATTGTTGATTGAAGTTTGCAATTGACATGAGAATATTGCAATCAAACTATCATACTCTTATTTGTGATGAAAGTTTCTAGAGCCATTTTGCAATGTACTTTTTTTTGGCTTGACTCTCTACTTAAACAATAATTGATAATTTTGGAATATACCTTAAATGCAAGTATTGTAGGATGTGCTTGTCCATCCAATGCAATATTTGCAATCAAACTTAACCTTTTATTTATCATCATTGGAGGATTAAATAACATAAATAAAAGATGACGATGTTTTTGCAATATTCACATAATGCAATGAACAACATCAAGTCTTTTTTGCATTGGTAGATTTAGTTTGTTATTAGTCTATAGGAGGTGATGGTATGTAGGTAGGTGGGCCCATATAGGTAGGGCCATGTTAATGGGTGCATTAAAAGAAAAAAAATCATTTAAAATGAATTTTGTAACTAGAAGTCTCATTTTCAATTTAAAAATAATTTCCTATTAAACAAAAATTGATAGCAAACCAAAAAATTCTTCTAATGGTAGAAAGAAAGGAAGTGCAAGTAAGTAATGAATAAATAATAAATTGATAGTCAATAGGTAGTAGGTAGGTAGTCATTACATAAATGGCATGTAAGTAGGTTTCATATGGAGATGGGGAAAAAAAATACCCACAAATTTTGAAAAAAAAGAAATAATAGAGGCAAAGTAATTATGCTAACCATTGGTGATTTGTTGGGGGATAGAAAGCCAATGGAGAAAAAAAAAGCTTGTTGAGTTTAACATCCATCCAAATTAGTGCATTCATGAATCTAGTCCATTCTAGCCTTTTAAGTTTTATTTCTTAACGTACCCAAGTATTTTCTTTTACCTTTTCAGGGCATGCATTTAGTACTTTTTGGAATAGTTGCGAGTGTACTAATTTAGGTGGTAATATATTGTGACTCATAGGTATTGAAAAAAAAAAGGTGTTGAAGGTTTCTTATGTTGATGAGAAAATTCTAAAACACTTATGACAAGAATTCATCACCTTTATATGTTTTTAAGGGCCTTAACTTTTGTTCTAACAAATGTTAGTAGCTTGAATTTGACAAAGGAGTTGAACATTTTATTCAATTTTTTGTAGTAAGTTAATCATGTTCATTAGTTGCAATTATGAAAGGAAAGAAGGTAGTCAATTTAATTTTTTTCCCCTTTATGCAATTGGATTAAAAAAGTTCACTTGTATTTGAATGCATAAGATTTGTTGTTTCATGTATCAATGTTGAATTGATTTTGGCATCCAAGTTCCTCAAGATGTTTTATAATACATTTGAAACTTTCACAATTAGTTTATAGAATTGGTAATTTGTGGGATTCCAAGTACAACACTTCCATAATCATATAGATAATGTATGTTTTCATGATTTAGGTGTATGTTACCCTTACCATTTGTAAACACCAACAACATTTCAGGGGCAAAATTTTAGAAATGTTTTGACTCTAAAAACTACAAATTTGATTTATACCAAGGATTTCATATTTTCTAAATGGTCAAAACTCATTGTATTTTGAAAATAATCAAATGCAAGTTGCTACATTCTATATTAGGTTCCAAGAGGTAGCCACAAATAAAGAATATTCTAAATTTGTTGAAATTCATATTCTTGTTTATAATTTTTTTTTGTTAATCTTTATGGATGATTACCACTTCCAATGGATCACAAAATGGAAATAGAAAAACACTACTAAGAAAAAAAGAATGCTTGAATAATCCAATTCAAAACTTGTAAGACCACAAGGATAGTTTTCTCTTTCTCATCAATTAGGTTGCAAACCCCTTAACAACTCAAAATTGCTAAAATTTTGGAGAATTTTGCCAAACTTTTGAAACCAATGTTGGCAAAAAAAAATTATTTTGTGAAAAATAGATTGAATTTTTTTTAATAAAGAATATTATTTCAACACATATACATATTTGTGGCACATAGCTATCACAAACCAACCCAAAAAGGGGGGGAAAGGGCATTTATTTTTGTCATGCTTACCACTATGTGAACTACTACCATGACTTGCAAACCAATATTAAAATAATAAAATAATCAAGTACAAAACAACTTTTAAAGGCAAAAAGCCATTTGGAATGGGATTGATTGGTGAGGAAGGTTGTTTGAATATGTGAGTTTAGTTGCATCCATTCAACATTTTCCTTTTCCTCGAATTTGAATAGTTCTTTGCATGAAAATTTCACCTTAGCATTCCACTAATTATCAGTTAATAAATAAATAAATCGTGTATCTTTTATATTAACAAAATGTGATACAAAATACCCAAATGTGAAAACCCTAGAAACCATTCTAAAAGAAAAAGTCTCACAGATTTGTCATTGCATGGTACACAACAAATACACCATGGGAATCATTTACCATCAAATTTGCTTTGGATGATGGTCTTTTGTTGGCCAAGGTGTTTAAAACCCAATTTCCCTTAATCATTTGTTTTGAGCCAAGTGAAACATGATTAAAAAAGTCATGGTCCAAATGGTGGAAAATGAAGAAATGGAAAGCATAATTGAAGAGTAGCCCAAAATCAAATATCATAACAACCCCTTGGAAGCTTCAGCACTAATCATATTATTTGTAGAAATGTTGAAATTCTCAAAACTAAATTAAGAATTAAATTTTGTGAATGAAATAAAGAATCTTTTGTAATATATATGTAATTTTCATTTATTTATTTTTTGACATGGAACCCCTCAAAACTAATTAATTAATTGACATACATGTGTTGAAGTTGCCCTTCTATACATTTGAAAATACCATCTTATCTTTAAAAGTTCAAGATCACCGAGGCATAAAGAGGTTCAAAAGTGGATTTCCCTTGTGTTTTTTAATAGGTGATTGGGAACATTTGGAGGACGAACACTTTGGCCATGCACATTATGCTTTAGCAACAACTTCAAGCTCCTTTAAGAGGGGCTTTTGTTTCCCATTGCTCATTTTCAAGCTTTCAAAACTTGGGTTGTTTGTTTCCTATCTAGTATATTCCTCACCATAGTCGATGCCACCCATATTTTAGGCCTTTTAATTGAGGTCACACAAGCATTTGAATTCTTAACTTCCTAATTCCAAGCCATAGGTCTTTTGATACAATTTCACAAATGTGTAATTTTGTTGTTATTTAGTGCTCCTCTTAGTTGATTTTCAAAACCCATCTTCATTTGACATTCCTTGAAATGGGATATCAACATTTTGATTGCCATAAGATTTTTATCATTCATTTCATCTTTCATGCCCAAAACTCTTTGTCAAAATACACTAAACATATAGATTTGCTTCATAAGCTTAGGGGATATTCAAATAACCTATGAGATTTTGACATGGTGTTATGCACAACAACTTTCATACTTCCTTCAATGTTCTTCCCCTTACCTTAGTTTTTTTACTTCAACTATCATCATTTCACCTTTCTTTAACATAAGGTTTGGAGCACTTGTAACCTTCATAAGCTCTTTAGACAATCCATATGGATAGCTAGCTTGCCATTAATAACCCTCCTTCCTCATTGCTTTAAGGGGTTGTTGATCTCATATTCTTATAAGTCTTGGAGCCCTTGTAGCCTTGGAAAGCTCTTTTGACAATCCATATGGATGGCGAGCTTGTCATTAACTTTCCTTCCTCATTACTTTAGGAGGTTTAGGAGGTGTGCTTCATGCCCCCTTTCTTTCACAATATAAGTCTTTGGTTGTTTACACAACCAAGCTTATGATTTTCTTCACACTTGGGCCACCAACATATTGGGGGTATGAAAGGCTTGAAAGGTGCACCCCTTTTCGGTCCCAACAACCTTCCTTGGATAAGTTTCAATTACACTACAAAAGGTGCATGCCCCATCCATGTTCTCGACTATGTTCTCTTCAAGTTCTAATCAGGTTCCCAATATGTTCCCCAAGTTCCCAATGTGTTCCTAGGCCTTCTTCTCTCTCTCTCTCTCTTCTCTCTCTTCTCTCTCCCTCGTACCAAAAACCCTAACTCTCCGAGCTCCAAGCTCGCGCAAACAGCAGCGGCTACGCCGCAACAACTGAAAGTTTCAAAAAAAAAAACTCTCTCCGGTTCCACACCCAACCAATGTCGCCTGTTTGTTTGGATGTTTCTTCTGCTGCTTTTGTGATGTCGAGTTTTTGGGGTTGTCTTTTGAAAAAAAAATTTCTCCCGAGAGGTTTTTGAATCTCGAGCTTCAATTTTTCCCTCTGGTATTTGAGCTCCCCTTCCGCCACAAAAATAAACAAGAAGAAAAGAAGTGGAGGCATCCTTTCTCTCCACCTTTCTTCTTCGTGTATGAGATAGCACGGTGATTGGATTTGAGCTTGCTGTGCTGCAGGGAGTGAGCTGTTCGAAGTGGAGGTTCTTCGTGTTTTGTCTTATTGTTGCTGCTGCTGCTGCTGCTGCTTGTTGCGTATGTTTTGAGAAGTTGTGTTTTGGTTTCTTTGTGGTTCTTTTGTAAACACACACGGGAGCTTTGTTTTCCGGGGCTGGTGCTCGGGGTTTTTTTTATTACGACGTGCATTTCTTTCTATTCGTGCTTACGAGCTGCTGCACTTGGCTAGTGATGAACTCTTGTACTGGAGTACGAGTAGCTGCAGCTGCAGACTATCTCTGATCACTCTAGCTAGGTGTCGAAAGACATATATACATTTGGGCTTTGAGTGTGAGCTCTTGTGTGTTTTCTTTCGAGCTTTACTGCTGTCAGCCCCCAGAGCTTTCTTGAGAAGCGTTTTTGAGTTACTCCTCAGCTACTGTAGTGAAAGCGGCTGATGGGTTCTAGGTGCAGCTGGTTTTTGAAAGAGCGCAGAAGAATTACCTGCCGCCGGTGAGTCGTCGACGAAATCCTCCCTCCACAAATGATGACAAAAATGACTTCGCAAGAATAGGAGGAGGCGAGCTGTTGCCCTCCTCCTCTTAAGTTTGCTTGCTTGCTTCTTCTTCTTCTTCCTACGCGCCTGCAACGAATACGAAGAAGACGAAAAAGAATTGGTTTTCTATGGCGTTCGAAGTAGCCAGAGTTCACGGTATCATTCGATCCAATATCCGGGAAGATGGAAGCAGCTCCAAGGAGGAGGCGTCGTTGAGAGGTGTGGTTGTTGGGGAGGTCACAGCTTCTTCTCTCTTTGATGCACAAGAGACGCAGCCAAACACACCACCGTCTGTGTCCTCACCTCATTCCACGGATACGGAAGGTGAGGAGGAGGATGACGACGACAATGGCCTGTTGGCAGGACTCGCGCAGCATATCGCTGAAACCATGCTGTACGAGGAGGAGGAGGGAGGTGTTGTCGATCACCAGGGACCCAGAGGTGCTCACTCACTAGGACTCCGCAATGCTGCTCCTGACTCAAGCAGCTGGTCCAACAGTGGGAGCTGCTGGTCATCAGTCCTAGGCAGCAGCACAGCGAGTTCAACAAGTCCTAGCTCTTCTCGAGTCTCATCCCAAGTCTCTTCTCCTCCCACAACACCCCTGGAAGCAAGGCAGAATGATACTGATGCCGATGCTTGGGATTTACTCTATACTGCTGCAGCTGCTGGCGAAGTCCACAACTTGAAGATGAAGTTGGAGCCAAGGAAGCCAGGGTTGCCTTCTTTTCCCACAAGCCGACACAATCAACAACACATTCAAAGGCAGCAGCCTGTTGTGCAAGCAGCACACTTGCAAGCCCCTGTCACAGGTTTAGGGTTGCAGGACCACATGCTAGCAAGAAATGGCAGACCTCTGAAGGCAGCTAGCTCACCAGGCGCACCTTGCCAATCCTACATGAGGAATGAAGCTGATAGGATTGCAATGCACGGATCTGGTATTCAACACAGATGGAATTCTGCTGAAAGACTTGGGGAGGATCAGGGTTCACTTCGCAGTAGTAGTGGTGTAAGCTTTTCTACATTTCTGTTTCACAGTTTCAGTATGGCTAGTTAGCCTCTTTCCATTCTGCTTGTGTTGATTTAGTTGAGTGGATACCTTGAACATGATATAGAGCTTGCAGGTGCAGCAACTCATCAATGGTACCTATGACCTCAGAAGCTCAGAAGATCATAGTAAACACTGTTGCAGTTTGTTGGCTCTCACAATGATGCTTCTTCTGAATCAACCTTTCTGTATGTACAGCAAATGGCAGTCAAAGCTGGACCTGGGTTTGGGTGTCAGAGCAGGACCAATCATGAATATCATCATCACCAGCACCAGCACCAAGGTTGGCCTGGGTTAAAGAAGGGTTGTAACAAAGGCCAGTACCGATCAGAGAGGTTCATGGATTACAATAGTCCACAGTGGACAGCTGCAAATGGGCGAGGATCAGGAATGAGAGCTGTGTTCCTTGGTTCAGGAGGGGGATCTGGTCGGGAGTCCAGTGGTACTGGGGTCTTCATTCCGCGCTGTGCAGGAAATGGTCCTGAGCTGAATAGAAAACCTGGTCAGTATGTTTCCTAATCACAGTTCACAAAGTGTACTAGAAAATTGCAAATGCCCTTTTGCCAACCCACCACCTCCAATAAGATCCTGTTCTACCATTTTTGTTTCTAACCATTTTTCTGTTGTGACTGAATCATACTCCAGCATGTTCTACAACTGTGCTGCTCCCATCACGGATAGTGCAAGCATTGAACCTAAATGTAGAAAACATGTGCTCAAATCCATCCTTGCCTTCAACATCTTTCCTCCATTCTGCAGCACACTCAGGCAAAGCTTTCTTTCTTCCCTAATTTGTGTCAGTTTTGTGTGTGTGAAATGGATGATGAAAGAAGTTGCTGAGTGATGATCCAAACACACTGATGCTTATTTCCAATCTGAATACTTCTGAAGAGTTCTGTCTTCAAGCTCATGCACTAACATGACCTAAAATCCTCTTTTGCAGATCATTTGGCCTCAATGCCTGCTCCACCTAGTGTACCTCATTGTCTTGGTACCCTGGCTACGGGGCCCTCTAAATCCTCATTTGAAGAGTGTTGTTGGCTTGCATCTTGTGGGAAAGCTTGCCCCTCAATTCTACAACAAAATGCTGCACCAGAGCTGCTCAGCCTTCCCTCTGAGTGGACATACTAGGACATAAGAACACAATCACATCACCCTTTGACAGCTTTGATGCTTGAGTGTGTTTATGCCAGGGGTTCCACAATTTGCAGAGAGCCCCACCGTGTGGTTGGACATCACTTCAATGGGTCTTAGGGAGGACAATGACAGGTAGGATTTAAACACAGGCAGGGAACGAACAATTTGAGGAAGAAGATCAAGGGGTAGGTGGGTGCAAAGGAAAATCATCACAACATCGAGGTATGTTTGCCTAGCTAGCCAAAAGATTGTACAGTAGCTATCCTGTAAAATTTATACAGGCTCCTAGGAAAGGAGCTCTTTGAGCAAATAATGGGTATGGCTTAATAATTTGGGGGCCATTTTCTAGAGTACCTATGTCTCTACCAAAAACAACTGAATAAGTTGCATCCATTCTTGTGTACTGAAGCTTAACACCAATAACTGTGCCCTTTCATTTTTAGGGGCACCTTAAATACTTGTGTGGCTGCAACTTTGGAGGTAATCACTGAATTTTCAATTATCTTGAGTTGGTGGGATGAAGTGCGCCTGTTTTATTTGTTTATTGCTGCTCTACCACTCAACCGATATGATGATCATTATGTGTGCAGTTTCTCTTAATATCTTTGCTCAATCAAATGTAGTGCTTTAACAACTGCTTGCAATTCCATTTTGCTATGAGTCCAAGATTTGGAATTTATGGGTGGCATATGTAAGGTGTTTTTTAAATGTTAATTTCCTCACCAAGCATGGAAAATCATTCAAATTTCATGAGTTTGGACCTGGCGGGCCTTCTTAGACATCAAAGTGGATGCTATCTATGACAATATTCTAGACAGTGTACTTGTGCAAACCAATGTTTGTGAGAGGTTCTTCCTTTTATAGAGGATCTTCTAATCTGGCTTCACAAAAGAAGCTTTGGAACTGGCTTCATTTCCAATTCTGATTTAAAATGTGAACATGAAGATTGTGGTTTTACTTCCTACAGCGAATAATTTCTCTTGTTTTCTGCACATCCAGTTCGAATTTGGATGCATTGTTGTTGATCATGAATTGGCCTTTTTGTGTTACATATGCAACTATGATAGCTTTTGGTACTGCTTGCTTCCTGCAATTTATCACAAGTTAGTTGTTTGCATTGGGTGGTGCATGCTATGTGTTGATATGCAATGGCATTACATTCTAATATGCTTAAGTTAGGCAAACATCCACATGATTGAAGGTGGAGTTTTTCTTCCCACAATAAATACAATGCACTAGTCATCTAACACTGAATGTGCTGTAACTTGTAGGTGGTTGCATAATGTTCTATTATGCATATCTGACACAGAAAAACATAAATGCCATAGACAAAAATGTTCTTGATGAAGTAAACCGAGGGTGGTAGGGTACAGATTAGTTTTGTTACAAATCAAAAGCTTGCAATTTAGCACCCTGGCATGCCCGGGAGAGAGCCTGCAACAATGGATCAAGATAATATGGTTCGGAGATCATTGGATTGGAGCTGCTTGCTGAATGTTATTCGTAGTGAACAAAATGTCAATCATGTTTGAATACCTAGTTGCAATTCCACAATGTTCTCACACTGAAGGTGTATGTATGTTTGTATGTTTGTATGTACAAAGTCTCAACTTGTTGCAGCACAAAGGTACAAGAAGACTAGAGAAATTAACTATTCTGTACACAGCATAACTACATGAACTCAAGATGTTAAATAAAAATGTTCCAGTTTGTCCATACCCCAAGACTAGCAATGAAAAACAGAGCTTGCAGACCAAGAAAGCAGCTACCAAGAAACGCAAAAAAATGGAAGGAAAAACAAAGAAAGATTCATATCTCCCCATCTGAAGAAGAAGAAGAAGAAGATCCATTAGAAGATCCATACTCCCCCACCTGAAAAAACCAGAAACCTCTTAGAACCCTAGCCATTATCTATCTCCCACGGCCAGATGAAGCCTTGACTTGGAAGTGTTTTTGCTTCTCATATGATGGTGTTTTTTTGTTTCATGGCCGTCCATAATGGATTCATGAAAGTTCCTTTACCCTCTCTCCCTCCTCTTCTGGTCATGGCGAAACAAGAACTCATCACTCCTGCCGGGAGGAGTTGTTGTCGCCGGAGGAGCTTGGTCTTCTCCTTCTTCTTCTTATGTGAGTTCCTTCTCTTCCTCATCTCTTTCTCTTCATTTCTTCTCCTCTGCCATAGACGATTGATTTCGTATTGCTTTTGCATTCTCTATGACTGATGCTTTTGCAACCAAACTGCATGCAAACCAAAAATTGCTGCAGCGGAGGGACATTGTGTGAAGAACAGGTTCTGTAACTCATGTTCCTTCTGGTTTGTGTGAAGAAAACACTGTCTGTTTCTCAAGTATCGTCATCTTCCTTCTGGTTTGTGTGAAGGACCCCCGTCTGTTCCTCAAGTCTCGTCATCTTCCGTCTGGTTTGTGTGAAGGAAACCCGTCTGTTTCTCAAGTCTCGTCATCTTCCTTCTGGTTTGTGTGGACAAAACCTGTCTGTTTCTCAAATCTCGTCATCTTCCTTCTGGTTTGTCTGAGGAAAACCTGTCTGTTTCTCGAGTCTCGTCCTCTTCCTTCTGGTTTGTGTGAAGAAAACGGTCTCTGTTTCTCAATTACTGCGTGAAGTTTCCTTCTACAATTCAGAATGGAGAAATCAGGTCTGTTTAGGTGTTATGGTTTCTTCTTCTTCTTCTTCTTGGTGCAGTTGTTGGAAGGATATGAGAGTGTTTGTAAGAGTCCTGAAAGGTTTCTGACAGTCGTGATTGTTTCTGAATTATTGGAGAATCTTAACTGCATGTAACAACAGGTCCAGAGAGGTGGTGCCAGAAGAGGGATCTGGCCTCTTGGGCTCAACATCTTCTTCCAGCAACCAAAACCGGTCCATCCTTGGGTAAGCACACATCTGGCTTTTCATGTTTCTGAATTGCAGCTTATCATTAACGCCAGTATCTCATAATGCCACAGATTCAACTTGCAACTAGAATGGCCACTTAGGTCTCCTTGAGCAAAATCATGGTTTGGATTTTCCCCTACCAGTTTCCTGCATGGGATCTGTGCCGAATGTATCTGATGGCAAAACTCAGATACATTCTGCACAGATCATATGCAGAGCTTAATGAGATCAGCAGTCACAAAGTGGGATACTGTATTCTGGGAGAGCTGATAGGCAATGGGGAGAGAGGAGCATTTTGTACTGGCTTTTGATGGGTTTGTCAATTGCAAAAGTTGGTTGGATTTGAATGTTTCAAATCAGTTTCTTGATTGCTTGAGCATTTTTTATTTCAAGATGCATATCTTAACTCTAGAAAACTTTGCAGCTCTTGTGCACAATAACCTTGCCCATATTCATTTTTTCTGATTACACTCTCTGTGAACACAGTAGTCCCTGACATGAAGAAAGGGATGTGCCCTGTGAGGTTGAATGTTTTTCACCAGTTCACTGTTTGAACAGGCCAGAAATTGATTGTAGAGAAACTTTGGTGGGAGTTCTTTTCAGATCCTTCCCAGTGGTGGGATAACAGGGTGGAGAAGGTAAACTAATCAGTGCTGTTGATTTGTCTTGGTGATGCATGAGGCAGTATCTTTATTCTTGGATTTGAGTTCTGACTGCTATTCTGCATTCAGACTGTGGTGAATGTATGGCTAATTTTCTGTGTTTGTTTTAGATGAGTGCAAGGTATCCTGATTTCAAACATAAGTTGACTCAGGAGGCGCTCTGGCTTGACAGCAAGTTGAATCCTGCCTGGGTTAAAGCAGAGCTTTCTGCAATGGTACCAGGCACTGTGCAATCAGATATTTTCTCATGGAATGTGAGGCTTGCAAGATTTTGTGAAAGCTGGGCATTACAAGACAGCGATAGAACTTTTTCAACAACTACAACAAGAAGGCATGATTCCTGACACATTCACATTTGTTCAATTGCTCAATGCATGTGCTGGTTTACAAGCACTTGAGGAGCACAGACACATCCATGTGCAGATCATGGAGTATGGCTGTGAGTCTAATGTCTTTGTGGGTACTAGCTTCCTTTACATGTATGCCAAATGTGGGAGCATAGAGGATGCTTGGAGAGTATTCAACAGAATACCAACATGAAATGTGGTCACTTGGAATGCCATGATTTTGGACATGTCAAATGTGGACAAGGGCATAGGGCATTGGAACTATATCAACAGACCCAGTTACCTTTATAGGGGTTCTGAATGCATGTGCCAGTGTAGCCGCACTTGAAGAGGGCAGGCGTGTTCATGAACAGATCATAGAAATTGGTTGTGAGTCGGATATTTTTGTGTCTAATAGCCTCATGGACATGTATGCAAAATGCGGGAGTATGGAGGATGCTTGGAGAGTGTTCAACCAGATGCCCACACATGATGGGGTCTCTTGGAGTGCCCTGATTCTGGGACATGTAAAATGTGGGCAAGGGTTGAAGGGACTGGAGTTATTTCAACAAATACATTGTGAAGGGGTGGAACCTAATTCTGCCACTTTTATGGGAGTACTGAATGTGTGTGCCAGTCTAGCAGCACTTGAGGAGGGCAGACACATCCATTCACAGATAATCAAATGTGGTTTGGAGTCTGATTTTTTGTGTCTAATAGCCTTGTTGACATGTATGCCAAATGTGGGAGCATAGAGGATGCTTGGAAAGTGTTCAACAGGATGCCCGCACATGATGTGGTCTCTTGGAGTGCTATAATTTTGGGACATGTGAAATGTGGACATGGGCTAAAGGCATTGGGACTGTATCAACAAATGCAACAGGAAGGTGTGAAGCCAGTCCCTGTCACCTTTGTGGGGATTCTGAATGATTGTGCCAGTGTAGCAGCTCTTAAAAAGAGGGAAAGCATGTCCATGAACAAATCATTGAAAGTGGTTTTGAGTCTGATGTTTTTGTGTGCAATAGCCTTTTGGATATGTATGCTAAATGTGGAAGCATAGAGGATGTGTTGAGAGTTTTCAGCAGGATGGCAACACACAATGTAATCTCTTGGAGTGCTATGATTCTGGGACATGTGAAATGTGGGCAAGGACTGGAGGCATTGGAGTTATTTCAACAAATGAAACAAGAGGGGTTGGAGACAGACCCTGTCACCTTTGTTGGGGTTCTGAATGCATGTGCTAGTGTGGGAGCTCTTGAAGAGGAAAGGCATGTTCATGAGCAGATTACCCAAAGTGGTTATGCAACTGATGTTTTTGTGGGAAGTAGCCATGTTTGCCATCCACACATGGACATGAGTGGGATCTTTGGCCTTTCCTCATCCCTTAAATGACAGACAGATTGTGCATTTTATTTATCAACCAGTGGTGGCCAGTTCTGGATCCTGATGGTACGCTGACTGTACATGGGAAAAACCAGAATTTTCTTGTCAACCAAGCTGTGAGACTAGAACCAGACTTTTGAAGCAGCCTTTTGGTGGAACTGGGACCTGTCTGGACTACATGCTTAGATAGAAACAAAGTCCACATTGGAGAGTCTCTTCAAAATCAATAACTGGACAAGTGGAACTAGAACCTGAGGTTCCATCAAAATACGAAAACAAAAAGTTGGTCCTGAGACTGGAGATTCTCTTCAAAACCAAGATCCAGAAAACACTGTTCAAAGCCATTTTGTGATGATTCTGGTAGGTAAGAACAGTGTTTGCATGGTTGGTAGAACCAGTGCTGGCAGCTTATTGAGAAATTGACTGGCTATCAACAAAGGTCTGTGCTTAGGTTTAGGCTAACCAGCCTGCCCATTCTGTATTTGTCCAAGAAATGAGAAGAGAATAACTCCTACTCTCCAAAACTAAGATCCCATCGTCCATTGTGGGCATTTATCCTCGAGACAATGAGTTCCTGTTACAATGCAGTGTTATACATGAAAGATAACAAAAACAAAAAAAGTAGATTGCAATACAAGTTCAGGACTTGCACAAGAAGAAGTGGAGACAGATAATTGATGATGAATGAAAGACATACACCAGTCAGCTTGTGCAATGGGCTCTGTGTGTTTCTTGACTCGAAGCAGCAAATTGCACCAAAATTCACATAGGATTTTTACATTCATTTATAAAATTCAAACAAGTAAACAGCAAAATGCAGTCTCGGGCATTGCCAACAATATGGTGGTCAGGACCTGCTAGAACACAGGTAGACCAGCAGGACAAGCCCTGCTGCAGCATTTGAACTATGAACCAAGATCATCTTAAATGTTGAAAAGGCTGCAAATAGAGGTCATGCACACACACCTAACCAACTTTTGGTAACCTAGAAGTGGAAACAAAGTACAAGAAGAACAAAGAAATTGATGGGTTTCTGGCAAGATACATTAGTGGAACATTTCAGTAGCCTACTGGTTACTTGGCCATCATCATCTTCACAAACTCTTGGTAATTAATCTGACCATCTCCATCAACATCAGCCTCTCGGATCATTTCATCGACCTCGTCATCTGTAAGCTTCTCCCCTAAATTGGTCATCACATGACGAAGCTCTGCAGCTGAGATAAACCCATTCTGGTCTTTGTCAAACACCCGGAAAGCTTCTTTCAATTCCTCCTCTGAATCGGTGTCTTTCATTTTCCTTGCCATGAGGTTAAGAAACTCTCCAAAATCGATGGTGCCATTGCCATCCGCATCTACTTCATTGATCATGTCCTGGAGCTCTGCCTCAGTCGGGTTTTGCCCCAATGAACGCATCACAGTGCCCAGTTCTTTGGTTGTAATGTTTCCTGCACGAGACAGAAGAGAACACTATTCACTGCTTGAAACTAGTCCATTCCAAATGTTTCATGCTTTCCTGGTTTTCTGCTCTTGCACAAGCTCAAAGCATCCAAAATCTGATATCGAGAGTATGATTTCCGTTCTCATTTCGAAAGCGGAAAATTTCTTCCGAATACTGGTACACTCTAGCAAGCATAACACAATGTTTTAAACACAACTGCACCACTATAGTAGCAGTAGTGGTAGTAGTCGCCTTTTATTCACGGGGAGCTTCTGAAAATAAAGCGAAGGCACAACAATTTTCTCCAGTATGAAAAGCATGAGACCACCTCTTCTACCGCATCTTCTCCTGACAGTGACGAAACGATGCAAACGCTCACAACGACGACAGATGAAACCGTGACTTAGTATATAACAGACAACTTCACAGAGAACATCAAGCACGTACCATCGCCATCCTTATCGAAGAGACTAAAAGCCTCTTTAAACTCGGCAATCTGCTCCTCGGTGAGCTGCTCAACCATCGTGCCTGTTTTATCCTCTGGGCCTGCTCCAAACTCTCCTCTTCTCTCTATCTTCTCTCCTCGCGTGTGTGCGTGCGCTGTCGACACACACAATACTTATTATGCTCTAACAGATCAAGCGGGGGGGAAGAAAAACAAAAGACGTTGCTGCTTACTGGCGGCAATCTTTAAAGACCGTTGACATCAACCGGCTATAACGCAACAAAATACGTAGATATGCTCGATTGAAGAAGCGTACAGACAAAAGTAGGCAAGACACGGAGGAGGAAGCGACGAAGCTATTGAGTGGAAGCTTCTGGATGTGCGAAAACACGAATGGATGAGCGAGCAAGTGAGCGTGGAGGAGGGAGAGAGCAATCGGTGCAAGTGTTGTGGTCCTTCTGCATTTGAGCTGCGAGTCCGTCCTCTTCTTCTCCTTCGTCTTCTGTTCTGTCGTGGTACCTAAATGCACGCAATTGACGCGGTTTTGTGAGAGTGCTGACAAAGGGACACAGGCCAAA
>Ga0209208_10006489_pt1 | contig 16119 bp, 14 predicted proteins | sample S1TSphfallax_3_FD_187694 | JGI IMG/M metagenome (GOLD analysis project Ga0209208, IMG submission 187694) | Host-associated microbial communities from peat moss isolated from Minnesota, USA - S1T2_Fd - Sphagnum fallax MG (SPAdes) (version 2) | ecosystem: Host-associated > Plants > Peat moss >...
TATTGGTGTCTAGACTAGTGCCTTACTAAAAGTCTTTGAATGCCAAGTCCATCAAATGCACTATCACTAAACCTTGATTTGTTTAAACTATTAATTTCATTCGATGGTTGATGTATCTACCATACCTCTTGACAAGAAATGATAAACCAATCAACATAATAATAAGAAATTAATAGTATTACATTTCAATAAACAATAGTGTGGGAATCATACAACAATTAAACAATTAACATGCATTATTGCCCCCAACTTCATAGACCAACCTTTTCTAAAAATTAATTAATTCCCCCACATAGGTTTTTTTTTCTCCAATAATGTAGGAAATTTGCAAATTCAACCTAATATGACCCCAAAAAACTCCAAACTAATTCAAACTTCAAAATGTATTTGTAATTTGAAAAAAATTAGTTTCAAACTCATGCATTGAATAGAATTCACAAACTTCCATGAAATTGAAATCTTTCAATTTTAGGATCATATGTGCCTACTCCTAATTCTTGTTCGATTACTAAACCCCATTAGCTCATATGGTCCTATTTGTTCAATGAAATTGTTGTTTGTTCATCGTTCTATGGTTTGACAACTAAAATGGATGAAATATGGCATCATCCAAATTATTGATTCTTTCCACTCAAATGGAAAATACTAAAATAAATATTGAATTTTTGAGCTTGGCTCTTGAACGATGCAAAGTTCCCCACTTTTGAGGTTTGAAAAAGAGCTTAAAAGCTTGTGGCAATGGCCACTTGCATCACCACCATCATTAGAAATAGTTCCCATGTTAAGAATTTTGTGTTAACTTTAGGTAATTAACACAACATTAATTAATACCATAAATCAAATTAATCTAACTAAAATTAGTTTTAAATTAGTATGTGGCATGGGCAAAAAAAAAATCAACACAAAAGGATTCCCAAAGGCCACAAACACCTAGACAAGTTATGACAAGAGTAAACCTAATTTTAAGTTGGAACATGAAATATGAAAATCAATTACAAGAACACAAAACCAAGAACATTAAACATACAAGATGTAAGTCCAAATAGAACTTTATTATGACAAAATATGAAATTTAAATACGAAAAAAGTCAAACAAAAATATGAAATTTAAATACGAAAAAGTCAAACAAAAATATGAAATTTAAATACGAAAAAAGTCAAACAAAAATATGAAATTTAAATACAAAAATAGTCAAACAAAATTAGGGTGCAAGATTGTATTTTAAATTGATGTTGAACAAACAAAAAAAATGTTGAATCTCACCTGTATTTATATCCTTTAGGAACTTAGTTCAAAAAACTTCCATGAATGCTTCTATATACACACTATTTAAAAAACTTTTTTGAGAACCCTATTAAAGTATAAGTAAACTATAAATAAAATTATAATTGAGTTACAAATCAACTATAAGTAAACTACAAGTTGGTGGTGGATGAATTTCATTCATTATGAATGATCATGGATGAAATTCATCCATATTGATGTTGGCAATGATATTAATGATAATGATGATGGTCAATGTTTAGCATTCATGATAGTTTGGAACTAGTTTAGTGTGAACATGGTTCCAATTATTTGATGTTTAAGGATAAAACCTTTTGAGTTGTATGTTTTAAATCATTTTTGGTGATTCAAGTTTCTAAAACACACAACATTAAACTTTCTTAGATTTTGTACATTTTGTATTGTTTTTGTAAAATTTTCATTATGTTAAAAAACATGTCCCATCAAATAACATTATAAAAATTCCTACTTTAAACTTTCATTACATAATATCAAACCCACATTCTCAAAAATGTTTTTTTGTTTATAACACACAATTCAACCATATGGACCAACACATTAACACAACACCTAATATTTAATTTGATCAAATTCAATATTCTACAATGAAATCACAAACCCTAAACTTTTGAGATGTCGATCTTTATCAAAATCTAAATGTATTTCTTACTAAGTTCATGAGTTACATGTGACAAAAATCAACATTCAAAGCTGATTTGGAAAGGAATTTTGCATGGTGAAATTAATGATTGTCATGTATTTTCATTATATTTGTAATATTCCTTCACAAAAAAGATATCTTCTAGATTGGCACAAAGACCCACATGTTTTTGATCACTTGTTTGTATTTTTGTCTCTATTAACATTGATCTATTTGAAAGAAACTTTCTAGGTTTTGAAGTACATTGAACCCAACCTTTTTTTTCTTGCTAGACTTTCTTTCACCTCAAAATTTTCTTCACTAGCTCCACTCGAATTGATCAAACTATGACTTCTTTACACGGAGTTTCACCTCAAAATTTTCTTCTCTAGCTCCACTCGAATCAATCATACTACAACTTCTTTGCACCAAGTTTCACCTCAAAGTTTTCTTCTCTAGCTCCACTCAAATTGATCATACTATGACTTCTTCACACCGAGTTTCACCTCAAAATTTTCTTCTCTAGCTCCACTTGAATTGATCATATTATGACTTCTTTACACTGAGCTTCACCTCCACCCTGCAAAAAAGATACAGCAATGCAATAACAAATAAATCTAAGGAGAATTGAGAAATCTCTTTACTTACTATTAACAAAGAAAGCCAAAACAATGTCAAAAACTTTTGCTTGAAGTCGAAGAAAGACTTACAAATAATCAACAAAAGAACAAGGAAGAAGAACAAACACAAATGGGTAGAAGTAAAATGAAAACCAATAAGACTACCCGTACGAACAAAACATGACAATCTCTCACTTGATGCCACAAAAAAGCATATGAACTTACATGTCAATAATTTGCACTTCCACTTTGCAAAGGAACTGTGAGTAAATACAAGCACAAATGGAAAGGAAGTGCATTCAAAAGGTGATAACTTAAATCCTGAGAAAAAGAGGCATGCCAAGAAACCATTCACATTGAAGGTAATACTTCAGTCCAGAATGTTTGTGAAGAAAACACACAGGCATGCACAAAATCTCAACAACTAGATATCTCCAGAGGTCCAACAGTGTTGCTTCATTCACATGAGTTTTTCTCCTGTCCCTAAAACCATAGGGAGCTCTGTCTCTCTGTCTCTAATGCTGAACAGTGGTAGTAGCCTGCAGCACTGATGGTAATGGTTCGTCAAGATTGTGTTCTCTAAAATTCCAAAGCTTTTGCTCAAGTGGGTCTGATTTTTTTTTTCTGTTGAAGCCAGGAGTTGAAGCAATTTTGGAGGGTGAAGTTCCTCTCAATGGCAGATTTACCTACTGTAAGTTACACGTTGAGATTGCCATCCTTAAAAGCACACAGAGAGGTTTCAGAAGGAATACTATTCACAAGATACTCGATGTGGAATCCCTGCCTATGTCACTCCGACAGATGCCATCAGCTTTTCATATTCGGCATCCACTTCATGTGCATTCAAGGGAGGGGAAGATGATAATCCTGGTCCTGCTGTTTTTGCTAAAGAATATTGCTGTCGAGGGGGGCCTTGTTGTGCTCCCAATCCTGATTCTGTTCCTGAAGCGACTGGCTGATGGAAACTCCTACCTAAACTTGGCCTCATAGTCCCGTGTAAATGAGCTACCAGAGGTAGATTCCCAGGAGGCAAAAAGGGATCAAATGACTTTCGTCCACTATCCTGAGTCCCAGGAACAGGGCCTCCAAGTGGTGGATGAGGGCCTGGAAGCCCTGGTCCCTTCCATGCTGAGTAGCTGCTGCCACCACCTGGCCCTGCTGCAAAGGGGGGCAGTGGGCGCTGCTGAACTGGCAGATGTTGTGGTGGCAGCAATGTGGTTGCCATACCTTGCCAAGGACGAAAATTTGGCCTAATTGGCACACTGGTATTCCATGGACTATCAGGAAGAGATACTGGTGTTGGGGCTGTAGAAGACCATGAAGGAGATGGCATCCTCTGTGAAGAAACTGCAGTGGGCACACCTGAAGTTTGATCAAGTGGTGGACGATGTTCCCAGACCTTCAGACTATGTGGAGGGCCCATTTGCTGAGGCCAAATTGAAGCCGTCCCAGACATTGGAGGTGGTCGAGATCTCACATCCCATACATTTGAATTTCCACCAGTAGGCAGAAGTGGTGAGGAGTTTGCAACTCCTGATGGATGAAACATAGGTGGTTGTGGTATACCACTAGGTCGAGTTTCAGTGTAAGGTGGGTTTCCATTTCCAGGTCCAGTCCCAATTAATGATGATCCAGTGGATAGTGGTCTAGGTTGTTGCCCTGGCCCTGGTCCCGGTGAAGGATAGGGTGGGAAAGCTTGCCCTTGACCCTGATCTGCCATGTGATGGTTATAATCAGCTGGTGCGGAGGACATGTCTGTACCCCATGGAGGTGGTCCTCTCTTTGGATCCCACGGCATGGATCCTGGTGGTGGCGGTGTTGGTTCCAAAGGGAACATGGGGTATCTCACTCCCCCATACCCACCTGAGCCCATGGAGCTTTGACTGAAATTGGGGTTACTTGGGCGGGGCCCAAAGCCTACTGAAAATGAGCCTAAACCGGCAGTTCTAGGCTGGAATCTTCCACCACCCCCTTCTTTGCTGCTGTAATACCCTGTCTGGGGATTGTCTCTTCCATCATATGGGCTAGGTGGCGGTCCAGACCAAGCTGATGGCATGGGCTGAGGTCCTGCTGCTGTGATGAGCATTGGCTGTGGTCTGCCTGCTGTATGAGGATCAGTTGCTTGGCTTGCTTCATGTCCAGATGATGGATATCCCATTGATATTGCCACAAATGGAGGACCTTGTGGTCCAACACTGGGTCTTATACTGTGAGCAGGGGCTGTAACAACAAAACACACATTCCAGCACTCAGATGTGATGTAGTAATATTATAGCAAACCATACAAGATACATACAACCAAAAACCAGAAAGGTAACACTATACCAATCACAGGAGCTTGTGAGCTTGGCAGTGGCATCTTTGCAGAGAAGGTTGCTGGTGGAGGAGCAGAAGCAGCAGCACCTAACCCATCATTGAGCTCCTCCAAGAAACTGAGATACTCCTTGTCCAACACTTTGCCCTGAGATCAGATATGAGACTAGCTTCATAAGCATTGATAAGTTCTCACTACTTACAATTGAAGTAAAGGCTGAAGTGAAATTTTTAGTTAATGTTAGAAAAATCTCTAATCAAATGTTAAAAGGCCATCACAGCAAACTACAGGAGAAACACATGAGAAAACCCCTAATTACAAGGACCAGAAATCAAAAACAGTATAAAAGTAAGAGAGTTGTGAAACATGGCAACAATCTGTTGCAGGTTCTGTGACTGCACAATCCCTGTACCAAGCAGGAAATAACACATCTCCCAAAAGTACAGACCTGCCCAAGATCAGTGCCGGAACGCTTCTGTGGGCAATCAATGGTTGGATGACCACCATCTCCACAAATTTGGCAAGACACCTGAGCACATGCAACAGCCAACCACCCAACAAAAGACTCACAGATCCTCCCATCAACATATATCCAAACAAAAGTTTATCACAAAGTTTTGTAGCATGATGAATACACTGACATCATTCAAGCTGATAAAGTTTTGACAAACGGGTCTAATGCACAAGAGCAATAGGAGCTCTGTTGTAAGACTTCAATGATGACAAATGGTAGCTGTACCTTTGACTGGAATGTCACTAGCTTGTCCTTGTCACACTGCCATTCTCGATGCCCAGTTTCTCCACAAACAGCACATGCCTTTGCAAAATCCCGCATGGTTCCTGCCATGTACAACCACAAAGTATATCATCTGAAGCTCCAGGGAAGATGCAACTAACTGCCTCAGCTTATAAACCAAGCAACTACAAGAGCTTCTCCAGACCGGAATTCCTACCAAGATGTCAGTAGATTAACTGGTCAGTGAAGCTAGAGAGAGCAATCTACTGTACCATTCATTTCTGCTAGCTCCCGAAGCTGCTTTCGCTTGTGAGTATTTCTGTCCTCCTAGACAGCCCAGGGGAAACAACCATCTCAGAGAGAAAATCAGATGGGAAACAAACAGAACATCCAAAACTCAAACTTACCCTATGATCACAATCGCACCAATACATAGAGATCAGAAAACACCAGTTTGTAATCACCTCTCAAAGACATCTGGACAGACATTTGAGAAATTCCCCACAAGCAGCAGAATTCCACAACATGTCTAGAATCCCTCCCTGTTTTTCAGCCATGGTATAGTAGCTTACATCCACAGGTGTCAAAAGAGGTTCAATGAGTGCAACAGCTGCTTCCACTTTCTCAATTGTGTCTGCTGTGATGTGCACATGCAAATCTTCAAAAGCACCCTCTGCATCTTTTATATCACGACGGCCTACTTGCTGGGGTCGTTGCTGCAACATACCAGTTCTGAGCACTATGAGATGCAGTAAAAGAAGTGGGCAGTAACCCTTGCCAATTCTTTTCACATCAGTCCAGAAGGACAACTATGACCAAAGGGAAGCACTGTACCTTCCCTTCCTTTACAGCTCCTTTACCACGAATTGCAATTTTGGTACCTGTCTCCTGCCATAAAAATGCACACGAATTATCTTCAGCTACACTACCACATGTCTGCTTGCCTACTTCTGAATACATATTCTGCTGGAAAAAAGGAAGGGCCATTCAGAACTGTAAAAGACTCTGTTTGGCATAAGTATCTGTAACCTCAGATGCATGATGATCTAATTCCTGGGTTTCTAGATGCTTACTGCCTCCATGCGTTTCTGAGTGTTTCCACGTGGCCCAAGTATGAGACCTATGAAGTTGTAGCCCGGATAGTCCTTCACCTGCACACCCAATGGGATATATAACACCTCACATTCATAATGTTCATAATTCACAATCCTGGTAAAACCCATTCAGAGAATCTCTGCCACAACTGTGCATTGCTCACCGGAATGAAGAGCTTTGCTTCCTTGTAGACTGGTTTGTATCCTGCTGGTGGCTTGTAGGAAGGATTGAGTAGCATACATTCACCTGCAGTCTTCCATTCAATGTGAGAAAAATGGTACCATCATGATCTGCGACATGAACCACCAATTGTAATTTATGCCCAAATTATTTGAAACAACTGCTTTCAATGAGGATATTTGAAAATTTGAGAGAGTATACCAATTGCCTCTCGCCTTTCTATCTCCATTTGTTCACGCCTTCTTCCCTGCAAGAATTCATGACCATGTTGTACCCACAACTCAGCATACATACCCACTCTCCTCATACAAGTATAGGCACATAATGCATCCACAAGCTGTAAAGCACTGCCAAAAATTTCAAAGTGTATTTGGAGCACACCTTAAACATGTAAGATTCACTTGGCTACACTGGAGGGATCTTATGTTATTAAGAACAAACATTTCATTCTGAAATGTTTGTCTGTACAAATCAATCAGGGGAGCCAGTTGTTTTACACTCCGTAAGGCCCTCAGACAATGGTGTAACCAGAATGTGGGCACCACCTTGGCTGCTGCCTTGGGCAGTACCCTTATCCTGGTAACACCCTCAACCTCAGACCTTACCTACCACTTTCTAACACAGTCACCTGGAACTCTTGTGGTTCAAGATTATGACAATATACATGAAGGTCGTATCAACTAGCAGAGATAAGCCAGAACTGAGAAAATCAATCTTCAATAGCTCAGACACACCTTCCCCCAATTGTAATTACCCAAGAGCAAGTGGGTTATCCCAGAACAAAGTTGAATTGCCCGAGAGCAATGGACCAATTCTGACGAGCAGCTTGGAATCCTGAAAAGAACAGTGGAACTGACCTCCCGAGTGTTGATGCGCTGTCCATTGGAGTCGTAGATAGGAGGGGGTGATGGAGAGCGGGTGGCCTCATTAGTGTCAATTTCCAAATGCCCCATCTCCAGCTGAGCAGCAATCTGCTCGGCGCGAGTCTGCTCAAAATTCGTCCCACCAATAACAGGCATTTACTTCACTTTTAATGCCTTCACCTGGAATGGGAGCATGATCGTTCTTCCTTTTTCAGATTTGGTTAGACACCATGTACACCAGAAATCAGTTTACATGCAATCACAAATGAGAGTATGAAATACAGCTGCACTTCACATTGTTGAGCAAGTCACATTGACAACAGAGTTTTCCTTAATTTGGTGCTAAGAGGAGTTTCAACCCCCGTTGTATGTTACAGTAATTAACATGGTACTTTTCGTGTCAGTTTTTCAGATTTCAGCCTGTGTTTCAAGCAAATACAGGGTTCTAGCCCTGTGTTTGCTTGACTTTCCGGATTTCTCTAATAGCACAAAAAACCCACATTTCCCTTTGCACTCCGCAGATAACCTCTACAAAGAACTAAAGAAAAGAAAAATAGAGACTTCTGATTGTCAGTAGTTTTTCCAATATTCTTTGACGATTGTGAAATAGCATCATCTCTTCAGCTCATAGCTGCCTGCCCTTCTTGCAATGGGACCAAAGTGGATGTTGTGGATTCATGAAACAGCCACAACATTCATGAAGTCACATGCTTCCTCAGATCCAAGTAAAGGATGATAAGATTCAAGGCCAGATATTTTTAATGAAAGTGTGAACTGAAATCTCAATGATATTGCAGAGAAAAACTCCACAAAAACACTGTGAAGCTCACTGTGTGTTAGTTCCTGCCAAGCTAAAACAAACATGAGAAGGACGAGCACAATTGTAACCTTGTGAGTGTCAATCACAAAGTATCAGACCATCATCTCTTCATCATGAATGGGTGGTGACTAGCTGCCATTTGTCCCCACTTACTTCATCAGCTCCTGAGAAAGCCTCAGAGGAATGAAACCTAGAGCCAATGCAAGAGCAACCTTGCACTTGGATGCCTGGCAGAATTCTCAATAATCTGAAGTCCTCTAGCTATTAGCAGAAGGCTAAGACTGTCATAGACTGCTTCGGGTCCTGGCAATGGCCAGATCTCTGGCACACTCAGGTTTTCGTGAAGTGTTGACATCAGCAATATGCCTATTGCCATTACAATATACCCAAAGTGGTTTATCTGTACACTAAAGAGAACAAACCAAAAGCCTTTCACTGCTCCAGAAACCAAGCAAAACAATTGATTATACACACACATATGCACACAACAGAAACAACGGTGAATGAGGACCATGGGCAACTGAACCTGCAAAGCAAGGGCCCGACCACGCTTCACTATTGGATCGTCAGTCAAGTCCAGTCCCCACTTTGTTTTTCTTGATGTCTTTTTCCCTTGATCATTAGCACTTGGCAACTCAGGTGTTGGCTCCCACTTGCTGACTACATTCCGAGTCACTGGGACCAGCGCACCAGAAAGTTTATTTTTAGGAATCACAAAGCTCACACCACCTTTCATTGTTGAGGCTCCAGGCTTTGCAGAGGAGGGTGCTATGCCTTCATGAGACAGAGAGCTGGCATTCGCTGCATCTGCATTACTAGCAGAGTGGGCTGCCATTAGAACAGCTGCAGTTCTCTGGGCTGTTGCCATGGCCTCTGCAAGAAACACAGAAGAATTTGGCATACTTGGGTCTCCAGCAGCATGCACCCCAATTTTCCCTTCAGTGACCAGTCCATTGGCAGCTGCATTTGCCATGGCTAGGAAGATGTCACGTTGCCACTTGGCAGATGTTTACTGAATCTGATGCATTCACAAACTGTAAATCACACCTGCCAAAAGACCAAGAAGCAGCAATTTGTGATCTCCATCAAAAGATAAAGGAAACTGAGATTAAGCATTCGTAGGTGGCACAAGTTTTGACCGGCTTCCTAAATCTCATCATGTTCCTCTGAAAATATATGTGCAAAAAAAGAGCAAGAGATACATACACTGAATTGTAGGAAAAGAATTACAAATTAAGCCACAATTGGAGAGGGAAAAAAACCAGAAAAAAAGAGATTAACATGAGGAACAAAATCCACTACCTCTGAGAGGCAATTAGGGTTACTGACCTTTCTTTGCACACAAGGTGTGCAAGCCAACCCCAACTTGGAAATGAAGAGAAGGGTCCAAGAGGAAAAAGAAAACAAAAAGGATGGACATAATCACAAGCACCTTACCTCCTTCACTGGTGGTGGATCTCTAGATGGGCTACACTACCCCATCTGCATGGATCATTGAGGGAGGAGGGCCTGAAATCCACACTGCCCAAAAAACTGCCAGTTCTGCCTGCCTCTCCCCTATCCAAGAATAAAACATAACTTGTAGATTGAGTGCAAGGCATAAAACATCATCAATAGCAATGCCATTTCTGCTGCAGAAATCCTGTCAGAACTCAGAAACACTCACATGTAGATGAACAAAGACCCTGATTCCTGTTACCTGGATATTGCAGTGTAGAAATCAATTGACAAAAACAGATTTTTCTTGGGTTTGTTAACTTCCTTGAATGAGTTCCACAAAGTCCAAGCTCAAGAGTGTGCCTTGTTATCTCTCTTGTACATTTCAGATACTGTCTGTATGCAAAGCCACAGCCAAGGAGAAACACCCACTACTGCCTCTATGCAAAGAAAGCATCTTGTGTGGGGAGAGAGAGAGAAAACACATCAGGAGGAAACAATAACAATCCCACAGAGAGAGAGAGGGAGAGAGGGAGGGAGGGAGGGAGGGAGGGAAAGATAATGGCAAAACCGTTCTTACTCAATCACAAGAACAATCCTGGCGAAGAGGAGGTTGTTGTGGACGCTCCCAATAACCCAAAAGAAATTTTTTCCTCTTTGATTCAGAGATGCGAAAATTTGACTTCGTTTCTTGACGAAAGCTAACTGCTTGCTGCTGCACCTACCCGACAAGAAACAACCGCTTCTTCATACCAAACCCTAAATCAAGGCATCATCATCATCATCACCATCATCATCAAATGAAGGCCAGAAAATTTGAGGATCTTTATGTAGTAGTTTTTTGGATGGAATGGGTTGATGAATTGGGGAAGAAGACGTGATGGCAGCAGCATGGAGGGCATTGGTCCGGGAAGCATGGGAGCGATCTGTGGTCTTCACACAGTTCATTTGCTTTCTCAATGTGTTCTCCAACCATGTTGCTGAAGTTCACCAGGTAAGTAGTAAGATCATTTCATATCATATCATATCATGGCTGCTGATGAGTCCTAGTCTTCTTCCTCATTGCTTCACAGAAGATTCACAACATGCATGTAGTATGTATCCTAACATCTGTTGCTTTTGAGTCATTTCTGTTCTTTTTTGTGCAATGTTCATTCCAGTACAGACAATCAAACCCATTCTGTTTAGTGGTTATAGCAGATGGCTCTAGCTTGTTGATGGTTGTGGGTGGGTTCTTCACAGTGGGTGTTGGAATCACTGAACCTGGGCAATTGCACTCCTTGGAGGGGAGAGGATTTAGCCAACATTGTTTTGAAGGCTTACTTACTTGCCTCTTTTGCCTTCATCATCTTGGCATGGAGTGGAAGGATCTTAACCTAACTGTACTTGCAAAGATTGCATCTGCTGCAAGGGCTGCAAAAAAAACCTGAAATTTGTTCATACATTTTTGTAAAGAAAATCTGGAACTCCATATCTAAATTAGGGTATGTGTTTCCATGAAATCCACTCACCCATTCGATATGGAAGCTGGGAAGGAACAGATAGATTGGAAGTTTGTAAGAACAAGAGGTCTCTCTCTGACAGTCTTGTGTCTGTATATGTGTGCCAGTGCTTAGGGCCGAGCATGCTTCCAACATTCAATGTCTCAGGTGACATATTGCTGTTGGAGCACTTGTCATCCAAGTTTGAGAAAGTTAGGCCAGGAGATGTGGTCATGGCCCGCTCTCCTGTAAATCCAAACCTGGTTGTGTGCAAGCGAGTGCTTGGTTTGGAAGGTGATTGTGTCACTGTTCTTCCCACTTCCAGCAGAGGCCATGTTAAGCAAGTTGTGGTATGCATTTACCAAAGAACAATTTTTTGTTTTTCTGAGTTAGTTCTCGTGTCTTCCATTCTTCTTCTTCTTGCTTGCTAGCTAGCTCTTTGTCATTATTTGTGTTTCACTGTCTATGAAGTCCAGCATTTTGGTAAATGGAAAAAAGAATTATGAACAATTTTCTTAGACGTTATTGTAAAGGGTTTTTTCATTCGCTTGTTCTTGTGTATGAGCCTGATGTTCAATGTGGTCAATGTTCTTTTAGATACATTCTTATATAACTCATGGTTTCTGTCATCATTGTCTCAGTGTTCTGATTTTTGTTGTGACCCTATGCCAGGTACCAAAGGGTCATGTGTGGTTGCAGGGTGACAATGCCTACAATTCCACTGACTCCAGGCATTATGGCCCCGTTCCCTACGCCCTCATTCAGGGCAAAGTCTTTTACAGAGTATGCTCATCACTTATCTGTCCATTCATCTCCTTTCTGAGAATGTTATCTGCAGAATGAATTTAAGACAATTGCAGAGGAACACCCCATGCGCACCTCATTGTTGTTTGTTGTTGAGTTTGTTATTTGTTGCACAGTGCCAACAGCATTCTGATGGTCTATCCGTGTTCTTCATTTTGTTGTTGTTGGCCAAGCAGATATGGCCACCCGAAGGTTGGGGACCTGTGCTGAATCAGCAGCCGTAATGGACCACTTCTGTATTGAGATCCTTGTGTAGGGCAGAAAACTAGCTGTGTCTTTGAACAAGGCCTAAGCATAGGAGAGAATTGTGCTTCTCGGGAGTTTTCAAGCCGTGGTTCAAACAAGTTGGAATTCTCACACACACTGTGTTTGGAAAGAAGACAAGGAAAGAGAGGTTAAAAGGAGTACTCAAACATACCAATTTTTGTGAGCTTTTCTCCTTGTCGTTAACCTAGTTCTGCCTGGCGGTGTCTTGTACACAATTCATGCTTGATCAAGCTATGGACATTGAAAATCAAGGTCACATGGGTTCAAGCGTTTGTGCAAGATGTGAAATTTGTCTTCTTCTTCTTCTTCCACTTCTAGTCTCTAGTAGTCCACACACATCTAAACTTGAAAGGGTTTTAAAATAACAAAGGGTTTTTAATTGCCAATTTCTTTTGAAAAATACATTGCTCCAAGTGCTGAAAATTTTGAAAACCTGAGGGAAACCCTAATCACTAGCATATCACTAGCAATTTTTTCTTTTTTCTTCCTTCATCATTACATTTGTGTATGTGTTGCTTGGTTAAAAATATGGCCTCAAACTTTGATGGAAAATGATGATAAGTTTGATGGAAAATGAGGTATCATGGGTGCAAATGTTTGGTGAGTGTCATGGTGAAAACATCAAAAATGTGAAACAAGGGCTTCTTTGGAATGCTTGATGCATCCTCTTGCAATCCATTGCCTTCCATTGCCTTTTCATCATCTCTCAATTTGTGCATGTTGTCATCCTCGCACAGGGGCCATGCAAATCTTCTCTGTATCGTTCCAATTTTATCATATGTCTATGAAGAGACTTCCGTTGCCTTTTGAAGTTTGTAGAGGGTGACAAACAAGAAGTAAGAAATCTCAAGGCAAATTTAAACAAGATCCAAAGACCATAATTAATGGATGTCATGTATCAAATGGATGAAAAATCATTGGCATCCTCTTGCATGCCAAAAATATTACATAATTTTTATAATGCAAGCTGAAAATCTTGAAAAAATATCATATGCTTAAATGCATCATAATAAATAAATAAACAAATACTTAATCAAGTACCCCATTGCCAAATCTGATTGTGTACTACATTACATTACAATAGTAATCACCTCAAAAATTCCATGATTTAAAAAATCACTTGGACAAGGGTAGTTTTTTTTGTTGTTGTGTGCATGCATGTATTATGCATGGAGATGTCAAAACATTTCAAGCTTAGGTGAACTGAACCTTCTGTGTATGCCAAAGTGAATTTTTTTCAACAAAAAACTTGAGATTTTTTTTTCCTAGTGTGAATTTGACTAATTTTGCTAAACTTTTAGAAACAAAAAAATTGTCATATTTTCAATATCAGGAAATTGAATTAAAACCGCGGCATGCCACAATAGGTCTTTATGTCATTAACCTTGCAAGAGGTTAACCCCAAAATGTCTAATATGGCAAAAATATATATATTTTTAAATTAAATTGAAGAAGCAAGCAGTGATTTTATTTCTTTTCAAAATTATTTTAGCCATTTGGAGTGTGATCATAGACTCCAAATGGCATGCTGACGGGAGAAGTCCATATCAAATAAGGAGGACTTCTGACAGAAATATTACTTCCAACAAGCTCTAAGAGGCAAGGAAAAGAGAGTTTCTGCTCAAAGACAACGAGGACCGAATCAGGTGAAGTCAGAAGAACAGTATCAATAGGGGTTGTAAACTTGTAGGTAGCACGTACATTTTGGACAGGGAAGGTGGGCAGCACTTATTATGGGTCATCCACTTATGAAATAATTTTCTTCTCTTGTTAGTCTAGTCAACAAGGACAATTTAAGAAATCTTCACACTCCAACCAATTGTACCATGAGTTGACCTCCAAAATCTGCTAAGCATTTAGGGTCCTAGGGGTTAAATGAGCGTTCAATGATCTAGCATTTGAAGAGCACCATCAGTCTCAGTTTTGGCAAAAACATTACCTAATTTGATGAAACCTTTTGCTCCTGCTCCTCCAAGGTTTTCTACAAAATGGAACCTGTGTGTCTTTTCTGAACCCAATTCTTCACACTCCTAAAATTCCTGCACTCCAGTTATTCCAAAACAAATCCCACACCAGCCATGTAAAAACACATCCCCAATCATGACAAACAAAATCTAATCTCATTAACAAAATTTAATACACAAAGTTCATGGATAGTTGATGGTTAGATGTTACATTTTAGATAGTCCTTTAGACTTAGAAGCTCTTTAGCCATCTATGCACTAGAATTGTACTCTTGGCTTCGAGCTTTGAATAAGAAACACATCCTTTAAAGGAGATAGATAGTCAAAAGAAGGTCCCCCCTTGGCGATTCAAACTCTTGTCTACAAACATAATCAACACTCGTTTCTAAATACTGAATGCAGTTTGTAAAAAGAAAGCTTGAAAGGAAAATCAAGTTTTGGAATCAAGATCAGAGGCAAGCTTTTCATGATTCTTGACAATAAAGTGAAGCCCATAATAGGCCTTCGTTGCTGCACCTTTCATACTTCAAAATACTACTACTTTGTACTAACAAGGGGTTCAGTGCATAATGATTCTGCCCTTATAGCAAAAGTTCAAACTAGCAACAACAATCAAAATTGGAGATATTTCATGAAGTTCCCAAAAAAATGAACTCCAAGTTAGTTCACACTAACACCTCGTGAACATTCCTCAAAATGTGGGATCACATGAGAACGAAATTGTTCTGTAGTCTCTTGCTGAGAGGCATAGCATGATCTAGGGTTTGGTGCATACTTTAGTAATGGCAAGATGATATGGTTGTATCCTCAACATGTTTGCTGGAAATCTTACTTGTAAAGCACAGAATTGGAGACATCAAAGGCATGATCCATTTACTGTATCATGCACCTCCAAGTCTTATCTTAGGGTCCTGCCACACTACTGGCAGTGGCACAGCATTAGGCAGAATCTTGTAAAGGTTATTGGTCAAGAAGAACATAGGCTGCCTCTGTGGCTATGAAACTATAGTGCAGGGTGTGTGGGAGATTCACTTAGATAGCAACAGAAACAAAAACTCGCAAAGATAATGAAATAGACCAAGAACTTAGTACTAGAACTACTACTTCTTCTATTGTGATTTTCAATCTGTCAATCAGCATTTTGCAAGGCCTGAGAATGCCAAAACTTGTCTGTTCTTTCTGACAAGATTGATGGGAGCATTACTGCAGTTCAATACTTCAATAGCTGGTCCACCCTGACAGTTCTACTGTGAGGCAAACAAGCTTCACAATCCAAGATTCCCCTAATTTTGTTCATCACAGAAGCCCATGAATCAAACCACATTCTCACCTTGGTTGGATCTGTTGATTCAATGTTCCATGTCCTGAAGTGATCAGTAATTTTCTTATCGTCCTCTGTAGCTGCTACAGATCTGCAATGTCGAACTTGTGGCTGACAACAACATACAATGCAACTTTCAAAACTGAAGGTGTGGGCACAATCATCAGAGATCAAAGGACTCGATGCAGGTTTCTCAATTGCCTAGGAAAGAACTTTGACTGCGAAAATGCTTGATCGCACAAATCTTGATACAGAAGCAGTAACCCTAGCCTCATTCATAACCAATACGTTG
>Ga0209208_10006490_pt1 | contig 16119 bp, 10 predicted proteins | sample S1TSphfallax_3_FD_187694 | JGI IMG/M metagenome (GOLD analysis project Ga0209208, IMG submission 187694) | Host-associated microbial communities from peat moss isolated from Minnesota, USA - S1T2_Fd - Sphagnum fallax MG (SPAdes) (version 2) | ecosystem: Host-associated > Plants > Peat moss >...
AAACCGTCCGTCACCGCCTCGGTTTCGACCAACCCTTCACCATCCAATACACCCGCTTCCTCACTCGTGCCCTCCACGGAGATCTCGGAAACTCCATTCGCTCCCAGCAGCCCGTCGCGCGCGAAATCGCCCAGCGCCTCCCCTACACCATCGCCCTCACGACCGTCAGCTTCTCCATCGCCATCCTCTTCGGCCTCACCTTCGGAGTTCTCGCCGCCATCTATCGCGGCACCTGGTTCGACAACGCACTCATGGTCTCCGCCATCTCCGGCGCTTCCGTCGCTAACTTCTGGATCGCTCTCATGGCCATGGATTTCTTTGCCGTCAAGCTCGGCTGGGTCCCGCTCATGGGCGCGGCAAGCTGGCGCAGCTACATTCTTCCCTCGTTAACCCTCGCCCTCGCGCCCGCTGCCGTCATCGCCCGCATGACCCGCGGCAGCATGCTCGAAATCATTCATCAGGACTACATCCGCACCGCCCGCGCCAAAGGGCTCAGCCCCGCCGCCGTCTACCTCAAGCACGCCCTGCGCAACGCGCTTGTCCCCATCGTCACCATCATCGGCCTCAACTTCGCCGCGCTCCTCGGCGGCGCAGTCATCACGGAAACCGTGTTCAACTGGCCCGGCGTCGGCCGCCTTATGATCGACGCCGTCCGTTACCGCGACTACGCCACCATCCAGGGCATCACGCTCGTCACCGTCTTTTTCGTCGTCGTCATCAACCTCCTGGTCGATTTCGCCGTCGGCTTTCTCAACCCCCGCATCCGCTTCAACTAATGCTCCGCTACAGAAACCTCACCATCGGAACCGCCGTCATCGCGCTGCTCATCCTGTGCGGCCTCTTTGCGCCCCTCATTACGCGCCAGGACCCCTACGCCCAAAACCTTGCCGCCACTTTCCAGCCGCCTTCCGCCGCCCATTTCTTCGGCTCAGACCAATACGGCCGCGACGTCTTCACCCGCATCCTTTACGGAGCGCGCTGGGCCTTGTTTGAGGTGCTGCTCAGCGTCGGTATGTCCCTCATCTTCGGCGTGCCGCTTGGCATGGCCGCCGGCTATTTCGGCAGCACCATCGACAGCCTCATCATGTGGTCCACCGACATTCTCTACGCCTTCCCCGGCATTGTTCTCGCCATCCTGCTGGTCGCCGTTCTCGGCCCCAGCCTCTTCAACACCCTGCTGGCCATCTCCATCTTTGCCGTTCCCGTCTACGCGCGCCTCGCCCGCAATCTCACCCTGACGCTGAAACAAATGGAATTCTCCGAAGCCGCCCACGCCCTCGGCGCCGGCCCCTTCCGCATCCTCTTCACCCACATCTTGCGCAACGCCTTCGTCCCGCTGCTCATCCAGGCCACTCTCACCGCCGGCGACGTCATCCTCTCCGCCTCCGGCCTCAGCTTTCTCGGACTCGGAGCCCAGCCGCCCACCGCCGAATGGGGCGCGATGATGAGCGAAGGCCGCAATTTCCTAGGCGTCGCCACTTATCTTTCCCTCTTTCCCGGCCTCACCATCACCATCGCCGCCCTCGGCTTCAACCTCTTCGGCGACGGTCTCCGCGACTTCCTCGATCCCAAATTCCAGTCGGGCCGCCCACGCCCCTGATTTCCCAACTGGTACCTTAGTCCTGATGTCCGCAAACCCGCCAGTGGTTGTTTTAGGTGCCGGTTTAGCCGGACTGACGGCTGCACATTTTCTCCAATCCAAAGGCGTTCCAGTCGTCGTTTACGAAGCCGGAAAAACCATCGCCGGCCTCGCCTCCAGCTTTCAGGAAGACGGCTTTACCTACGATTTTGGCGCGCACTTCATCACCAATCGCCTGGCCCGCGCCGTCGGCATCGAAGCCCAATGCCGCGACGTCTCCTATTATGGCGAATCCGTCCACCTCAACGGCAGAAACTATCGTTATCCGCTCGGCCTCATCGCCAATCCGCGCTACCTGGCCGGAGGCATCGCCGCCAGGTTCGCTCGCCGCCGGCCGCCCGAATCACTCGCCCGGCATTTCAAAAACCTCTACGGTAAAGCACTCGCCCAGGAAGTCGCCATTCCTCTCGTCGAAGCCTGGTCTGGCGTGCCCGCCTCCAGCCTCGCTCCCAGCGTCGCCGACAAGCTTCCTCTGGGCATCGCGCACCTCATTTATCTCACCCTCATGAGCCGCCTCACCCGCCGCGCCATCGCCATCGGCTACGGCAAAGAGAAGCCCGCAAGCGTGAACGTCTGGCACGTTTACCCTGAAGGCGGCACCAGCGCGCTCTGCCATCGCCTGGCCGAGCCCTTGCGAAATTCTATCCGCCTCGAATCGCGGGTCGATTCCATCTTCGTCGAAAACGGCCAGGCAACCGGGGTTAGCGTGAATGGCCAGTTTCACGAAGCCTCCGCCGTCATCAGCACCGCCCCCTGCAGCCTTCTGCCCAAGCTGATTCACGGCACCGCCAAACTCAGCTTCCTCTCACGCTTCCGCTTCCGCCCCATGGTCTTCGTGCTCCTGCGTCTGCGGGGCCGAAACCTCCTGAAAGATTCCGTCGTCTGGCTCCCCGAAAAACAGTTCTTCTCTTTTCGCCTGACCGAAACGCCCATCTCCATGCCCTGGCTCGCGCCCGAAGGCAAAACCCTCATCACCGCCGACCTGGGGTGTGAAGTCGGAGACGATACCTGGAATGCCGCCGACGAATCTTTGGCCGCAACGTGCCTCGACAAGTTGCAACCCCTCCTTCCCGACATCAAAAAGCGGTATCTCGGCGTGCGCGTTCTCCGCACCCGCTACGCCTACCCGGTCTTCCTGAGCGAATACGAAGACCAGCGCCTCGCCTTCCAGCAGGACACCGGAATCGACTCGCTTTACAGCATCGGACGTAACGGCGAATTCGACCACCTGCTCACCGAAGACGTGTACTGGCGAACGCTCGCCAAAATGAACCAGATTCTGCCCACCCTCATCGCGAATCATCCCAGGGGAGCCGCCGCCGCGCATGTCTAGCCCCGCCCTGAGGCTTCAGCCGGTAAACCCGCCTCTCGCGTTGGAACCCCAGCAATGCTGCCTCTGCCACTCATCTGACGCCGAACTCATCGGTGCCGGCGAAGACTTCGAATACCGCACCAGTCCCGACCGCTTCGAAGTCCTGCGCTGCAACGCTTGCGAACTGGTCTACCTGAAACAGCGCCCCGCCCTCTCCGAACTCGACCGCATTTACCCCGCCACCTACCACGCCTACCAGTTCAACGAGGAAGAATTCGGCTTCGTTCACAAAGTCCGCCGCCGCCTGGAAGCGCGCCGCCTGCTGTCGCTCTGCAAAGGCCTTCCCCGCAACGCCCGCATCCTCGACGTCGGCTGCGGAGACGGCTTCCACCTCGCACTGCTTCGCGATTTCGGCCAGCCCACCTGGACCGTCGAAGGCATCGACGCCAGCCAGCGCGCCGTCGCAGCCGCCGCCCGCAACGGCCTCAAAGTTCATCTGGGAACCGTCGAACAATCCCCCCTGCCCGCCGCTTCGTACGACCTCGCCATCCTCATCGCCACCATCGAACACGTAGCTGACCCCGTCGGCGTCCTCAAAGCCGTCCGCGCTCTGCTAAGGCCTGGCGCCCGCGCCGTCCTGGTCACCGACTGCACCGACACCCTCGATTTCCGCCTGACCCGCAAGCGCGTCTGGGGAGGCTACCACTTCCCCCGCCACTGGAACCTCTTCAACCGAAAATCTCTGGAACTCCTAGCCCAGTCCGCCGGCATGCAAGTCGTCGCCATCGACAGCGTCATGAGTCCCGTCAACTGGGTCTACTCCATACGCAACAAGCTCGTCGATTCCCAATCCCCCGCCTGGCTCATCGAACAATTCAGCCTCAAAGCCCCTGTGAGCCTCGCCGCCTTCACCTTGCTCGACACCCTCTTCCACCTCTGCGACCGCGGTGCCCTCATCCGCCTCACGGTCCGACGTTAAGGCCTGCCTGGCAATCTCCCATCGGCAATCGGCCCTCCAGCCAGCCGCGATAACGAGTCGGCCACATGCTCCAAAATCCGCCCGTCTACCGGTGCTCCCGCTAATTTACCTTTCAATGTGGAGTAAGCCGAAATCGCCTCGCTCTTCCTGCCCTGCAATTCCAGCACCCGTGCCGCAATAAACTGCCGCTTCAATTCCTGCCCCTCCGAGGCCGGACCATTATCCAGCCACAGATACGTCTTCAACGATTCCTCCGGCGGAACAGCGGTCAGAATCGAATTCAGAAACTCATTGCTGTTAGTCGGGCTAAAATCCACCGCCAGAAATCGCGACCGGTAACCATCCTCCAGCGGCTCATCGTTCTTGCGCATGTCATTCAAAGCCTTCGCCGCCTGAACCGGAACCCCGCCGGCATCGTTATAAAGCATCCCGCCAAGCTCCATCGCCCTGACCAGCGGTCTCTCGCGCCCTTTGGACAAGGCTGCCGAAAAGCACCTCATTGCCTCGTCCACCTTCCCGTTAGTCTGCAGCAGCCAGTTTCCCAGCATTGCGTTGGCATAAACATTAGCCGGATCAATCGAAATCGCCTGGCGGTACAAGTCTGGCGCCGCCGATCCAAATTCCTTCTCCGCAATATGCTGGTTCAGCCAGTGAGCCCAGCCTAAGTGCGCCAGGATATCCGCCGACCGCGCCTCTTTTCCGTTAGTTCGCGAAAGCGCGCCATCCAGAACACCCATCAATTCCGATAACTGCCCGGCGGCAAGGTCTTTCGTGCCGTCATCATCGCCAACAACGCTAAAGTGTTCCAGCCACACCATGGCTGCGTCTGTCTGCTGGTTCAGCGTGTCTTTGTCCGAGGGCCGCAGTTTCAGCGCTTGCGTGCTGGACCGGTAGGCGGACTCATACTCTCCCAGTTTCATCTGTGTCTTCGCGGTGGTCATCCATTGCGCAGCCTGATTGTTCACGCGCCGCCGCTCCTGCCACGCATGCAGCCCGCGCCACGCAATCAGGACCAGCAGCAATGCCACAAACGCCGCCACCGTGGCCATCGCCGCTGAACGCAATTTATTTCTGGAAAGCAGCCCAAGCTCTCGTGCAAGCCGGTCGCAATCGTCCCGAAAGCTGCTATCGCGAATTTCAAATGCCTGATGAAACCGGATCTCCTCGATCGCCGCCGGCACGTCCGATAATTCGGCCAGAACAGCGCCTCCCACCAGAACCGGAATCACCTTCGTCTTGCGCTTCAGCGCACTCTCAATCTCGTGCCGGACATAATCCTCATGCTCGCTGCCCAGGCGCTCCAGCAAGATCGACTTCCACTTAGGGCCGATGACCACCAGCACCGCTTGACAGCTATTAATCGTCTGGTCAATCCTCAGCGCGAAGTTTTGCCCCGGCGCAATCGCCTCCACATCCATAAACACGCGCCGCGTCCCCGCAATCGCCGTCAGATGATCGCACAGGCGCCCTGCGTATGCGGAAGCGTCTTCGCGGCGGTAGCTGATGAAGATGTTGCTGGAGGTCACGGGATCTTGACAGATTGTAACTCCCGGAACACCCATCCGCGCCGCGCCTATACTAAAGGAGTTTATGGCCGGTCTTATCGATGCAATCAACGTCAAGCGCAGAACTCTCTTCGAATTTGATAACACTCCGTTTTACTGCCTGGAAGCGGAAGTAAACAGCCCCACCGCGCGCGGCGGCCAGACGCTGGTTCGCCTTAAAATCCGCAACCTTCTGACCAGCGCCGTCTTCGAAAAAACCTTCAAAGCGAACGATAAATTCAAAGAGCCGGACCTTCAGTACGTCCCCGCCTCTTACCTCTATAGCGACGCCGACGGCTCTCACTTTCTCGATCAGGAAAGTTATGAGACCCTCACCTTGACGGAAGGCATGTTAGGCAATGCGCTCGATTTCCTCATCAGCGGCACCTTGGTCCAGTTGCACAAATACAACGGCAACCCCATCGGCCTTCAGTTGCCCATGTTCGTGGAACTCGATGTGGCCTACACCGAACCCGGCGTGCGCGGCGATTCCTCCAGCGGCAGCGTCACCAAGCCCGCAAAACTCGAAACAGGCCTGGAAATTCGCGTCCCGCTCTTCATCAAGGAAGGCGAAAAAGTAAAAGTATCCACCGAAACTCGCGAGTTCGCCGGCCGCGCCTAGTCTAGTGAACCCGCTCCCGCCACTTCTTCGCCAGTGCCGGATCCGCCAGCGCTTTCATATAAACGCCGCCCACAACTGACCGCGCCTGAAACCCAACTTGCTTTCCCGTCTTGGTGTCGTACCAGTCGGTCAGCGGAACACGCGAAGGAGTCTCGTTCAGCCACTTCACGATAGGCTTCACTTCCGCATTAAACTCATCCGGCGTTTCGGCCAGCGTAGCCGTCCAAATTTCCCAATCCAGCTTCGTATAATCCGCCCGGTTATCCAGCGGAAGCCCATACAGGTTCAGATGCTTCAGATAAAACGCGGTCTCGGTCTCGCGGATTTTTGGCGGAAACAAATCGAACCCCAAAAGCTGATCCCAAACCAGATTGTATTTCTGGCTCCACGTCCCCGCCTTGTCGAACGCCAGCTTATAGTGATCCCCATCCACGGCCATCTGCTGCCACTTCGCGGCCATCTCCTTCGCCGCCTGACCGAAATCCGAAGACACATCAGTCTTGCCCAGCGCCTTCGCCATTTGCGAGTACGCCGCCAGCCCCTCAATCGCCTTAATCGACAAATTCGAGTTGTGCGCCAAATGCCCGGCAAAGTCATCCGTGCTTAACTGATTCTCCGGATCAAGCCCCTTCGACCGCAAATAATCCGCCCACTTCGTCAGCTCCGGCCAGTAATTCTGCGCAATGTGAAAGTTGCCCTGCTCACGCCCCAGTGCCGCAATCAAAATCAGCAGATTGCCGCTCTCCTCCACCGGCATCTGATCCTCCTCCGTTCGCTCCCCGCCGCCATAAACTTGCCCATCGGCCAGCGGATATGTTCCAAGGTCATGCGGCGCAAACGGCCAGCGCCAGCGCGGCAGCGCCGAATACTTCAGCACCGGCTCCAGTTGCGCCTCCAGCAGCGCCGGATTGAAGAACAGGAAAAACGGCGCGGACGGATACAGCACGTCAACTGTCGAAATGCACCCGTTGCTGAAATTCTCCTTCGGAAACATCAGCGGTTCGCCATGCAAGCCAGCCGCTAAGCCATGCGCGGCCAGCGTCTGTCGGAAGGCCAGCGCGCCAATCTCCGCGTAAGCCTCGCCGCCCGCCGTTTTCAAATCGGACATCAGATCGGAATCAAATTGCCGCCCCCGTTTTTCCAGATCCGCATACTGCGCCTCGGCCGTCTCCATCATCTTTGCTGCCGTGTCACCATTCCGCCGCCAGTAAGGCCGCAGCCGCTCGTTCAAATATTCAATCGAAAACGGCTCCGTGTAAGCCAGCAGCAAATGCCGGCTCTGGGTTTGTTCAGCGTCCACTGAAAACGCAAACATCGCCGCCAGATGCGCCGCCCCGCGCGCCGCCGCCGGCATCTCCAGATCATCTGCCTCCGGTAAACGCCCCGAAGCCGCAAACGAACTGACAGCGTCTTTCGAATTCACCAGCATCGCCTGCTCACCGGCCGGCACCGCCAGATGAAAATATCCCCAGTCGCGCCGCAAATCGTCGCCCGACCTCTCCAGCACGCGCTGATCTCTCGACCCGACACTCAGCACCGCCAGCGGCCCCGCCTGCGCCCGGCTCCACGTCACTTCCTGCGCGTTATGATCCACCGCCACCGCCGGATCGCAATCCAGCAAAATCGATACGCCATGTTTGCCGCCATCCGTCGAACTCAAGCCCCAAGTCAGATAAGTGACCGGCCGCGCCATCACCTCCACATCATCCGGAAAAGACGGAGTGAAAAACGTGAACACCAGCCGAATGCCGTCACCGCCAAACGTATAAATGGTGTGCGTCGGAAGCACCTCCACAGAAAGCTGCGGCAAAGCCGGAACGCTGCGCCGCGGCCGCGTGCCCATGAACCGGTACGTCTTGCCGTCAATTCGGATTAATCCGCTCAGCGCCTGCTCCGCTCCCGTCCAGTGCTTTGTATTGGAGTCGGTCAGCTTATCCGACATGGACCAAATGCTGAAATAAGGATCAACCGCCACCAGCGGAGTGGCAGGCGGCCGCAATACCGTGTCCTGCCCGTACGCCAAAAACGCCCACAAAAGAGAAACCGCAAACGTGCTTTTCATTGAATCACCGTCATTTGCTTGTATCACGCGTCAAAAACTCGACGCTCTTTCGAGGGCAGCTCTGCTATTTTTCAACAGCTTAGGCCGATTTTCGAGCGGCAATCAACGTGCATGTAAGGTGGTCATGAATCTAAACGCGATAACTATCAACAATTCGCTGGAATCGATTCTGGACAGTGTCTTTCAGAATTTCTCGTCAACCCCCAGCAGCACCGGCAATGCTGCCAGCTCAGCCGGATCTACTTCTCAAACGAACTCGGACAACGGCCATCTTTCCCCCTTCGCGCAACTGGTCAGCTTGCTCCAGCAGCTTCAGCAATCCAACCCGGCCGAGTATCAGTCCGTCACCCAGCAAATCGCCACAAATCTGCAATCGGCCGCCCAGACCGATCAGGAAGATGGCAACACCGCCGGCGCAACCCAATTGAACCAGTTATCGGCGGATTTCACGGACGCCTCCACCACCGGCCAGCTTCCCAATCTGCAGGATTTGGCCCAGGCGCTAGGCAACAATACCGACAGCCCCAAAATCACCATCAGCCTGAGCCAGTTGGAACAGCTTCTGGCCTCGCTCCAGACCAGCAGCACGCAGGATCAGAGCCAGAACTCGACTCAGTCCCAGGATCCGATGTCGATTATCCTCAACACGCTCTCCGGTGCCGGCTACAACATCAACAACCCATACGGCTCCACGAACTGAAATTTTTAGCCACGAGACAACCACCGCTGCGCGCGCACTTACCTGTTGAGGCATGCGTCAGTCCACAAAGACACTCGACCCCCCAGACTGGAATTACTTTCGCCAGCAGGCGCACCAAATGCTGGACGATATGCTCACCCACCTGGAAACCATCCGCAACCAGCCCGTTTGGCTTCCTGCTCCCGACGAGATTCGCAGCCGTTTTCGCGGCACCCTCCCGCGTCATCCCGCTGACCTGCGCGACATCCATCACGCATTTCTGCACGACATTCTGCCCTACGGCAGCGGCAACGCACATCCCGGCTTTCTCGGCTGGGTGCAGGGAGGCGGAACTCCTGTCGGCATGCTGGCCGAGATGCTGGCTGCGGGGATGAACGCAAATCTGGGCGGCCGCGATCACATCCCCGTCGAAGTGGAACGCCAGGTGGTCGCCTGGATGCGCGAAATCTTCCGCTTCCCCGAAGGCTCTGCCGGATTATTCCTGACCGGAACATCCATGGCAAATCTGATCGCCGTGATTGTGGCGCGCGACACCGCCCAAAATCAAACAAACCCAGGCAAACTCACTGCCTACGCCTCCGTTGCCGTCCATGGCTGCATCGCAAAGGCCATGCACGCAAGCGGAATCGGCCGTGATTCCCTGCGCCTGATTCGAACCGACAACCACCACCGCATCGATGTTCCGGAACTCGAACGCGTCATCGAATCAGACCGCCGCGCCGGTTTCACGCCCTTTCTTGTGGTAGGAACCGCTGGCACCGTCGACATCGGAGCAATCGACAACCTGGCCGCCCTGGCCGATCTCTGCCGCCGTCAGAATACCTGGTTTCACGTGGACGGAGCCTATGCTGCACTCGCCATCCTGTCACCAGACCTCGCCCCGCTCCTGAGTGGCATCGAACGCGCCGATTCGCTTGCTTTCGACTTCCATAAATGGGGACAAGTTCCCTACCCCGCGGGTTTCCTGCTCGTGCGCCATGGAGTGCTTCACCGCCAGTCATTTTCGAATTCGGACACCTACTTAAGACGCGAAACCCGCGGTCTGGCGGCCGGAGAAAACTGGCCTTGCGATTTCGGTATCGACCTTTCACGCGGATTCCAGGCCCTCAAAACCTGGTTCACCTTCAAAGTCTTCGGAACCGATGCCATCGCAGCAGCCATCTCTCAAACCTGCCGGTTGGCCCGCTATCTGGAGCAACAAATCGCCGCGGCCACCGAACTTGACTTAATGGCGCCGGTTCAGCTCAATATCGTCTGCTTTCGCTTCCGCCCCGGCTCGGATCAAATCAATGCGCGCATAGTGGTTGAACTGCAGGAGAGCGGAGAATTGGCCCCCTCCACCACCAGCATCAACGGCCACCTCGTCATTCGCGCAGCCATTGTCAATCACCGCACCACCCAGGCTGAACTCGACCTGCTGCTCGAAAGAACCGTCGGAATCGGCAAATCCCTGTTAAGTGAATGCATTACACCCCAGAATTTTGAAGATGGCTGGCCCCCGTGGCAATTAAAGCAGGCTCTCCTCGGGGATGTAGACCGACAATTGGCTGCGTCCCCAAATTCCATCGACTTATCTCTGAAGCGCGCCGCCCTTTTGAGCGACCTCGGCCTCATCTCCGAAGCGCGCGGTCAATACCTGCAAGTGCTGGCCCGCGACCCCTCTCATCCAGTTGCCCTAAACAATATCGGCACGCTGCTTTACGGAACCGGTTATCGCACTGCCGCCCACACCGCCTACGCCGAAGCTGTGGCCCGTCATCCCAGCGATGTCACCAGCCTCGTCAATCTCGCTAACGTTCTTTTAGACGAAGGCAACGCCCGTGCGGCCCGCGAGCAATACGCCGCGGCTTTGCGGCTGAAAAGCAGCCATGCCGACGCCCATCAGGGGATGGCCCGCGCCCTGGCCGAATTAGGTGATGAGCACCAAGCCGAGATTCACCGTCAATTAGGCTACGCCAATAACGCGCTCGCCGCCCTGCCATACCGCGGCCGAAAGAGCCCGCTGGACTTGCTGCTCCTGGTCTCGGCCAAAGGCGGAAACATCCCCATCCGTCACATTCTTGACGACACGACATTCAGAACCTTCGTCTTAACCGCCGACTATTACAACTCTTGCGACCCGCTACCCTCCCATCGCGTCGTTTTCAATTCCATAGGCGACGCCGACTTGGCGCAGCAAGCTCTTGCGTCAGCCGAATCAGTGCTCATCAGAACAGCGGCGCCAGTGCTGAATCAGCCTTCGGCCGTCCGTGCTACTGGTCGCGCCGATAACGCGCGACGCCTGCGGAGCATCCCAGGCGTGGTAACACCGCTGACAGTCATCCTGCCGCGCCAATGTCTGGAAGGACCGGAAGGCCCGCACACCCTCGCCTTGCATGGGTTCCATTTCCCCCTCTTATTGCGCGCACCCGGCTTTCACACCGGACGCCACTTCGTCAAAGTAGAACAGCCAGACGACCTCCTGAGCACCTTGGCCGAAATTCCCGGAAAACACGTGACGGTCATCCAATATTTGGACGCCCGCGCCCGCGACGGAAAGTCTCGAAAATACCGCGTCATGATGATTGACGGCCAGTTATATCCGCTGCACGTAGCCATTTCCAGCCAGTGGAAAATTCACTACTTTACCGCGGAAATGGCCGAAAGCACCGAACATCGGGCCGAAGACGCAGCCTTTCTGGAAGATATGCCGTCTGTATTGGGATCGTCCGTCATCACCGCTCTCACCCAAATACAAACGGCACTGATGCTCGATTATGCAGGCATCGATTTCGGCCTCGATGGAAACGGTCAGGTATTGCTGTTTGAAGCCAACGCCACCATGGTAGTCATGCGCCCGGAACCGCATGAACAATGGGCCTATCGAAAGCCCGCCGTGGAGCGAATCCACGACGCGGTGCGAAAGATGCTAATCCGTTCTAGCCAATCGCCATCGGATCCAGCGAAGTCGCCTGGTTCTGAAGCCCGGTTGAGTTATACGAACTCATAAGCTGTTGCAGCATTTGCGTCGGGCTGTTTGTCTTCGAACTGCTGCCCGCGGCGGTGCTGCTGGCGGAACTGCTCGCCGCCGATCCCAGCAATTGCGCAAACGTGGACAAGCCGTTCTCCGAGCTCGGTGAATTGGACGAACTGCCGCTGGTCGCGAGCGTTGACGTGAAGTAATCGCTCGAAAGGTTGTCAATGGGAGGAGTATTCATGCCCATCTAAGAGCACGTAGACTACCATCCCAGCACCGCCGCAAACATCAATGGCGCGACAATCGACGCATCCGACTCAATCACATACTTCGGCGTGTCGATTCCCAGCTTCTCCCAAGTGATCTTCTCGTTCGGAATCGCGCCCGAATAAGACCCGTAACTGGTTGTTGAATCAGACACCTGGCAGAAATAACCCCACAACGGCGTCTCTTCGCGCTCCAGATCCTGCCGCAGCATCGGAACCACGCAAATCGGAAAATCGCCTGCAATGCCGCCGCCAATCTGATAAAACCCGATGGAAGCCTCTTTGGAAGTGGCCGTATACCACTCCGCCAGCGCCATCATATATTCAATTCCGGTCCGCGTCGTATGCACATTTTTGACATCGCCCGAGATGCAATGCCCGGCGAACATATTGCCCAGCGTCGAATCTTCCCATCCTGGAACAAAAATCGGCAAATTCCGTTCCATTGCGGCATAAAGCCAGCTGTCTTTGATGTCAATTTGGAAACTCTTCTTCAGCTCCTCCGATTGCAGAATCCGGTAAAAAAATTGATGCGGAAACAAACGTTCGCCCTTCTGGTCCGCCTCCATCCACTCATTCAAAATCACGCCTTCAATGCGCCGCATCGCCTCCTCTTCCGGAATGCAGGTGTCGGTCACGCGGTTCATATGCCGTTCCAGTAGTCCCTGCTCATCTTGCGGAGTCAAATCGCGCCAGTGCGGCACACGCTCATAAAAGTTGTGTGCCACCAGGTTAAAAACATCCTCTTCCAAATTCGCGCCGGTGCAGCAAATCGCATGCACCTTGCCCTGCCGGATCATCTCCGCCAGCGAAACACCCAGTTCCGCCGTGCTCATCGCCCCGGCCAGCGTCATAAACATCTTGCCGCCCTTGTCCAGGTGGGAAATATACGCTTCCGATGCCTCAACCAACGTGGCGGCGTTGAAGTGGCGATAGTGATGTTTAATAAAGGTGGAAATCGGTCCGTTAGTCATGTCTTCTACACGGTACCGCGCCGAATTATTCGGGCTGCAGGGGGATATACATCAAGTGCGAATTCCGCTCAATCAGCAGCACCGCCGGATCGCCCGCCTTCAAATTCTTAAACACATCCCGCAATTGCGCAATGCTGGCAACTGTCTGCCGATTCACCGAATAAATCACATCGCCCACTTCCAGCGGCGGCCCTGAATACGGTGCGTTGGCTTTGCGCGCCGCCACAACCACTCCGGCCGGCCGCCGTAAATCAGGCATCAGTTTTACCACCGCCGGAGTCACGTCCAACCCCACAATCCCCAGCGGCTCAACGATATTCTGAATCGGGTCTACCAGGTCCGCCAACGCGTCCAGCTCGGCCCCCGCTTGTTCCTCCGTCACAACAGGCAGCTTCAAAGTCTCAGGGCCTCGCTGAACTTGCAGCAACACTTTCGTCCCCGGTGTCAGCCGGTACACGCGAGCTTCCAGTTGTGTCAAGCTGGTCACCGCCCGCCCGTCAATACCCGTGATAATGTCGTCTGCCTCAATCCCGCCGCCAGCCGCTGGGCCTTCCGGTTCCACATCCGACACCACCACGCCATGATCCGTCTCAAGCGACAGACCTTCCGCCATCTCCGGCGTAATGGTCTCTCCCACCAGCCCCAGTTGCGCCCGATGCACATGTCCCTTTGTCTTCAACTGTTGGTAAACCTGCTTTGCGATATTGCTGGGTATCGCGAACCCAATCCCTTCACTTCCTCCCGATTGCGTCAAAATAAAGGTGTTCAGCCCCATCACCTTCCCGTCGGTGTCAATCAGCGGGCCTCCACTATTGCCCGGATTAATCGGCGCGTCGGTCTGGATATAGACCATCGGATCATCGGGTTTTACCTGCCGCGATACCGCGCTGACCACCCCCATGCTGACCGAATTGTCCAGTCCCAAAGGATTCCCCAGCGCCAGCACAATCTGGCCCTGCTTCAGCTCATCGGAATTGCCAAATGCCAGATAAGGAAGGTTCTTCTTGTCAATCTTCACCACCGCCAGGTCGGTGTCGCGATCAATCCCCACCAGCGTTCCCGCAATCGGCCGGTTATAGCCATGTTCTCCATTCTTCCGCGCCTCCGCTTCCGTTGCCGTGTTCAGTTGCACCTTTAGCGAATGCGCACCTTTTACCACATGCGCATTGGTCAAAATATAGCCGTCCGGCGTCATAATAATGCCAGACCCGCTGCTGTTCTGCGCCGTCAGCAATCCGCCATTGCTCTCCTCGCTGTCCTCGGTAACATAGCTGCGCACGAAAATCTGAACCACCGCCCGCCCGGAATGCTGCGCCACTTCTTCGAGCGACGTGCTGAGTTGCTTCAAAACGTCCATTTTTTGCGGATTCGGCTCAGCCGGAGACTTCGCCTCCTGAGCAACGGCCAGAACACCAGCCAAGGCGAACGCGATCAAGAAACGGCTCATAGCGGGTTAGATGCAGCAGGTGCCCTGTTTTGCATATCAATAATTGTTAAGGTAAAACGACAAGTTGCAAGTCCGCATACGCATAAAAACAAAACCCACTGCTCGTATTCCGGTACGTGTCGTCAGCGTCGCGCCTCCCGGAGCGGTAACGCGCCAGATTGTGCGCGAAAAGCCGGGCGTCAGCGGCTCCTCGCGCGTAGCCATCGGCATTCTCGGAAGCCGCATATCCGGCCTTCTGCGTGAGCGGGTCATCGGGCATTATTTCGGCGTCGAATCCATAGTCGCCGACGCTCTCCGCGTCGCCATTCGCATCCCCAACCTGCTCAATAACCTTTTCGGAGAAGGCGTTTTGTCCGCCTCCTTTGTAACCGTCTACGCAAAACTGCGGGCGCTAAAACAAGACGATGAAGCCGACGACCTCGCCTCCGCTGTCTTCTCCCTGTTGGCCTTGGTATGCGCCATGCTCGTCGCCATCGGCATCGCCGCAACGCCCGTCCTCATTTACGTTCTGGCACCTGGCTTCAAACAGGAGCGCCGCGACCTCACCATCCGCCTGGTCCGCATTCTCTTCCCGTTCACTGGTCTGCTTGTGATGAGCGCCTGGTGCCTGGGCGTCCTTAACAGCCATCGGAAATTCCTGCTTTCTTACCTCGCGCCCGTTGCACTCAACACAACAGTGATCTTGATCGCGCTCTGGGCCGGCAAAGCAAATGACGAGTTGCATCTGGTCGTCATCATCGCCTGGGCCTTCGTGCTGGGCGCTGCGCTGCAATTCGCCATCCAAGTCCCCAGCGTCCTGAAACTCCTGCCAGACTTCCAGCCCTACCTCGACATCAGCTCACCGCACATTCGCCAGGTCATAAAAAACTTCGGCCCGGTATTTTTCAGCCGCGGCGTCGTGCAGCTCAGCGCCTTCGTCGATTCCATCATCGCCAGCCTGCTCGGCGTCGGAGCGGTATCGGCCTTCGGCTACGCCCAGGTCATCTCCATCATGCCGGTCAGCCTCTTCAGCATGTCGGTATCGGCCGCCGAACTGCCATCGCTGTCAAGCGCCGTCGGCACGCCCGACGAAGTCGCCGAAATCCTGCGCAAACGCCTCAGCGCCGGTCTCCGCCGCATCGCGTTTTTCATCGTGCCCTCAGCCGTGGCTTTCCTGGTTTTGGGCGATGTCATCGCCGCCGCCCTCTACCAATCCGGCAAATTCACCCACTCCGATTCCGTCTACGTCTGGGCCATCCTCGCCGGATCATCCGTCGGCCTGCTGGCTACCTCGCTAGGCCGCCTCTACTCATCCACGTTTTACGCCCTTCTCGACACCAAAACCCCGCTGCGCTTCGCCATCATCCGCGTCGTGCTCACAAGCCTGCTGGGCCTGGTTTTCGCCCTCCTGCTGCCCAAATGGCTTGGCATCGATCACAAATGGGGAGTCGCCGGACTCACCGCGTCGGCCGGAATCGCCGGCTGGCTCGAATTCGCCCTCCTGCGCCACGCTCTCACCCAGCGCATCGGCAACGTCTCACTCAATGCCAGCTTCACCGCCAAGCTCTGGACCATCGCCTTCATCTCAGCCGCCATCGGCTACGTGCCTAAACTGGTCATCGAGAGCAACCACCCGTGG
>Ga0209208_10006491_pt1 | contig 16119 bp, 4 predicted proteins | sample S1TSphfallax_3_FD_187694 | JGI IMG/M metagenome (GOLD analysis project Ga0209208, IMG submission 187694) | Host-associated microbial communities from peat moss isolated from Minnesota, USA - S1T2_Fd - Sphagnum fallax MG (SPAdes) (version 2) | ecosystem: Host-associated > Plants > Peat moss >...
ACATCTCCCTGCCAAAGATGCTCTCAAAAACCGCTGTGAATAGTAGTAGTAATAATCAGTGTTGTACAGTACATCCTCCACCCATACATACCCGTCGGGTATGGAAAGGGTATGTTATCTAATCTAAATTATTTTCTTAAAATCTCAATATACCCTGATGAAGCGCCTATATCAAGGGTATATAAACTTGAAAAGTTTTGGGATTTGGGTAAAACAATTGGGGTAAATATTATGCGAACCATAAATTTTGTTAGTTCTATTAGTTAGATGCCAAGTTTTTTTTTCCTTTGCAACAAGGACCCAATTTGATTGGCCCTATTTTCAAAACTGAATCTTTAGAAGCTTTCTATGTGAAGGTATAACGCCTCCCCCCTTTGGCACAATAATACAGGGTGAGAAGGGGAGAAATCTGGTGTTGGGCTATATATTATTAAAAACCCCAACATTATCAGGGTGGTTCTTAGAATTCATAATTACAATTCTTACAAAACTATCAAATTTTTAAAAAAATTCAAATAATTAATCAAGAAAATTGACAATTCTTTACCAATTCTTTCATGAAAATTGCAGGTTCTTTAAAACTTTCAAAACAACTTGGTTTGATTCTGACTTTTTTTCAAAGAACCGAAATATTTAAAAACTTGGATCCAATCCTTCTTTGAAAATTCAACCAACCGCACAACACTGGTAGTAACAGTACTTCATCTAATCATGAAACGACTTGAATGACAAAGGTTTGAACTTTGGCACTTAAGGTAATGCACAGACCCATGCTGGATGGGAGAGTCCCTGTCCCGGCCTAACAAACAAGAGACTGTCTACCAATCTGGCACTGGAGCCTGCAGGGCAGTCCACTGCAACAGCACTTAATGAAGTTATGGTTACTATCAAGTACTATATGGAATGGTCAAGCCCCTGCCCATTATATTGCCTAAGGTGCCAAGCGAGCCCCTTATCACGACCTTGGCAACACACCCAATATAATGGGCAAGGGCAAGACCATCCCATGACATAAGGTCTGGGGTGGCAGATTCTACGATTTTAATTTTTTAAATTAAAATTCATGTTCAACAGACACAATTTGCTCGCAATGAGGAGTGTATAATCCATCACTGGCAGATTATGACATGTAATATGGTCAAGAAAACAACATAGTCTGGCATCCCAGACAGACCTCAATGGTAAGGCTTGCACAAAACTGCAATGTTGGATTTAACTTGTAGAAGGGCCAGTGGTTGCTGTTGATGGATTTTTCTAGTATGTCAGAGAGTTTCAAAAAGAGGGGTTTTGCAGAAATTACTGACCTCCTAGAAGTGCTTAAAAATATATTCAAGCTGCAGAAAGAGGATTAATTTTGCATGTCACAAAACTCCTTAATTGAAACTCATTAGATTACTACGGTGCCTGCTTGCAGCAGTCCTTGAATTACGCGCAGCTTCCCTACTTAAAATTGAATGCAGCTTGTCAGATGGGTGCCTGTAGAACGGGCATTTCATTTTGGAGCTCTGTTGCACAGGAGCTCTCAGCTGATTTGTGATCGATCTGCAATCCTAGACTCTGGATCGATCTACAACAGGATCGGTAGTAGCTAGCTGGTAATAATGAAAATGGTGTCTGGTTCAGCCTTTTTGTTGCTGTCTATATATATAGCCAAAATGCAATAGTAAAGATTGAAAGTGCTAAAATCGTGTTCTTTTTTAAATTAGTCAGAACGCGAAAATTTAAGAAAAATCGCCAGATTTGTTTACATGGTTCAAGTAGGGAGCCAAAACTATAGGAAGATATTTGAAAATAATTTCACTTTGATATTTAGCTTGTAGCCAAATTTGGCTAAATCTTCCTCTGGATATCTTCACCACTTTGGCTGTAATACAAAATTGCCAAAAAAACACTGGTCTAGTTACTTACTTCTGGTAATTAATCCATGCGCTCTGTCTGCAGTGTGTTCTCACTATGCTCCTGAGGAGTTCCCATGAACTTCCCAACGCGTTTGCTAAGTTAACAATGTGTTTCCCAGGCTGTTCCCAATATCAGCACACTTTTGTCCCATATGAGTTGAACTTTTATAGATATAAACTATAAAACGGGGCCATAGGGAAGCACCTCCATCCTCTAGTTTGGGGAGTGCCCAATGCTTCAGTAAAGATTGTGATGGTCCAATCCAAGTGGTTCATTAGCACTTATTTAAAAACAAACCTGGGTGCCCCCAACTAATTAACAAGGGGTGCGTCACACTGTGACCTTGCCATTTACATTAAAAAGTATCTTAAGGAAAAAGAAGAATTATGGAATACTCAAATATTTCACCATGCCAAAATACAATCTTCAAAAAAATCCTCTAAAAGAAACTAAAATCCTTCAAGATATTATAACTCCTGTACCTAATCTGAAGTTTCAACAAAAGCCAAAATATCATCTTTCAAAAATCCTCATATAAAAATAGACCAGGCTATTACCTAGGGGTCAAAATCCCTTAAGCTGCTATACTCTATAAAGAATCTAAACACAATATCCTTGCCTTGGTAGGCAAGGCCAATAGAAGCAACAATAATTTGTACTCATGCTGGAATAGGTAGCCAAGAAGAGAAAAGGATTCTCCTTTTAAATAAAAACTTTCACATCTGGTGTATTCACATTTGGCTAATTCTTTTTCCAAATTACTGCAGCTTTGCACAAAACACTGACCCTGATTGAATATGAGTTTTAGATTCTATTAAAATGCTATTAATCTGTTTAAGATCATGAATTGAAGTTCAGTGACATCTGGGGTTTTGCAATCGAGATGCAGCACACATTTTCGAAGGCATCCTAAATTAATGGTGCACCAGAAAAGTAATCTAAAATTAATTTCAACAAAAGTCTAGGTACACTGAACTGCCTTATTTTACCATGCTTAGAAGTTAAGACCCCAGGGCGTTATATACTAATGTCAGTTTCACCATTATGTACTTGCAGGAGCAAGTTGAGGAGGATTAATGGCCAGCTAGGTTGGGAAAATCAAAGAAAGAAAGACATGATGCGCATATATAGTACAATAAAGGTCATGCTGAAGGCGAACAAATCTCCTTCCAGCCCTCCTGAGTCATGACAGGTTTTTGGTTTCTGATTTGAGAAGCCCGCACACCTGAAAGCCTTAATGTATTATAGAATGGTCAAGCCCCTGCCCATTACGTCGTTGGCAAGATGTCAAATTCTCAGTAATGGGCTCTGTCCAGTGCCTTTTAGGACTTGTATTTTTGTTTTCCTTGTTTGATTCTACTCCTCCTAACCATGCTGCACGATTTTTCATGTTCTGCATGTTTTGTAAAAAGAATATATATTTGCATGTTAACTGTCTCAGGCTGAAATCAAACACTGAATATGAGTTTTTTAATTTATTTTGCATACCTGCAGGATCAAAACAATCAAAGTTTTTGTCAGCAATAAGATAACTAAACATTGAAGTTCACTTTTTGTGTCAAATAATACTCATTAGGGGTGTTTAGTGTCTTTTATTATGTTAGGTGAAGTTGCATGCAAGCCTGTTAGGGGACACTGGGTGAAGCATTCAACCTTAATGAGAAAATGCATAATCATCACTGGAAGATTCACAAACCTCAAATCACTCACTAATTAGTACATACAGGCACCATTCCATGACATTACAGTCTAGGGTGGCAGAATCAAACAATTATTATTTGAAAATGACATAATCTCCCAACCTAGACCTTAAGGGTGGCAGACTCAACAATTTACTAAAAAAGAAGGCATGTGCAACAAACATTTGTCACTGTTATTACAAATGAATAATCCATCACTGGAAGATTAGGTCATATAATGTCGTCAAGGAAATGATGTAATCTGCCACCCAACTTGACCTTAATGTTCCCTGCATGTACTAATTAGTGAGTGATTCGAGGTGTATTGCAAGATGTGCAAAGTGGAAAGGTGCTGGTGGAGCTGGAGACCACTACTAACTTAGCTACAGCAGTGCTAGACTACTAGTCATGTGCACTGAGCACGTGGGATATAAACAACAACTGCCTCAAAATGGGGTTTACTTGTACTGCACTGTTTTCTTTCGTAAAGCTGCTGCTGCACGGAGCTTGCACCCGATTGATTGATACTCAGCAGCTGGCAGCGCATTTGCAGCTGCCATGGATGCAGATAACACGGCATTGTGAACATCTAGACACACAGACATACCCCACACACCCAGACAACAAGGAGTTGACTTCAGATTTCAGGCTCATGATCATGTAGGTTGATTTCATTTACATGGAGCGCTACCTAGCTCTGTTATGTGGGCCTCAGATTTGCACTAGAATCCGTTGAGACTAGTGCCAAATTAACTGTGGTCTTTAACTCTTTAACTTGACCAGCTAGTTCTTCTTCCTTTTTCAGAGATCCTGCAGTCCTAGCTTTTGAGTCTAAATTTTTTTTATGGTTCTTTGATGCAGGTTTGAGTTCAGCTTTCCAAAATTTTTAACCCTACAATATTGGTTTTGGCACATTTTTTTTCAAATTCTACAATCTTTGAACTCAGTTTTAAAATTGAGACTCCTATTTTTATGTATGTACACATTACACACTCCCCAAGAGTAGATATGGTATATGTACTAAGTTTATCAACAAATTAAAACTGGAAATTGTAAAGTCTACGTCCCTACTTGCAAACTTTTCGGAAAAGTTCATCTTACTCACCTAAAGAACATGAACCCTTTTTCAAGGTTAAGGTTTGAATTTCGATTCTAGCAAAATGGTAGTTACCAATCCAACTCTTATGCCAGGGTTCCAGCAAAAGGGTGCCGTTTCAGGTCCAAGTCACAAGAATCTGAACCGCAGATTTAACACTTCAAACCGGGGAACCAAGCTTGGCTCCAGAAGGTTCCTCTTAAGGTGCAGGTCACAAGAACCTGAACCCGGCCAGGTTTAACACTCCAGACTCCAAACCGAGGAGCCTGCCAACACTGGTTTGGAACTTCAATTTCGGGTGGCATTGACTCGGTGCGCAGCTATTTTGGTACAATTCTTAATTCGTCTGCGAGGGTCGCCGAAGCTACGACTGCAGCTCGGGCGGGGTGTGCAAGCGGGGATGGCAAAACACTTGCTGGAATAGACAAGCCAGCAACTAACTCTCGAATCTTGTGATGATGATCTTTGTCATACCACGCGACCTTGTTATAATACGAAGCCTTGTATAACCATCCTTTCCGGACTGTAGTAAGTACTCACTAAATTTTGCAAGCACTGATCTAGAATTGCAAAAACCTAATTGTGATTAACTAACGGATGAATAGTACAAATACTAATCTTGGAGGCTCATGCACCCTCCCTTGCAGGGCAGCATCAAATTACAATCGTGAAACAGCACACTATGTAGACACTGATCATGTGATTTTTAGTTTTAGCAATGGAACAATTCCTTTGAAATCAGCTCAAGCTACTGCAGAGTACTGATGCATATGCTGTGGACAGTGTGAATACCTGCAGAATTTTGATGCCAGATTTCTCAGACTAACTACCACTAGTGCAGTTTCAAGCACCCAATCTTCGCAACAGAAAAGAAATATCAAATGTTAACAAGTAACTATTACCGTTGGAGATTTAGCATTAACAATGGCGTCATGAGATACGAACAAGCTCGTCGCAATTTTAAATCTACATCATTAAAGAATGCATGATCCTGTAAATATATGGCCTCCTCACGCGCAGCTCAAACTCACAGTGTAGCAGCCGAGTCTCGATCATCACGAGGTGCAGATTTAGCTAGTGCCCATTTTCTGAGCCTAGATGATGGATCATTCCGATGATCTCCTCTCCGACTCGATCACGCGGATTAAACAGAATTGGGTATAGTTTTTCTAAACATCTCTGGCTTAGGGTAGCAGTCAGATTATCTGTTCTAGTGCAGATTAAAGCTTGAAAGTTTTTCTTGTAGACCTTGAGTAATATATATTCCTGATGATCATATCCTACGCCTGATGATTTGCGTGAATCCAAATCTACGCTCTCAGCTAGCTAGTATTGTGATCTATTTCTTAAAAGCGCACCCCGCGATTTGCAGACTACATTTAATTAAAATTTACAGCAGCTGGATTTTGTTCAAGCTGTAACCCTTATAATTAGTTTTATATTGTGGTTGCAGCTGCGCGTCTCGCGGACCAGCTGCTTCCAGAAGCTAGCAGCTGCAACATGATCATTGCTGCGCTCTGCCAAGTGGAGCTTAATCATCTCGTGCAGCTTGGTCCAGATTAGCTCCGGCGGCTTTGAGCAGAAGAAGAAGAATATGGGCCCGGCATCAGGAAATTTTGGTTTAGAATATTATGTATCATGAGCAGCTTCTGCAGCAACCTGATATTGATCTGGTCTCTAGCTGTAAAGCGGATATTCTGTGCACCCAGCTAGCTACGGCATGTAAAGCATGTTTCCACACTGACATCTCCAGACCTCTGGGTAGTATTCTTGCTCTGTAATCGTTACACGAGGAGCAGCTATGATGACATGCACTGGCTTACACGGTTGGCAAAGACCGCATTTCCCTCGACATGTTGGAGGAGAGGAACCAATTAGCAGCCGGTGAGAATGCTGCTGTTGTTCGTGACTATAACTTGGTTGCAGCAGCTTCTTGTCTTTCCAGACCCTGAATGTATCATGACCGCGGATTCCATTCTGCACACAGTCAATGGGACACAAGACATCAAGAATTAGCTAAACCAATTTGAACCACGCACGACTCTTGAAAGGCGCTTGTGTCTCATGTATTCATAATCCTCTGCTATCCCTTTCATAAGCGAAGAGACAATTAGCCATCTTCAGCTAGCCCTCTATTCCCATCCCTTGCTTGTCAAGAGACCGCGGGTACTCTTGCACCCTGCAACAGTGATCCCGAATCCTCTGTCTCTCTCAAGGTTTTTTCGAGGAACTCGATTGCTTATAAGCTGTTTATGTCCATGGTACAAATGCTCCTTGATCCGGATTCCGACCTGAGAGGAGGAAATTAGTACCTGCTGCAACTGGTGGGGATTTTGTATCTTGTTGTCTAATTCAGCCGCCGCGACGCCATGAATGGTTTCCGCAAAATGGTACTCAGCGCTGGCTTCAGCAGGTCCTTCTGAGATCCATTGTCCCGTTGCGCCTACAGCCCATAGAACAAAGCAGTTAAGACATTTATCAACAGCTTACAGTCAGAAGAAGGTAAAAAAGCAACAATCGCCGAACGTCCGAGGGAGAATGAAATCGTCAGAACTACACTGTTGCACTAAGTCTGGGGATAAAGAGGGTCTGTCAACTTTCGTGAACTTCAGCTTACGCACGACATATGCTCGACATGAGTTCATGAGATCAGACCTCCCAGAGAACCGGAATTGCATGAATCCAGGGTTCAGTTCAGCACGCCCATGAGGATGCAGTATAAGAGAGTGCGACGACGACTTACCGGCAGCTGGATCTCGCCGTCCTCCGAAGACGAGCGCCGGAAATGTTGTCAAGAAGAGGATGGTCCAGCAGCAGCTTAAGGTCATAGCCATTCCCGAAATCGTCAGCCCAGTTTCCTTCATTCTGAAGTTTGTATTAGCTCGTAACTGATCGACCTGCAGGAAGAACACATGAACACGAGATGAGTAGTAAATCCTGTACATCTTTTGAGCTACTGTCTCGATGCGTACTCTTTGAAGTTCTTAGAAGTTGCTGCTCTAGCTAGAATTGAGCTCAAACCGAGGATAACAACAAAGAATTCTCATTTTGAAAACTCCAAGCGAGCTGCTCTCTAATCCAAAAGTTTGGCTCCCTGGGAACTTTAGGCTCCAATGATGCACTAGTTTGCTTTTGCACGGCACTAGGACCTTCAAGTAGATTTGAGGAAAGCTGCAGCTCCAATTTCAGAGACCATTTTCTCGAAGCTACATTGCTCATTACGCTGCACTACTACCACCCCGCTAGCTGCTACCGCGACGTACTGACCTTCAAACGTCTGCAATTTCTCAGGTCCCCGGCAGCTCTGGCCTTCCTGTAGTGGATTCGGCGAGCACAGGAGGATTAAGGGAGCAGAACACGATCCAGCTGCCCTCTCAAGAAAGGAAATTTGGAAGATACTGCAACTGCAGCTCTGTAGACGTAGCAAGACTAGAAGAGGATCACGTCCTTGTATGCAAGTTTTGGTGGAGCTCTGAGCTGCTGTCTCCGGCGTAGAACTATCTGATATAATTCTCTGCTTATATCTATGTGTTCCTCCCATTCAAACAGCTTCTGCCGCGTGCATGATGAGCAAGCTCACACCTGGAGTTCTGCGTGAACGTCCAACACCTTTTCAAGACTTAGTTGAATCTGCTACAAGTTTCCATTCTCATCTTTTTCCTGTCCCCCGGCACTTGTGGATTCTTGCATAAGCGCGTCGACACTAGACGAAGTTCCGTTGTGAAATCTCTCGATCGAAGATATCTTGAAATTGCAATCGATGCCCACCCACCCTTTCAGCTATGGAAGACTCCGCCGCACGCAATCCCAACTGCTTCCGCCGCGGCCGGTGTCACTGCAACGCATAAATTTTAACCCAGTAGTACTGCACCCAGAACCTTGCCCAAAAGACACGCCACCGACTCTTTCCGACCTTCTGTCCCCAGCCCAAGCTCCGTCTCGCTCTGTCTCTCTCTCACTTGTGTCTTGATGTCGTCTGCAGCACGCCAATTTGCAATAAAAGCACAGAACGCTAGATGTACTCTCACGCCAGCGGAATCTGCCTAACCGCACACATAGACTTTCCGGACACGCGGCTCGATTGACAAAACAAGAATCAACCAGCTGTGGTACAGTGCTACTTCAGATGTTGCACGCAGATACGACCAACAACAATGTCTCTCTAGATAAAGCTAATAATTCTTCCCTGTTTCCCCGACATTCCTCCTCCTCCTCCTCCTCCTCACACTAGTCTCCAGATTTGTGAACTCGATTTCTAGTCCCCTTAGCGCTCCACCCCTCGCTCCAACTAAAACGTTGACAAACAAACGCAACTTCAATTCTTTTCAAGATCATACAGACGAACGGACAGACGGACAGAAACCGGATCAATGAGTACTCGTACATACCAGGACCAAATTCTCCCGATTCCCACTAGTTATAACTACATAGCTCGCTTGCAGCTGATTCCTAGATCTGCATCCTCTAGTTTACATACACGCACTGCCGATACATAATTGTCGACGCTGTAAAAACAAAACAAAATCAAGAATCTCGTCCTGTAATAGCTCTACTGCAGTGTGCTACTGCTCCCCAGCTCAGCTAGCTAGAAATTATTCTAATATATATATATATATATATATATGAATATCTGGACGTGTAGATCAGCTCTCCTAGAAATTAGCTCATCATTTTCTAGCTATCTAGCTAGAGCTAGCTAGATTCAACATGATGATGCTAGTTGCAACGACAATGCAATGAATGTGAAATGACCAGCCGCTTGCTTGCTAGCTAGCTAGCTCGAACTAGATCAGCCGCATTAACAAAGATGATCTCCCCTTAACTTTGCAAGAGCTAGAAATGCTAATCAGGATCGAGAGAGTAGGAATCGGTAAACTAGTAGTGCAACGAGTTCAGAGTGAATGGGATTCTTTTCTTTTCTTTCTTTCTTTTTTTCATTTCATCCTGCAGCCTGTTTGGTTGCGGTACCTACTACTGGGCCAGCCCTACTACTGCAGAGCATGACAGTCGCAGTACTGGAGTGGACTGCTGAAGCTGTCTGCTGGTCGGTCGGTTACTGGCCCCCCCTCTCCTCTGGGTATCAGGGCGGTTCTTAAGGTTCATAACCATGATTTATATGCTTGCAGGTTTCTTTATTTAGTAACCCTAGCACCCGTTCACTTCCTCAACACATTCGAGAAAGTCAAATAACCGACTACACAGAACACCACTGATTTTGGCCCATTTTCCTTTTATGAAAACTGGTGTAGGTATCTTTGAGATTTTTGAAATACTGGGAGTCAACTTGATTTGATTTTGTGTTTTTTAAACTCAACAATCCCAAACTGACGAGTTGGAGACAACTCTCCAATTTTGAAACCCTAGGCTATTTATTAACAAAACCAAATACCCGGCCAACGCTTCTCTCGACTTTCTGCTGCAACTAGCATCTTTCTGAGGCGTGGGCCAGTGCTGACAATAATTTTTCTCTCCTCCCCGATCCCCGAGGCTACATTTTTGTTTGTTTCTAATAATTTCTTCCCTACCCCCAATGCTAAGTAAACGCGGGATCACCAGCCGAGCCGACAACAACACTCACTACTGTCCCAGAGAGCCTCTTTCTTTCTGTCTTTCTCCCTGATCTCAGTAATAAAATCATCTTACTTTCTTTCTGCCAGCACCCTTCAGACTCCAATGGCTCTTGACTTTGGACTGATCATGGGTATAACTGGCAAGATGCCACCAGTTACCAGTAACTTCCTGGCATTACTTACTGTAATGAGAATCGAGGTCACCTCTTTTCCTCCATTGAGATCCATGAAGAGGACGATTTTTATTACATTTTGATCCAAGAAGCCACAGGGTTAGGGAATCATCATGCCAATGAGAGAGCCTACATTTTCTACCTTGTGCCCGGTATTTAGGTCACTAACCAAACCAAGGTTGCAGGTTTGTTATGTGTACTTTGTGACCTAATAGCCAAATCAGGGCATTGAGATTCTCATTATGGTTGGTTCAGTAATCTGTTGTATCTCACAAAGGTGGTGGGATGATGCTAAATTTTTATTGCTATGAACCAGCCTTTTTGTTATTGGCAAAATTTTGTCAAACAGAATGATTAAAAAAATTTGGAAATGAAGTGATTTTGGAGGTTTACAATCACCAGAAATAAGAGAGGAAAAGTAAAAATTGTCAGATTTCTATATTGGTTTTTAATGTGTAGTGAAAAATATGGAACGGTGATTAAAAATTTGTACTTCATATTTTGTATATAGCCAGATTTTGCAAAATATTCAATAAGGATGATAGCCACTTTTTTTATATCTTCCTATGGATGATCACCACTTGGGCTACAAACAAAAATTCCTAAAAAACACTGCTGTGGACCCCTTTTAAATATGTTGTTGCTGAATTATTAATAATGTGGATCCCATTATATGTTTGTTGGTTGGCAGGGTTTACTTTGGTGCTTGCCACAGAATAGGGTCGAATGGAGGCAAAACCACCCCACACTCATGCACACTAGGTTTAGCTAGTAGGACCACGGTGTTATGAATTTGTTAGTATCCCTTTGGGGAGCAAATAATTTTTGAGAAAAGTGTGTACACATACAACTGAGTAACTACTGTTATTGTCTTGTGTAGAAGATAAGATCCAGAGGAGAAGAATTATAGTAGGATATTGGGATACACATGTTGGTTGGTGGGTTCACTGGGTTGGTTTCTGGAGTTTGTTTTGGTGCTTGTTAGAATGGGGGAGAATGGGGGTAAAGTACCACATTGTTGCACTTGGGTATTAGTAGAGCACTAATTTTTCAATTTTTAATTAGTATCCGTTTTGGGAACCAAAGTTGTTTTTGTCTGAAAAAGTGAGTACACAACTTCTACTACTGTCCACCATTGTTTCACGTAGAAGACAAGATCCAAAGAAGAAGAAGAAATATACTGTGTATCTTGTACCGTTGTCTGCTATGGATTTCATCAAAAGGACCCAAGAGTTCCAGTACTAGAACCAGATGTAAGTGTTGCTGTGTCTTGTAGTTGAGTTCTTTATCTTGCCATAGATGATGCCTGCTTGGTGTTGTTTTGTGGCTAGCTCGCGATAGTTTCCACAATATTACAGAAACAATATTTTGATGATACCAGCTAGTGTTCAGACCAATGAGTACATTGTCACTGCATCATGGGCCTTTGAAATTCAATCATGTTAGAATCGAAAAGGAGATAAGTAAACCCTAATTATTTTTCCATCTCAAATAAATCATTGGGCTCCTTCAAATGTGGGGACGATCATTCCTTGTGGGAGGAGGGTCAGGAGGGGTGGGGATTGGGAATAGTCTAAATGGAAGACTGATTTGGGTTTCCTCTTGTTTTCACACCACACTTATTTTGAATATATTCCTATGTACTGACATGATCTCTATTTTGTGGACAATAAAATTGTTGGATCCACAACTTGTGTTGGATGGCCCAATACTTTTGTTGCACCCAAAATAGAGAATAGGTCGGTGGGTATTGTTCTTAGTGTGACTTCTTTTGGAAGAGTTGGGGGAGAGTTGTAGAGAGACCAAATTATGACTTTCAGATGAAGTGAAGTATCAGCGGCACCACATACATGGGTCAAATTCCAAACATAAACAGACTTGGTCTCAGTTTATGTAGGTGTGTTTATACCTTCTCCAAGGAATCCTTTGATGCACAAACATCAAAAGGGCAGGAGAGTAAAGCCTGCACTTAGGTAAAAGTCTTCAGTTAGATAAAGGACTGAAGACTTTTCACCTGGAAGGCAGACAACAGGAGAGCATTCTTCAATACTTACGTGAAGTGAGGACTCAGCAGGCTGAAGCAGGTATACACACACACACACACACACACATGTATTATATGTGTGTGGTTCCTTATGACCTAGCCCCAACTAACCTTCTGCAGCACCTATTGAACAATTTTTAATTCCCTCATCACTTTATGATCATCCAGTTTCCCTTTTTTCCTTTTTTCCTTTTTTCTTCTTGTGGGCATTAAGTTCTTTTGGTTGTCCTATGGTGTATATGGCGTGACACAATTGAAATGGATTTGTAGGGATTTGTTAGGCCTGGGGTTTGCTCCTTATCCTACAGTCTATGATATGCCTGGTATAAAAAAACAGAAGTTGTAAGTGGAGGTTTTCCACTGCAAATAGGGTTAAGACTCAAGAGATTCTGATGTTAGTTCAATTTTTTTTAATTTCCTTTTTGAATACATGTTATTTTAGTTTTGCAAAATGAAAAGGTAATAGTTGTAGTATTGTTTAATGATATCTTCTTTTGAGTTCTCTTGTTGTTTGGGTTTTTTTTTGTTAATGCATCTCAAGCAGTGCTTAGTATGTGACCCTGAAAAAATATTTCTCACATCCAAGTTTAGGGTTCAATCTATATGTTTTAACTTTTGATCTTCAACAAATCTTAATTTGCAGGGTCACATACTGAGCACAGGTGGAGTTCCTCTTAAGAGTGTCCATATACAAGGGTCCATCTTCATCCACGATAGAAGCTGAATGATTCTCATCTAATATGTCATGCCATTCTGCATGGAGTTTAAGATGGACAATTTCCTATAGCTATAGGGCATTGAAATGGATTGATTCACTTAGACTATTTTTGTGGCATTTTCTAATATCTCCAAGCTGAAGTTATTCTTAGTAGTACAACCTGGCTTCATGATCCAAAGATTCTATAAACCCTACCAGGCTTTGAATACACAAAAATAAAGAAAACAATTTTGTCCCTTCCAATGTTATGTGGCAGAGTCCTATGTATGCCATGATTTATTGCATTTTCTTTCATGATTTCTCTGCAGGGAAGTTTCTAAAATAGATCATATGTTCATCATGCTTTTTCCCAAAATTTTGTCACTGAAATTTGTCTGGAATGTGTGAAATTAGTAGCTATCACATTTATATGTGGACTCGAAACCAAGACACTTTTGAACTCTAGAACTTTGAAGAAATCAAGTCTAGATAGACTGAAGAGTCAACACCCATTTTATAAGTTCTAATGCGATTGACTTCTCTTCCCCTACAGGATAAGATGATTGCTTGTTTGTTTCAAAGTAGCTCTGACTATGAGCCAACTAGCTCTTGCAGGAACCTAGAAATAAACTATGTTGGGGACTTTTGTAAACCTATCATCTATGTTCTTCGTACAAAGAAAATGCTGACTATTGCATACATTCTTCTAATAGCAGTCAAGCTTGGCCATTGACCCAAAAATATCCCATGTAAGAAAAAACACATATTGTATAATATATATATATCAACGCAAATTTTATGCCATTTTGTGAAATTTAAAAGGTGCATGTGAAAGGCCTTTGTTAAATTAGGGTTGTACAAATCAAAAGTTCATCAAAATCCAACGACCATGAAATAATGAAGGCCAATCCTACTATAGACAATTGGGATCTATCACTGCTCTCAACAATGCCAAGGATCTTGTGTTTGCCATTTGTTCTTTGGTTAGTGACTTTTGTCACCATGGTGCATTACACTCTATTTCAACCATTGCTGGAAGTTGTTCATGCTTGCAAAGGAGTTCACCATTGCAAGTTTACAATCAAGTAAACCCCATCACCATCCCTTCAAGCTTGGAAGGTATGTTGCCACCCTCCTTTCACCTACTACATGTACTAGGTAGCAATGATATTGTTTTGCAAGTTTGTTGTTTGCTCCTAAATCCTAACTTTTTACATCTTTCAATGTTCATTAACTAGTTTTTAGCACGCTTGCAATAAAGCTACATCATTCTCAATTCTTTCAAAATGCAAAGTCCATCAATTAGTTTTTCATTTAAAATCCAAGTTCCAACCTCCATTGTTACATTCCATTTGTGATTTGCAATCTAAAAGCAAGATTTTTAGGTATGACATTAGTGAGCTTGCAAGATTGGGCATTGGGATTCTAGTTGTTGGAACTTGGCTACCCATGATTGTTCAATGTTGTGCCACCACATGCACAAAATAAACAATGTTTTTAGTTTTCAATGTGTGGATTTGAGAATCATAGATCTCTCCTTTCAATGTTGAACAATGAAGTCTTGAAATTCTTGAGTCTTGACTCATAAAACTTCATGTCTTGTTTCTTGAATTCAATGCATGGTTCACATTTCATGAAAAGTGAAATGCATTTGAAGGAAATTGAGCAAGATTTGAATTTTTTTGTAATCATTGGGTGCAAATGAAATAACATGAGCCACACCCACCTATTTTTTAATTGTTTTTATGATTGCTTTTGGGGAAATATTTTTAAAATATTTTTTGAATATTTTTGAAAAAGTCTTCCAAAAGATCTCTAATTTTTTTAAAATAATCTTCATACTATTTTATTAAGGTTTATGTTAAAAATTTGCGAAAAAAAATGTTATTTTCAAAAAACTTCAAATCCACTTACAATTTTTTTTACTACTTAAAAACAAGTGTTATAGTGTTTAATGAGTGTTTTTGTTAAGTTTTTACTCATTGGATTAATTTCAAACTAATTCACATGTTCCCATGATATTCTAAAAACATAATTATATAAACAAATTTTACAATTTCAACATCACATTAGATCACAACTTTAAAACATGAAAAAACTAAATGTCGCAACCCTACTTTGGGTGAAGTGGGAGGATGAAACTCCCACTCCCAAAGTTGGGGATTTGGAGTCCTCCGGGACTCCTGAATGTTTGGAGTTCGACAGCAAGGCCCAAAACACCTTGCATTGAGGTGTTTTTGGTGTCATTGGAAATGTCTTGAAGCGTCAAATGAAATGTCTTGGGCGGACATCTGTCGCCCAAGTTATGGGCAAAAGAAGGGCCAGGAGTCAAACTGGCAGTTTGACTCCCGACCACTAAAAGTCAAGAATCGACCTCTTCCCGACCTCCGAATGGAGAGTGCGACATAACGTTGAAAAGATCTCGACGAGAGCTACAACTTTGGTTTAGACCTCGTTGCGATCAGTCTCTGCAGTCGGGAGTTATGAGCGTTCAAAGTCCCGGGACTCCAACCGGGATAGTTTCGGGACAATTTCGGAACTCCAACTTGGGAGTCCCGGGAAAAAGAGTCATTTGAGTCTAGTCCCCGCGGAACGTTGCAGAGAATATTATATGGGGGAAGGTGGTGGCTTCCCCCGAGTTCGGGCCGTGGTGAATCTTGTGGTCCAAAGTGCCCGTGGCCTGTCCCAACACCCAAGGGTGTTCTCGAATGTGAACTAACCACTTTGGGGTTTGTTTTGGATGCAGATTCAAGCTTGATCTTCTAGTCCCTCTTCCTAGTCTAATCCCGGGACTTCTAGCACACCCCTCTACCCCTCTATAGTGCTGGAAGTCAGGAGCGCCCTTTCGAGTCCCAATTCCGCAACTCCACATAGGTGAACCCTCAAGTGGGTTCACCCCGGGACTTGGGAGTGCGTCACTAAACAAGTGATACACTTCCTATGGTATGTGTTATCTCTTCT
>Ga0209208_10006494_pt1 | contig 16114 bp, 11 predicted proteins | sample S1TSphfallax_3_FD_187694 | JGI IMG/M metagenome (GOLD analysis project Ga0209208, IMG submission 187694) | Host-associated microbial communities from peat moss isolated from Minnesota, USA - S1T2_Fd - Sphagnum fallax MG (SPAdes) (version 2) | ecosystem: Host-associated > Plants > Peat moss >...
TCGCTCTCTGAAGTTTCGGGAGTCCACCGGGACTCCATCTCCCAAAGTGGGAGTTGCCTTGGGAGTGTGAAGGCTCAGTCCCTCACACTCTCCTGCACACCCGAGAGTCTCTTATGTGACTCCCGAACTTCCCTTTGGCCCGCACACCCTTGCAACCCCTTTGCCTTGGTCGCGAGCCCAAAGCTAGGGTTGCGACATAACCTTTGTGCCTTTTCTAACCCACCCTTGGATGTTAAAATTTGATATGGGCATGGTTCAAGATTGACATTAGTCAAATCAAAACATTGAATAACAACTTTGCCCAATATTAATGATTGAACACCAAAATCAAATGACACCTTGTGGAGCTAATACCAACATGCCAATGCCCCCCTTAATTGAAAAAATCCTTATTCATTATGCACCACGACCACACCATGAATAACATTAGTTTAATCAATGGATTGCCGTGCTGGAAGGTCATGCAGTTTGGCCACAATCACATGCCAAAATTAAAGTTGAATCTTGGACATCTTTAGGAGATTGGCCTCAAAATTTGGATGGGGGACTATAAGAGGTACATAAGTGTTTTTCAACCTAACCACCACATCTAGTGTTCTTGGGGCACTCTCACATAATGTGGTCGTAAAACGAAACATTGTTGTTAGTTGAATGTTTGAAATGGCCAATGTATCAGTAGAAAATAATGGTGTTTGGCACACCATTTTGGTTACCCCCAATAAACTTTTGGGTCCTCGGGCCTAGAAATATAACTAGGCACCCTCTTTGCCCCTCATTAGAAGTTGACGCTCCCATGGGATTGGGAACAATGTTAGTCAGCACAATTGATTATGGGAACCACATTTGGCATTAAAGCTCACCATGTTGAGGATCCAATTTTTCATTAGCACCTTGTGGTTTTAACACACCAACATTAACCTTTGTCAATGGTGCAATGGTTGAAATTATTTCACTGGGATTTAAAACCACAACATGGTTTCCATCATTTGTTACCCATGACCATGATTTGCTAACATATTTGGCATTGCTTCATTTGGTGCCGCTGATCTTAAAAAATTAGTCCTACAAAAAAATCTTACATCAACATCTGAACTATATGATTATCCATTTTCCCAATCCTTGGCCTACCTTAAATTAAATGTATTGGATTTCACCCGGGCCACCATGCTTGTGATTAGGGCCTCCAATTATGCAAATCTAGCCTCCATGGTGTTGGGTTGGCCCTAAATTAGTTTAGTGGCGTACCCCTTGTTGGCCACACCTTTCCCCTTTTAACTTTTCCCAAAACTTGGCCTTTATTAGCATTGGTGTTTTGTGACTAGCCCTACCATAATTTTGGACGAAATGTGAAACATTGATCAACATCATGCCCAAAAACATTATAATGGAAACATGGTTGGTTGGGGTTAGGGTTGGAGGTTGCACGACGTGATGTGGATTGGGACAATCCTTTTTTTAATGAGGTCCCTTGCACCTTTTAACACTTGTGTTTTCCATTTTGTTTTGTTGAATGGAATGTGGAACCACCACCTAAATCTGGTTTGGTCCCCTTTGGCCTTGGGTGGTTCAATCATTGTTGGTTAATTTTGTGATTGTTGATTAGATGGTGTTGGATAATTCTTTTGGTTTTCCTTATTCAACCCTAATATGACCATCCATTCCTTTACCATGTTCATCTTAATTCTCTTTGATAATTGGAACACACTTGCCAAAGTGGGTTGGGCAGGGTATAATAACATGACATCTAGCACTTAACACTTGAGCTTTTTGTTGAGGATCCCATATCAAAACTGGTTTGTTTGGGCTTTTGTAACACCTTGTGTAACCATGATCAACCTATGCATCCATGCATAGGCCTTTTCTAAGCTCTCATGGGGCTTACATAAGAAATCTTGCAAACTTCATAACTTTTCAGTCTTAACCCCTTGGTAATTATGCCACAACTCATGAAAGAATTCCATAATTAGATTGAATGCGAACAATGGACCATGTGTACTAATGAATTCCTTTGCACCATCACCTCTGGTAGTTCTACCATTTCCACTTTCATTTGCTAAACTAATGTTGGGAGTAGCCATTACACCACTTGGGGCCACAATTCCCCTAATGATGAAAACATAATCAAAAGACTAGTATAAGTGTCACTCCTCAATTTAAAATATATGGGCACACCTAAACTCTTGATAGTCATCCATAAGTGGCCCTTCAAAGAATTATTTGCATTTTATTAAAAAAAAACCACATTTATAAAATTTCCATGTTTAACTCATATTAATGGTTGGCCAACATGGTATGGGATTTGTAAAATTGACTAAATTTTCTTTTAGTTGATCACCACTTTTAGTGCAACATGAAAAAATGGATTTAAAAAAAAAGGTTTTGATTTAAATAACAATCACCCTTTGTTTTTTATTGCATTAATTAAAGGTAATATTGAATTTTATTAAAAATAAATTTCAAATAAATAACACAATAAATTTCACATCATTTTAAATATTTTATTCAATATTTAAATAATATTATACTATTTCTTTAAACCATAAAATATTGAAATTTTATATTAAAATGTAAATAATATTATTCATACATTTTACATTCAATTTTGTTTAAAAAATCCTTAAACCATTTATTTCTTATTTTTAAAAAAAATTCCAAATGGTTTCCTTTGACCATATTGCAAAATGGTGAATTTTTTCCACAAATGTTTTTGAATAAACTTTACATTTGCATTGTATTAATATTGATTCAATGTATTAAAATATCATAGAATTTTAATTTTAATTTTATTCACATTAGTAACAATAGTAGAATAAAAATATAAAATATTTTTGACCCACTTTCAAACACCTCGAAAGATTTAAATACGAGTCCCAATGCGAAAACAACATAAAAAGGAGTTGGGGCATGTTAACTCACAACATTTTTGAAATAAGAAGGGCATGCTAAAGCTCCGGGATGGGGACTATGACAAATGACAAGTGTGTCAATAATTCATATTAATATGCACAAATTAAATAACAAGTTAATTAGTGCATAACTAAAACAATTTTGGTGCATAGATGAACCACATGCATACATGGACTCACAAGACTCACCAAGGCCTAGACTTGGGGGAAGCCACCACCTTCCCCCTTATAGTATTCTCTATGATTCACCATGGGGGTTACACATAAATGATGTTTTTTTCCCAAAACTCCCAAGTTGGGAACTTGCAATTCCCAAAATTGGGACTCCTATCACTTTGGATGCGCATAATTTTTTATGCAAACAAAATATTGAAATGAGGTTTGAAGCAAATTTGTAGCCCTTGTTGAGAGCTTTCCAATGATATGTGGCACGCCTCATGCACGCACATAATTCAGGGCGATTATCGACTTTTAGTGGTTGAGAGTCAAATTAACACTTTAACTCTCGACCCTTCTTTTGGCCATAACTTGTGTTGTAAGTATTCAAACAGATCATGCAAACTCATTTTAAACATCTATTTCTTAAGAAATTTTGAGTGGTATAATAAAGTCTTAAATTTAATGAGTTTTGACCCCTCAAGCTGTTATTTGAAAATACAAAAGTTATTTGGGATTTCAACTTCCAAAGTGTGTAGGTTCATACCCTCACATTCTCCCACATTCCAAGGAATGTGAATGTGACTCCCAAGTTGCATTCTCGGCTTGCACCTTTTCATACCCTTGCTTTGACGATTTTGACATTAAAAACATTATGAAAATTTTAATTTTAAATCTTTAACCCTAACTCTTAATTGTATTATATTGTTGAATTACATTTATACAAATAATGAATCAATAAAAAATAATTTAAAAAATTTCAATATACATTATTTATAACATTTTAGTACTAAATTGAAGCAATATTTTGGGATTTAATGTTAATAAACAAATAGTAGCCTACATTTTGGATTGAGTTTCATTTATGTTTGCATTTTCAAATACGACATGGAAATATATATATCAATAATTATTAAAGTATAACATGGGTGATTTTTAAGTCAACACAATAACACATTTATTGAAATACTCAATGTTATGGCAAAAGGATAGAATGCAAGGACCCTCATTAGAAGGCTAGATATGTCATATTATTAAACCCATTTCTAATCACAACTTGTTTTGATTACTAAAAAACAATACTCACATCTTCAACCTTAAAATTATATCCTACATTTCAAAGTGCATTACCTCTACCTATACATGCATTCCCTTGCTATGAACATGACCATATTTGTCAAACCTAAAATTGAAACCCCCAATATAGTCCATGTTCACTACTTACATCCATTAGAGTAAATCACCATTATGGTGATAAAAGGTACAACAATACTTGCATCAAGTGGTTAAATTCCCCATTGGAAAGACTAGGGTATTCACAATACTTTCATCTAATGAATTAATAAATAATTGTGACCGTGAAATATATGAGATTATATGCAATACTTGTATTAGTGCCAATTAACCTTTAATTATATTATACCCTAATCCCTTGCAATACATGCATATAAGACCTTGAATGCCATAAGAGACAAGATGGGTAAACATTACCCACATATTCAATTGGTGGTTATTGTACAACCAACCTACAATACTTGTAATGTAGAGGGTGGTAAATAAGTTCAACATGATGCAAGTATGCAATACCCATCTTCATATGACATTTGAGTTATATGTTCTTGTTTAACAATTATAGAAGATATGTGCAATATAACCTTAGCAATCAAAATTCAAATTGTGAATGTAGGTTTAACCTTCAAACCTTATATGTTTGTTGATACAAAATGAAAACATTAATACATAAATAATATAATCTTTGACACAATTTTAATATCAATTACATTTAAATAATGGAAATTTAATATGGGGGATAAATATAAGTGGTTTTGTATTGTCTTTTTTTACTCATGAACCCTCTTTATGTGGATATTTTGATGTTCTAACACTGTTTCATGGCCAATCCTTCATTCGGTGCATCGGATTGCCAAGTGCATCATTGATGCAATAAAAGATCGTGTCACGATGCATGACTTCATTTGCATTGGAAAGGCAAATACTTCATACATTTGTTGCAATCACATGCAACAATGATCACTACAAGAAATCTTGTATTATGTAATTATTCAATTTGTGACTACATGGGACTATCCATCATTTGCAACTATATTTTATAATTTTACAACTAGTAACCATCTTTTTAATTTTCTTATTATTTTTGCAACTATGGTGCCACCACTAAATTGTACATCCTTCCATATCGACTTCAAATTTTCATGCAAGAATAAGCCTTTTATGTACACTAAAGTGTTTTGGACTACATTAATAATATATTTAACCTATAATCAAGGTACATGAAACATGTATTAAAACCTATTTAACATGTTTAAATATATTTAGCCTTTATTCAACACATATTATTGTATGTTATTTCATATTATCAACATATTAAAATAAATAATTTCTTTGTGATTTTATATTATGGTTTGTTTTAAAATATACCATGTTTATTTTAATGGTGGGGTTATATTAAGGTGGCATAATCTTCATGTCACACCAATATTCATTATTCATAAAATATTAATATTAGCAAATTAATTAAATATTGTAAAATATGGAATAATAGTTATTTTTTATGAGCTAATTATATATATATATGCATATACTTATTAATCAACTAATAATTATTGATCAATTAATAATAAAATATAATTGAATACAATGAGAAGTATGAAATAATAATTAATAAATGACTTTATTGAATTTATTCAATATTTACTGAATTATTTCATAAATTTGTCATTTCAAGCTATCAATCAAGCTATAAATTGTAAATAATTAATGAATAAGTTAATTATTAATTCATTAACTTTTATTTAATTACCCGATCATTAATATTTATTAATCAAAAGTTGTGGTAAATAGAAAATTTAAAAATTTAAATTCTCATAAATTCACTTATTTAGTTGCTAATATTGATTTCCTATTCAATCATAAGTTTATGATTAGTAATTAATTTTTATTAATTAGTTTAAAATTTACTAAAACTGAATTAATACTTCAATTAGTAGTTCAATTAATATTCAGTTTATTATATCATAATTCATATTTACTAATCCAAAGTTATGGTAAGTAGACAATAAGTATTAGTCGATTAATAGTTATGTACCTGATAAGATATTAATTAAAATCTCAAAAGTCCAATTATCTATTATTATTAATGATCAATTAAATTGATTACCTATTTAGTTCATAAGTTCAGAATTACTAATTAATCTTTAATAATCAGTTTAGAATTTATTAAAAGTTAATCAATACTTCAATTAGTAATTTAATTAGTATTTACCAATCAAGAATTATGGCAACAAATAATAAGTATTACTTAATTAATGGTTGTGCAGCTTATAAAAGTATAAGTTAAAATTTCAGAAATTCAATTATCTGGTTATTATTAATGAGTGATTAAATTGATTTCCAATTTAGTTCATAAATTCAGAATTAATAGATAATGTTTACTAATCAGTTAAAATTTGAATAAAAGTAATTGACTCTTCAATTAATTAATTAAATCATATTTAATTAGTATCTAATGAATTTTCTGATAATTCAATTTTACTAATAAAGAGTTTTGGTTAATAAATATTAGTTAATTGAGTATTCATGAGATAAATTATGTAGTCAATATTAATTAATGATTTTATCAAAACTGATTATCTTTTTAAATTATATTTATTGACTAAATAAGTTAATAAGTTCATACCTTGATATTTAATATTGAATATTCAGTTTTTATTTTTATTCAATAATTGATTATATTAGAGAGTCAATCAATTGTTAATTTATTTCATAACTAAAATTTGAAAGGTTGTGTTTCACCCCAAAAAAATTATTATTAATAATTATTTGATTAAATTTAGAATTAAAATAATAACTAATTAATGAATTTCATTTACATATTATTGGTGAATTATGAGTATGAATTAATTGATAATTTATAGAAAGAAAGAAGTAAAAATGAACGTTTGTTCTAGAATTAAATAATTAAAAAATTGTAGGTAATTATAAGTAGGTTTGTAAATGGGTAGGTAGGTAGGTAATTAATTAGTGGTTAGTTAATTAGTTAGTTAATTAGTTTCCTATTTACCTATTTAATTATATAGTTATATACTTACAAAATAAATAACTATATAATTATATAAACATACGGGTTAAAGTTTTTAGTTGCAATTTAATTTGCAACTAAAGAACAATTAGAAAATTTAATCCTTATGTTTATTGCCTTTTTATTTTAAAATTTATATAACAAAGGTGTTTTCTTTCATGTTTTCACATTGAAGAACATGTGCCATTGGGATGAGTTTAAGAAAGCTTAACCCTAAAAACAAAACATAAAATGAAATAACACAATTTACATGTCTATTTTTTTAACCCACCTACCTAGGTAGGTTAATAAATAGGTACATAAGTTTTAATTACTTATGTAAATAGGTATGTAGGTATGTAGCATAGGTAGGTAGGTTTGTCTTACCCATTTAATTTTTTACCTATTAACCTACCTACATAGGCCTATGTACTTACATGTTTATTCAAACAAATGAATAAGTACAAATTTCAAAACATAATTAATATGCCATATCATAGATTTTGATTGCCCCACATGTCACAATCTAAGACCATCTAAAATGAATGGTCAAGATCAATGTTTGAATAATAAAAAAATTCACCCAAAATTCTTCATAATGTCACATGGTGGATTTTGGTATTGCCAAATGGCACCATCGTAAGTCATTGAAATTTGATGGCATGGATTTTTTCAGCATTTAAAATCAATGTTTTAAAATCACGTTAATTTAAAATATGTGGCAAATCATGTAAATATTTGATAGTTGTAAAAATAGTTGCAAAAATAATAATTTAGTTTGCAAATGTTATATGGATGGTCAAAGGATGAACATGTATACGTTGACCATATACATCATCCATGGTCCATTTGTTGACATCATGTTGAGTCATTATTTGTGACTAGGTGTTGAGTGCGACTTCATTTATGCAACTAAAACAATTTTAATTGTAAATGTTGGTTGCAATTGTTTTATAGTCACAAATTGACATTTTTCTTATAGTGGATGTGGCGTGGTCTATGAGTTAAACCCCATTTTCTTGAACTTCATTGATGATTTTTCGCATTATGTCACCTATTCAATCAAACATTTTTTCCATGGGGATGAATGAACTTGAAAGTTGGTTGTGATCATTCTTTTCTTTGACATTGGGGGAGGTATCATTTTGATGTCATAAACTTGCACATGCCAGCAACCCATGGCTCATAAGAATGATCTTCATTGGCCTCTTCATCATCAAATTCATTGTCATAAATGTGCAAATAGGTAGGGTTTGCAAATATGGTAGTAAAATCTCCACAATTAGATCCATATTATGTCTCACAATATTGAATGATTTTTTAATAATGAAATTGGTACATATAAGAAAAACAACTTGATGTTTGCACAACTTTCCATGCAATGCCCACTCACATGTACAACCCACATACTTGGTGAAAGGAAATGGGACCTTGTATGTCATATTTGGATGTTGTTGGCTTCATACCATCCATGCATGATTGGTTTCATTTGAATCATCTATCCCATGGGTGACATAGGTGTGAGGGATCAATGTGGCCTTTTCAATATTCACCTTCATACTGTGTTCTACAATTTTAACTTTTGATAAACCCACATTTTTTGATTTCAATTGTGTGCATGTAATGATTTGCAATTGTTGTTGTGAATTTTCACATTAACTATCTATTAATTTTGAAACCCCTTTGTTCCAAGGAAAACTAACATATTTGATGCCCCATGGTAATGGATGTTTGTGTCTTTTGGTTTGAATGTGGCACTTGGTAAACCCCACCATCCACAAATCTACAACAAATTACATAATACCCACATGGGAATCTGGTGGATCATTGGTATTTATACTTTAATTCAATGAACGGAAATTTTTGGATATGCACAACATGGTGGAATAACAATTTAATGGATGGAGAACTAAGTCACATACCAAATTGGAAATAATAGGTCCAAAAGTACCGAGTCCATGAATCATTGGGCAAATGTTGGGTAAAATTTTCAATGACCTTGTTTTTCCAACAAATTATGAAGTGTATTTCCATGGTATAGTGTACACATTGTGTCAAAATTGGAAGGACATATAATATCAAAAGTATTCACACATAAAATTTAACTAAAATTGAATTATTCTAAAGATCACATATAATTTATTCGGACATTAACAATAAGAGAAATTATATAAACCATAAATATACAATTTTGATTCAATTTTTTAGATGTAATTATACACCAATAATTTGTTTTAAATGATTTAAAACACCTTGTTTAATAATAATTTATCATTTTCATTTATTTTAAAATTTCATTTTATCTTTGTAAAATGATAAAAACAACAGTTAGCCCAAGTACCAAATACATTTTTAATGGGAAAACATTTTATAGCTTAAAACAATCATGATAATCAACATCATCATAACATAATATATTATCAATTATTTATTTATGATTTAATATGAATATAAAGTCTTTGAAAAAAATTACTCATTATGGTTGTCATTTTGTATGTGAAATTTCATGAACAAATTTCCATTAAAATTAGTATTTCCTTGTCATTTTGTTTAGTTATAGTATTTGTGACAAGCTCTTGCAAATTAGAAATGTACTCCAATCAACCATTGCATTATTCAAATATGCATTAATTTCACAACATAATGAGAGTTTAAGATGTTATCCACCTTTAATTACATCATTCTATCATAAAATATCTCCATATATCTAGAAAGGCATAATAAAAATGTGTTGCAATGAAAATTGTCAAATTATGACTCCTTTTTGTGTACACCATACTATAGATACACCTTGAAGGCTTCAATGCATTCACTTGGTTCAATGGGCATGCATTACAAACTTAATGGGTCATGTTTTGGCAATAATAATTGCGTGAAATTTGTTTTTCATAGGTTTATGTGGAATACACATGAATGTTATTAATCTATTTATGTTGTTTGAACATTGATATTGTGCACATTGTTTAGAAACGAATGTCATATGCCTATTCGTATCGTTTAAACACATATGTTGTATGTTTATTCATGTTGTTTACACACAAAAATTGTACACATGACTTTCATGTTTAAATAATGCGATGTGTTTAACCAATACGAACTTATGCAATAATAAATTTCGCATTGATTTGGAATGAACCCATGGAGTTTGTAAATTTGTGTGATGTGTACATGATGGTGTAAAGGTCATTGAATATTGCATGTTGCACTCCATTGTTTTTTATTTTTTCCATAGAATGTAAATGCCAAACCTTTAAAACATGCCATGCACAAAGGTAAATGGGCGTTTAATCCTCACCCCACACCATCCTAACCATGCATAAAATACCAATTTATTGGTATTTCAATTAACAACATTATTTACAATGGAAAATGTGAGATGAAAATTTTAAATTAAAGAAAGATAGAATGAAAAAAAAGTTCACTACAATGTTTATAACTCTTGTGGAACATCATCAACAATGAAACATGATGGTTTCCACTTAAGTTTTTTCCTTATAAACTTTGTTTTAAAAGAGTTAACCACTCCACCAAATCATTGCATGTTTGGTGGCTTGTAATGATCCATGTGACCAGCACTTTGGTGCAATGTGCATCAAACACCATCAATGTGAACAAGTGAAATTTCACATCATTTGTGTCAAAGGTGGCATCCATTGATATTGCCTCATTATCACTTAATGAAACCATGGATTGCAATTGAGATGAGGTTTATAACCTTATTGTGAATGGGACATGAATCCCATTAATTTCATTCGCATCTTGAAAATAAAACACATCATCTGGATGATTAAATGCCCATGTACAAAATGAAATGGTTAGATTTTTGTGTAACTCCCAATTCCATTTCTTGTGTTTGCAATCCAAGTAAACAATGTATTGTTGTTTAATGAAATTGTCCTTTATCATCACTTCTCTTTCATTGATTCTAGTTTACCATATTGCCTTATGCAAGTGTCATATATTTATTTGATGGCGTAATTTAAACTCAATTGAGTCCAAATGTGATCCTTAAAGGTTTGTTACATTTATAGGGCAAAAAAATATGGTCACGTGTGAGCCATGATTATAATACCACAAATTGTTAAGCTTTAATTCCATAATTTTCCTTAGTATTAATGATTTGAATCCAGAAAAACCTCCAAGTAATAATTATTAGGAGTTGGATTAGCCTTTGGATATTTTAGCATAGAAGACTATTTTATTTAAATTGATGCAATGCTTAGTTAGTTTTAAGACCTAATAAACCTTTTCAAGTGCATTATCCTTTTATGTTGTTGAGAAGGGAAAGGGGATGTAAAATCAGATGTGATTTATTGAAATATTGGGAATACAAGCCCATAATTCACAACAACATTTTGCCATGACAATATTAAGTTAGTCTGTAGAATAATCTTTAAGCATGAATGATGTACTAGAAAGATTTATAGGATACAATCCTAATACATCTTCATTTAGTTTTTACTTCTATCAGATGTTTTGATAAAATCAAAATCAAACTTAAATATTCACATTTCCACCTGAGTGGCCTCAAATGAATTACAACTTAGTAAACAACTTGAAGGGAATAGGTCACAATTGCAAAAACTCCAAAATGTGACGGATGGTGCGAACTAGGTATTCAACTCAATGCTCCATGGAAAGGGGGTTGATTGGGCCTCGTAGCCAACGGTAATGGCCTTCACCGAGAACCCACGTTCGACAATGGAGACGGACATCATCATCTTCGCATTGACACTCTTCAAACCTTTCTGGTGTGGCTCCACGAACAAGAACGAATTTAAATAGATTGCTAAAGCATGTGGGTTAGGAATATTGGAGATGCCTTGAGCATGGATAAAGATCATGGGATGGAGTTCCCAAATGCTTTGGGAACATATATATCGAAGGGGGTACGAGGAGTGAAGGATGATTGTCAAAGATTCTGGCTTGAAATGCAAATGTTAAAAGAGAAAACTGAGGACATTAGAAAGAGAGAAGCTGAAGTAGAAAGAATGGCTAACAAAGTGAAGAGGTGACTGATGGAAAAACTGGATGTAGTTGCTCATAGAAATTTGGATACTTTAATGCAACCAAGCCAAATAACGCAACCCAACACAAGAAAGAAAGAGGACTTAGAATACGTCCTAGGAGGTGGCAATTCTGAGGCTGCTTCTTTCAATTGTTTTGCAATATGTAGGAAAAATCCATGTGCCCATGGCCAACAATTTTCTAGGGAGGAATCTGTGGGGGAAAAAGACCCACATAAGAAGTTGAAAGATCAAAAGATCAATACCTTAGCTTCAGATTCATCTCCATGCACTGTATCCCCTTTCCCTTCATTTCCTTTGATAGGTTGTAGCCAGAGATTGTACAAAACGGCTTTCGCTGTAGTAGAATATTACACTCTTGTGCACCCTCTCCATCACCAATTACACTTGGGAAGCACTTTGGAGCTTGATAGTGAAGTTTCTAAGGGTTAGTGTCATCCCAACAACATGAACACCAAATATAGCAACAACAGGGGCCATGAGTCTGCTAATCTCCCTTCTCCAAACTCCACTGCTATTGTATTGCCCACACCTTTATTAAATCACAATCTTTCACGATCTCATGAACCTGAATGCAACACTCAACTCCAGGTGTATTGTAATCAACATGTTAGCAGGTCACCTCACTCCAAATCAAATCTATGTTAGCTGGTAGATACTCATCAACAAGTGGGTATGATGATTCCTGGAGGAGACTATGTTATAGTTCTTGATCACCCACAAGAAGAGGATGAGGAGAAGGAAGTAAATCAAAACAAAAAAAACGGGGCAGAAGTTCCTCACCTCAACGACTCATGACAATCAAAGCAGGCAGAGTTTGAATAATTGGATGACCAGGGCAAGTATTCCTCCCACTCCTCCTTTATGCCCAACATTAAAAAAAAATGCAATGTTGTTATCTAAGTGAGTAAAACACATGTGATTATTTGTTAATCTCCAACCATTACAAAGAAAGAAATTGCAGGGCGTTTCTCTGGATGCATATGAAGAAAAGATGGCCCACACCCATAGACTAATGGGTGAACTCAAAGGTTCAGTGGAGGGCTTCAAGATCAGAATAGAGGTAGAAAGCGAGGGTTGGAGGGGAAGGATGGAAGTATTGAAGAATGAGCTACAAACCTTGAGGAGGGAACATGAGTGTGGAATGGCAAAAGCAAAGTGCAACATCCAGAAGGAAGTCAAAGCCAAGCTTGGAGAGTTGATGGTTGTTATTGTTGTTGCTGCACAAGAGATAATGAGTGGAGAGAAGGAACAGGTGTTGAGTTCCTCAATGAGATCTCTCTCTTTCTCTACAAACAAAAACATTCACTTGATGTAGGATCATGTTTTCTCACATGCAGAGAGCTCAAGGTTTTATAAATTTTCATAAGCTTATTATCTTCATTGTTCAGGTACATGCATTGGTGGACGAGAGAATAGAGAAATGGTTGAATGAGAAGGACCTTGTCATGACGGAGATGAAGAACAACATGCGTCTTTTGTGGGTTGAGGTTGAAGCTTTGAACAAGGGAAAAAATCATCTGCAAGAGCATGTGAACCATCTCACCAAAGTCGCCAAGCTTGCCAAAGAAAATGCCAACCGTGAGTAAGACATTCTCAAATCGGAAAATGGATTTCTGTGCAGGCAACTGCAGTCCTTCAAAAGCAATGCTGGTTACAGCAACAGTCAGGTCTACTCACCAACTACACCTTCTTCCAATTCCTACAAGTTGAAGCGTTGTTAAGCTTTGCGTGTCCATCTTTCCTTGTTGAATTGTGCCTTTGCAGGTGAATTCTGAAACAGAGAGAGGCAAATTATTATTGTAAACGGTGGAGAAGTTCAAATACGAAGGCACTGATATGAAGCTTGAGATGAAGGACCTCAAGAAAGTTGAAAAGGAAATGAAGGTAGAAAGCTCTCTATACCTTCTTCTTCTTCTTCCTTTTGCTCCATGTTGTGTACACAAATTCTTCCAAATCTGTAGCCGATTTTGGTTGTTGTTGCTGCAGTGTGATGTTTTGCAAAATGCGTATAGACTGTGTCCTTGAGACTCAAAGATCGACAATCTCATTTTGAGTTTTTTTTCAGGTGGAACTTGAGAGTGTAAGAAAGCTTGCAGCGAGGATGCAAGAGGACAGTGAAGAACTGGAGAGGGAGAAAGGCAGCAGGCGAATGGAAGGTGTCTTGGAAAGACTTCTCATTATGGAGAAAGTGGAGAGTTTGTCGCACCTGTACCTAGGAGGCTTGGAGGAGGTTCATGCTGATGTCTTTAATGTGAAGCTTAGATGCCATGACCGTGTTGATAAATTGGAAGATCAATGGAAAGAGTTTTAGCAGTAACAACAGGAGACTATTGTTGCCTCCGGAGATGAACTTGGATCCGTGCCTCAGCAAGTAAGTAGGGTTTAGGGTTAGGGTTTAGGGTTGATCAGTCATACATTGCAAAGAAGATAGAAAAATTGGAAGGCACGCAGATTGATTTGGTCCATTTGTGTGAGGAAGTGTGTATCAGCACTGATGAGTTTGCAAAGTCTGCTACCATTTGGTACCCTAAGTATGAAGCAGTTGCATGTATTGTCAGTGAGCTCTCTTTCAAGTTGGAGCAAACAGACGAGAAAATATGAGGAATCTATTGCGATGAAAACCTTCTAAAACACATGGCACAACTTTCTAAGTCAAAGGTACAAGGGCTAAAAGATATGGTGTTAAGTTCGATCTTAGCACAATGCCAACCACAATTTCAAAACATACTTGAACAAGTTGAGAATGAGAACCTTGCTCATTACCAAGTAAACTTACATACTTGTGGCATATATACATGCAACTGCTTTGTTTTTCATTATCCTTTTTCCAACCTTTGAAATATTGCTTTTCATAATCACTGTAACTTGTTGAAGATGAGTTTACCTCTATTCTGTGTAGGCACTAGATGTGTTATCAAATCGAGTGAAGGGGCTGGAGACTGTTGTTGGGTCCACCAATTGGCCCTCTTTGAACGTGAAGCATTCTAAGAAAATTCCCAAGGATGAAACCATAGACAACAATGAACACTTTGTGAGGAGCTTGAACCAAGCGGTTCAGGTGTTGTAAAGGTCCAGAAAGCTCAACCATCCCTTAAGATGTTAAACTGCTAAGAGTGTGATGAAACTCATTTCTCATACCTATGTAGTTAGCATTTTATCAATTTCCTACTACAACAAGAAGTGAGTAACAAATGAGTGGATAAACTGTAGACGAGTAGAGTTATTGACATTAGATCACAATGGTGTGTCGATGGCACACCCAGAGCTGACAATGGATTTCAAATTTGATTCCAAATTTGTTAGACTGGAGACCCGTACTGAGCATGTGGCATCTGTAACCTTTTCGAATTTCCAGTAGGGTCTTGTATCTTATGCCTTAAAGTCAAAACATGAATATGAGTACTCCATACAACATAATCAGCTTTGAAGAAGTTTCTCTAGCTATACATTGATAAACAACGAGTGGTTTTGTTTTGACATACCTTTGGTTTTGGACAGTGTGTTGGATGAAAAAAAATTACAGACCACACTGGGAGTGCAATCTGCTATAGCTGGAGCAACTATGGCAAATAACAACTGTAGTGCTTTGGGTGCTGAGCTTGTCAAGGTATTTCACATGCTGGCTTCCTGTAATAAAACAAGCCTGCTACAAAAGATGAAAGATCTGGCCCCTGCTTGTCAGAATGGAGAGCATAGAAAGCAGCTTTCAGCAACTTCCAAAATCTCCAAGGATGGCCATATTTCTTGTGCCCATTCTCCTACTTGCAGAAGTAGTGGTCACATTCAATTTCCATCAATGACAAACATAAACAATCAAATGCCACCTATGGGAACAAATGCTGGAAATACATCAACACAAACATTTGACAAAAGAGGGATACTACCTGCCCAGTGCAAAGATACAGTTCTACCAAAAAGAGTGAAGTCTTTTGAGATGAGGAAAA
>Ga0209208_10006495_pt1 | contig 16113 bp, 14 predicted proteins | sample S1TSphfallax_3_FD_187694 | JGI IMG/M metagenome (GOLD analysis project Ga0209208, IMG submission 187694) | Host-associated microbial communities from peat moss isolated from Minnesota, USA - S1T2_Fd - Sphagnum fallax MG (SPAdes) (version 2) | ecosystem: Host-associated > Plants > Peat moss >...
AATATTGAAATTTGAGCCTATCATTATGTGTTTGGGATCAATACGATTATTGTTTTTTATTTTGAATTTGCATTTGTTGATCTTTGTGTTATATGCCATTGATGTTTACATTCCAGCTTTGGAACTACAATTTACACAAATTTTAACACTCCCATGATCCATTGTTTTAATGATATTTCCACTTGGATTTTTCACTCACAACCAAACACATGTTCCTAGTGGGTAATAAACTAATTGATTATGACCTCACTTTTAGTTCTAATGATGATGATAATTAAGATTGGTTTAGGTGAAACAAATATAAGGTCCATTATTGGTTGTGACCATGACAATTCTAAATGTTGTCCATTTGACAATTATGAAAAAATTCCATAACTAGTTAACTACCTCACTTTTTTCATTAATCCATTGACATGTATATGAGAACACAAATTAACATGTGTTTTTCGTAATTGAATTTTCATAATTTGGTTGAATTCAAATTAATTTGAATGAGTCCAATTTGAATTGAATTCAACCAATTTGTATTCAACTGAATCCAATATGATTCAATTTGATTAATTTAATAAAATCCAATTCAATTAAAATTTCAATGGGAACATTAATTTTGTTGAACCTAAAGGAAAAAGATATTGTGTTTAGCTCAAGTCATTTCAATTTAGGAATTTCAATTCAATTCAAATTCACTTGAGTTACATTCAATTCAACTTGCATTATGCAAATTCATTCAATATAATTTTTGTTCAAATGAAACACAATTTCCACAAAATCAACTCATTTTTTCTTCATTTCATTCTCATTAATATTGTGGAGTAGCATGAAGCCCAAATATGTGTTAAGGACAAATCCCAAGCAAATATATTACTAGTGGTGGGCCCTTGTGCCCAAGTATATTAGACATCTTGGAAGATCACCCATCCCAATATTATTCCATTCGAAATCAGCTTCATTTCAAAATTCCTATGGAATCATGCTAAATTGTATTTTTAAAATTAAAAAAATTAGAGACAAAAACCAATCAATTCAATAGTTTTTGTTTCATGGGCTCAAAAATTTCAAATTGATCTAAATAGGTACATAGCATCATTAAGGACTTTTGAATGATACTAAACATGGAGTGAGATCCCATGGTTTGGGAGGCTTACAACATGGTCACATTCAAACAAACAAACATTTAAATAAACTTGCATTCATGTGCACATATGCCCATAGTTGGATTTCAAATTTGTTTGGCATCTATTGGTAATTTAACATTGGATTTTCATATCCTTGCAATCCATGCATATGTGCTTGAATATAATATGTTATCCATTTAACATTGTCATTCATCTATTACATTTTCAAATCTACTATACAAATTCCATGTTCAATCACACACAATCATAACAAATATAATGAATGTTCAATGCATCAACCATGTGCAGCTAACCTTACTAACATTTAAAATGAAAATATTGTGTTGTTATTTGATAAATGGTCTTTTGGATGGGCATTTGAAAGCTATGAATTGTCATTAACACATTCTTGTGGATGTGTCAAACCTTGTATGTTTGAAGTCACAAGATTTTAATGTTTATCTTTGTGCAATTATGTTGGAACATATGAAAAAAAAATCTTACCTCTATTGGCATAAATACAAGAGGGTATTCAACTACAAATTGCAAATAAAAGGAGAATGTAGCTATGGAAAATTGAAATGATGAATAGTATTTTGTACTAAGTATTTTGTAGTACAAAAAGGATCATGTTGTTTCTTTCCCAATATAGATTTGTTTTGAATAGTGTACCATGAAAATATTGTACATTCCTTTCATATTAGATACATCCTAATGTGATTGTCCATTGATTGATGTTTCAAAGAAGTCAAATTGCCTTCAAGTGCATCAAAATTGAATGATTGAAATATACTATCAATATCGCTTGGTTCATCTGAACTACTTGGAAACAATGCGTTTGCATATTCCTCCTACAATACACCCACAAACACAACTCCTCTCAACACATTATAAAAAGCAACAATGCATGTTCACTGAATGTTACCAGATCTCCCTAAAAGAAGTTTGATGATGTTTTGGTCCCCATTTGAAATTGCAAACACTTCACCAAGTAAAAAAAGGCATCAATTGTTATTTATTTTGCAAAAATGCATTCAGATTTGAATGTGCCCACTCCAACAATGATTTCCACATGTTCAATTGTATTCCAACAAATTTGGTTTGAACTTGTATGAACACAAAACAAAAGAATAATTTGGAAGGAAGCCTCAAACCCTAAATAGGCTTTGATGCCCACAAGCAAAAAAGAGGACCATATTAGTCCACACCCACATGCTTTTCCTTTCCATTCAAGCACTCTCGTTCATGTCTTGTTTTTAATTTAGAATTCCTCCTCAATCTATTCACATAAACAAAGAATTTGACTTCCTCTAAATATACACACACAAAAAACTTCCCATAGCATTCACTTCTTGAACACCTTTCATTTCCAAAAAGAGGTTGAGGAGACCGTGCAAGGGTTGTCATGAACATGAGCACATCAAGAAGACAAAAGGAACAAATTCCTTATGTTATCACCTTTGAGCATGAGCTTGCAGGGCCAACATCGCACCCATGAGCAGCACACACATAGAACACCGCATCTTGTTAGATTTGGACTGAATTGGGTGATGTGATTACTAGCTTGTGTTAAGCCATACTGAGTGTGAATTGCACAGCAATTTCAACTCAAATGTTTAATGTAAAAACCAGTTTATGTTAACCCATGCTGAGTGGGAACTGTGCAACAGTTTGGACTCTTCATGAGGTGTTGAAGATCTGGACAATTTGTACCTTTGAAGATGCAATTGAGACTAAAGGGGGAGTAAAGTGGAAAGATGATTACAAGGGATGGATCCCACTCAGGGGATACTGGAGGGCATATTGGAGATGGTGGTGGTGGTGGGGGAGGAAAGAGATCAGCTTGATCGGACAAAACACTATTGAGAATACGTCGTTTGATGCCTTCAACACCTTTTATGATGCTGTGGACAAGTGAAACATATGTGATGGGTCCATAGACATGTGCCACACCTCCAACACAAATGCCAATCACATGCCCGTCCCAAGCTTGGATCAATGGCCCGCCTGAATGTTGTGAATTAGCTGTCCCCGAAAAATATGCAGCACCGAGTTGTGGGAAACCAGTGTTTATAAAACCACCCACTTTGCCTTGGCTCACGACCATAGCACTTGCAAAATCCAACCCAAACAACACTCCTGCATCCCCAGGTTCAACACGTTCTGCCAAGTTCAATTGCATGCACATTGAACTGGGGAGTGTGCATGGGATCCATGCGATGTCATAAATAAGGTCAATATGCAGAGGATTGATTTGCACCATGAAGCCAGTGGCGATGAGATCCTCAAACGATGGAGCATACATTTGTCCATCATAGGGTCTTACAAAAACTTGACTTCGAGGTTTTCGGATGCAATTTGCTTTGTAGAGGTAAGTTCCATCCAGCAATGATGGCCTTGGCACTGTTTGGTCAGGTTTTGGAACTCCAGGAGCATGGAACATCTTGGTCACCACATGGGCAGCTGTGAAGAGATGGTTGTCACACCAAAATCCTGTGCCTTTTGAGTTGCCCTAGGTACCCACCTTTGTGGACTGCATAGATGCCAACCAAGGAAGGAGCAATGAGGCTGACCAGAGCTGCTGATAGAACATGTCAATATTCCTCAACCTCCTTGATTCATGTGCATTCACCATAACAGCTGCAGTTTCAAATCTTAGAAGCTCTTGGTCATATTCATCCCCAATGATCCGAAACATTGTGATCCCAAGAAGAACAACCTTCTCTTGCCTCTTTCTACCATGGATAAACAGACAACAAGCTTTGCTTGCTACTTTTGTTGTCTTTGACAAATCAGGGGCAGCAGAGTCAATGCCAAAGTCCTGTACTTAGGAAAAAAACCAATATGGACACTTGCTAATGTGTAATTGTGAAATTGATTTTGCTCAAATGCACAAAACCATGAACTTAGTCATGTCATAGAACACAAAACAACTGACCTTGCAAGTTGGAGATAGCCCCACTTGCAATGGTGAATGTGGTACTTGCACATTTCCTGGACACATACAACGACCATGTTAAAGGGAGATATTGCAACCAGGTATGGATCCAATCATGCATTTAGTACACATACTGTATAGAAACCCTGGCAAGTTCATCATTTCTCAAAAGCAGTCCATCAGTGAAGAATTTAGGATCCAGAACACACAGTTTCTCATTTTGAATTCACCCAATTGTTCAGAAGGCCTTCTAGGAGACAGGGTGGTTGGTGGATTTGAACAGGCAGATTGCAACCCAATGCTGGAAAAAAGCAAAAGAAAAATGCTAGGAGGTTTGAGGAACGAGAATGTAAGCCTTAGGATCTACTGGAAACTTTGGAACTGGAATTGCCATGGATGGGTTCTTCAATGAACTGAGGAAAGATTAAACAATTCTAGTGTTCAATTGAGAAGAAGAATCTCTGGCACCCATGTAGCTGAAACTGTGATTCCTGTTGGCTTTGGCTTCATTGACATTGGGCCTGTTAGGGCCTCACCACTAACCTGAGAGAGAGAGAGAGAGAGAGACACACACACACACACACACACACAGGCACATACATCCAAAGAGCTGCTGGTTTTAAACTCCCAGAAACCATGGTTAGGGACATTGTGCATGTGGGTGAAAACTTCAGTAGGGTCTCACATGAACTCATTGCAAAACAAATGACATCCCATTTCTGATCGCGGTGTCACCACCAGGGCATGCTGATGCACTGCACAGTCATCAAAACATCCCTTGGAAAAATTGTATCTCAACATGAATACTGGAGATTTCTAGACATTTGTCAAAGAAGCCATGAGCCTCCTCCTCCTCAAGGTGTAAGAGCCTGCCCCGAGGGGCTTTTTGAAGGAATGTAGGAAGCTGCAAACATAGCAAATCACAATAAGGGTCTTGGGTGAACGGAATGTTCAAGCATCAGGAGATTTTGGGATCATGATTGATGTCGGCTTCTTGAGAATGATGGAAGTGGAGCGCTGTCTTGCGGCTGAGTAACAAGCAGCACACCTGCCATACCCAGTAGTGGCAAGACTAGTAACCATTTCAGGAGTCGGTAATAGTGCATGTGAAACATGAGTGGAAATTCATCAGAGAAATACAGACCATTCTTGTCCACCATCTCAACCAGCACTGTGCCAACAGTGCGCACTGGCACACATGGTAGATTTACTTTGTACACTCCGGCCTGATTGTGAACATTGTGTCGCTCTATTCGCCTCTCCCCTAGGTAATTTCCAGGTACCATTAGTGTCACCTGGAACCCATATCCCTTGAAAATGTCAGAAGGGAGAAGAGGGACCCAGGAACCAACCTGGTTTGAACTAACAGAGTACACCTTCAGACATTGCTAGAGCTCAGGAGACATGAGTCTAAAGCCCAGCATGTTGTCATGTCCTCCTGGGTTTGGGGCAGGCACACTTACGACTATGTTGTAGGGGCCTGAAGAAGCACGCAATTGGTCTACAATTTGGTATTGGACCCAAAAACTAGAGCCAGACTCATCCCGATAAGAACGGGACGATGGCAGAACAAACACCCCTTCACGATTATTCCGGTTTGAAACCACATTCCTTCCCTGTGCTTGTGACACCCACGCCTGCCACAATTCACACACTGTTCCTTCAGTAAAGAGTTTTACTGAACACACTCAAGAATCATCAAATTTCCAATAACAGGCCAGATGCACAGAAACATGTTAAAACCTAAATTGGACACTATGATACAGAGAATGCAATTTCCTTATAAACATGAATAGAGTACCAAAAGGAAAAGAAAAGTAGCAGAAGAGGATTAGGGTTGATGATAGCTTAAATATATATGAAGAACCATTAGTCCTCTCCAAGCACCCAAAAAAAGGTGGTGGGAAACATCTAAAACTTCACCTTGAGAGGATGATGTGGTGTTGATGTCTGAAAACAGTAAACATTTCCACTCATGGTTGTGACTATGAGGTCCAGATCATCCCCTCCATCCACATTCTCCGCCAACACCATACTATAGCTGCAGAATCATTAATTGGCAGGAGTCACAACAAGATCAACGAGCAAGTCACCAGAGCAAGATCAAGGCACAGAAAGTCAGCAAAACAAGATCAAGGCACAAGGCACCAGAAACATTTCTAGGATCATAAAAAAATGTACAATATGGTCCTTAAGGTAATCATGGTTCAAGAGCACATTCTTATTTCATGCAAGTCAGGAAACTTACGAAGTTTCACCAATATCAGTGGCATCAGCACATCCAGTAGGGCCATCTATGAGATATAAATAGCCGTCAAATGAAGTTACAGCTATGGTGAGCCCCTGCCTCTCAGCACCCCGCTTTTTCCCGAGGTCTACCAACAGAGCAGGTGCCATAATGCGCCCATGTGTCCGAAATGGGTAGGGGCCCACTTTTGAGCCATCAGATCCCCTCAACACATGAATCTGGCCTGATGAAGTTGGCACCACTACCTCTGTGTTACCATCACCATCCACATCACCAATTGACGGACCCTGCCCAAGTTTCTTTACTTGTTATTGACATGTTGAAGAAAATTTGGAAAATCTCAAAATGTGATCTGTACAATATGTGGGCCAGTTAGTGGACATTGCAACAGAGATGTGTCATACATATAACTTGGATACTTGAATTGCTTGATCGTTGAATCTGACTTAGGAAGTGACCTATGGACCTGGAGAATCCAAGCAAGACCTCTGAGGATTCTGAATCTTTTGCCACAGGCCTACTGAAAAACATTACTTTGGTGTTGTAGAATCCAATACTGGGTGGGAGTGAAGTTGAGAAGCTGTCATAACAGAGAGTAGTACCTGAGCGATTAAGCTTCTTAGGTGAACAGTCCAGATCTCTTTGCCATCCCTGGTCCAAGCAGCAACATTCCCACGGACATCAGCACTCACAATTTCAAGCGTGCCATCATCATTTATATCTGCTGCCACAACTTGTGCCTGAATTTCCCCCATCAATTTCGGAAATGATGCCCTCAAGGTCCCTGAAATACAAAAAATTCCAGCACACTTTCAAAAACAAATGATTGTTGGAACTTTGTACCACGTTCATATCTTCAGGTGTCATCCAACAAAGGAGATGAAAACAGAACAATAGTGTTCATGCAATCCCTAAGCAAAAGTGTGCTATGCATGAAGCATCAGGTAAAAAGACACAGATACAAAACCTTACAGACCACCATCTTGGACACTGCAATCCTGAACCTAAACCATTGCCTTCTATGTCCTGTCTTTTGGAACCAAGAGATGGGTAGATTTTGGCAAAGAAACAAGATCATATGCTCCTGAAGACTACCATCATTTGCTAACTGCAGCTGCAATAGATCAGGAGGAAAATAATTACCATCGTGATGGAGGACATAAAGGAGGCCAAAGGAGGTGCCGATGAGAATTTCCATCTTCCCATCATTATCCAAGTCAACAACAGTTGGTGACGAGTAAATATATGCACGGTAGGAGACAGAGTCAGTGCTAAGGTCTAGATCTGCGACCCACTTCACTTGCTTGGTCTCCAGATTAAAGACTACAATTGATCCACCCACATATTTCCCAATGTCCAGCCCGTTCAGCTCCTTTGCATACTCTGGGTCTTCATAGTACCTGAGCCCCATTGAGATTCATGTCCTGAGTCAATGAATTAGTTCTTCTTTGAGCCAAGGAAAAGCACCAGAGAAGTGCGACCGACATTTACACACTTGCATGTTCCCAGCTTTGCTTCAAAGATTCATTATGTAGGTGAGATTTGCAATCATGAGCTCAAATGGACAGAAAAAAAGAGCTTACTCGCGGTCGTAGAAATAAGATGCTCCCACGACCATTTCATCAATACCATCTCCATCAATGTCAGCAATTACCTTTACCCACCCAGATGTGAAGCACCCATTGTGAGTAGCAATTGTGACATACGTACAAAAGGAAAGGTAGAGAACGCAAAACCTTCTTTGCCAACAAGGAAAGTTTGGAGCTTAAGTTGAGGCCAAGTTTTTTTGGTATGTTTTGTAATGGTTTGTAGGAGATGATTAGGGCCATGCCTTGAACCCTAAACCATTAGCATATAATCACTCTTCTGATCAGTCTTCTGATCCAAACCAGAAACCTAATCCATATCTAGAAGCACTCAGAAACCACCAGTACATGGTTCCACCCAGAAAGAATCACCCACCGGAGTACAGAGAATATGGGAGTCGACGCTAACATAGTCTGCCTCTTGTTCATGCACAGTTTCAAGCCATGTATCATTCCCCCACATGGATTCGTCATAATCGTCATAGTCATACCCATAATCATCTGATAACCCCTCTCCTGCATTCGCTTCAGTGTCACGAAATACATCAAATGATGCCAATGCCTCCTCCTCCAAACCCCCTTGCTCATTCTCTGCTGTTGCCTCATCTTGCAAGAGCCGGCGTTGTTGAGGTATGTCTGCCTTAGAACTCTCATTTCCTGTTGCAAGGTTGCCTTCATGGTCACTTGCATTCACAAGAGACTTTACACCGTCACTGAGCACTGCATCTGTAATCAGACATGCCATGTTACTTATACTTCTTCCTGTAGAGGAATCAAGCAAGAATGGCCCTGTTGGTGCAGTTGGTGACAATTTGCTCTTGGACAGGTACAGTTTCAGAAGAGAGAGAGAGAGAACATGGACTTGTTGTATGGTTACAAAAGGAGGTACCTGGTTTCTCTGTCTCTATGAACTCATCACCCATGAGAGAATCATCATGCACATCATTTTGGGTGTGATTTGCATGATCTGGGCTGAGCCCCACATACCAGTCCTTTTTCACTCGCCTCCTTGGAACAATCATCTTATCCGGCATCATGTACCCGGATGAGCTTCACAACACCAATTACAGGAATGAGGGTGATTTCAATACCCCCTTGAAAATAAGAAACTGTTATGTACCAAACATGTTCCAAGTGCACACTTGAGTTCTTTAGCAAAATCCATCGACTCTTGGTAATCCATAAGTGCTTCTTAGTTTGGGTTTTGGGTTTTGGCCATTTGGATCAGGGTCCAGCAGAGTCCTGAACTCTGGATTTATAACTTATTGGGTTTTCTTGAAGGTGGGCTTGGGGGGGAGGGCTTGGGGGAAGAGTCTTTATTGGATCCCATAACCGGCCCTTCCAGAAAATATTCAGTTGCCCAAATGCCATTGAGACAGTAATGCAATCAGAGAAACAATACCAACATACATACCGGAAAAAAAGGACTTCTCCATTAAAGGTGGCAAGGGCAATTTCCCGTGAGCCATCCTTGTCGATGTCATACAGTAGTGCACTTGCATGAACTGTGGATTGATGGTATGCTGGCCACCCTACAGACCCACACAGACCACTGACTTTATCATGCTTTGAAGTTGGGTAGGAATGAGATCAAAAGTGACAATTTTGTCTGAATGCTTGCATAGTATTCAACCATACACAGACACCATCTTTGCCAAGCATAATCCCGTAAGTCTGATTTGACTGACCATGTGCTCTTGCACCTAACTTTCTTGGGTCCATAGATTATATCCAAGGAAAGCAAACTAAGACAAAATGGAGTCCAAAAATACCAGGCAACTTCTCTCCATCTGCACCATCAAGAACCTCCAAATAGTGAACAAAGGACGGAACCACCACCTCCATTTTCCCATCACTGCACATTACACAATATCGGCAAGCTCATATCCAAATGGGCTGCATGGAGCAGTAGAAAAGTTCTCACATGCCTACTAAGTTTAAGGTCTGAATAAGTGTTTTTTAATGGGCTGTTGAGATCCATGTAGGTAGGTACCTGTTGATATCAGCAATCAGTGGAGATGCATAGATGCTGGAGCTGACCTCTGTCTGCCACCGAATTTCCAGTTGTTGTGGACACTGAGAATTTGCCAGTGCCTCCTCATTCCTGTGTCATCATCCACCACAAACCACAGTTCTCCCATGTGTCAACTGTTGCTGGGCCATCAGAAATGTCCATTTTTGGTCTGATCAGATTTCAGACGTGAGAGGACAGTGGATTACTCTTATGACTATATACTGACAATTCTTAACATACCCTTCATCAAGTCCTCCTAAAATGGAAGTTCAAACCATTTATAGAAACACCCACATCCCAAGTTTTTCTTACATTTTCAGAAGCACCAAGAAGACTCGGAGTCATGATGTTAGCTGATGTAGAGAGAGGAACAAACCCTAGGGGCTTCTGACAGAAGATCTGCTCATGATGTTGACATCTGTCAGAAACCCCTAGGTTTGTTCCTCTGTCAGCAGCACTTGAGAGACATAGCTAGTAAAACAAATCCCCAACAGCATCCACATTCAAGCTGCAGCTTCTGACTAAGATATAAAACACCAGAGAAAACAATCAAGTAGGAGAACGTGGACCATTTAGAAGAACAAGCAGCAGCAGAAAGAAGAATCCAGAATTGTTAAGAATGGATTTAGGGTTTAGGATTTTTTTTTTCCCAGGTTCCTGTCATCTTGAGGTATGAATGGTGGGTGCTACAGAGAAGAAGAACCTTGATTGATTTTTTCCGAAAGCATGATGATTGCATGCATGACTTTAAAAACATGATTTTTGCAAAGCAAAGGGAACCAGGGATGATGGGATTCTTCTTCTTCTTCTTCAAAAGAAAAGGAAACATACAGAGTAGGAAATGCAATAGAATCATCAGAAGCTTCCTGTTGCAGAAACTTGTTGTTCTGTGCCAGATCCTTCATATTGTCATCGTGTGCTACAGGTCTCGAAAGCTGCTCCTCTTGTGCTCCTACTCTCCTCCCCATCACAATCAGGAACAGCAATAACAAGGCGTAACAGAAGCTTGAAGCAGCTCCATGGCTTGCCATTGAAGCTGTCCTTCTTCTTCTTCTTCTTGTTCTTTATTCTGGACGATTGCAGGGAAACATAGATCGTGCGAAGCAATCTCAAACCCAATGCTTAGAAGAATGCAAGCCCAAATCTTGCAAGCTTGTAAAGCTCCATCAGACCCACAGACGAACAACAAACTCGAAGAACTCAGACGACAATCCCCTTTGCATCTGGAGAAAGCAACTCTCAACTCCAAGAACAGCTGAGAAACAAACCCTAGGGGCTTCTGACAGAGGAACCAAACCCTAGGGGCTTCTAGCAGAGGAACCAAACCCACTTGATTGTTATTTTCTGAATGGGCAGCAAAACGGGCACATTACCAAAATTTGTGGATGGATAGAAAAATGGGCACAATGGCTTGTTGTACTTGGCTTGTTACAAAAAAATTTGAATTGGGCAGCAAAACGTGCAGGACGGTCCATACTTGAATGTTACCCAAATTTGTTAATGGACCAAAAAAATGGGCACAATGGCTTGTATTTGGCATGTTACCAATTTTTTTGAATCGGGCAGCAAAACGTGTATGATGGCATGATGGTCCATACCTGAATGTTACCAAAATTTCCTAGAAGGTAGTGAAATGAGCACAATGGCCTATATCCTAGGTTCCATAATGTAATGGTTTTCATGATTTGCTCAATAGGTTAGGCATGTGCATTGTGGGCAAGTGGATTTTGAATCATGGTTAATTCAAGAGATGTAAAAAGACTTGTGTTTTCCTTTTGTTGGTAGATGATACGCATATAGTAGGTCATGCATCAAATGTGGTTTCTATTTTGTTATGATTACAATAGGAGTTTTTAACATTAAGGCTTTTAATGAAGCCAATGAAGTGTGTAACTTGGTCTTCACAGGGGTTGGACCATTCTATATCACTTCTTCCTAACTTTTTTACTTTCAATTCGGGTTTTTGTATTTTGGGTGCACTAGTAGAATCTAGATCATTTTTTGAGTTGTTTGTGCCTAAGGTTCTTCATGAAGATCTTGGGACAATATAGTCTCATTATGCTTATAGATCATAAAATGATTTTTGCGATGTTCTTGTTGTGTTATGCATAGCGCCCTAGCTAGTACGTTTCCATGTATAGGTATTTTGCAACATTACGCTAAATTTAGTACCAAGCTATGTTGGAAAAGTTACTTGGGGTAAGATCTTTTGGTGGTTTTATTGGTCACATGGCTCATTGTTAGGCCATTCTTTCTTCTTACTTCTTTGGGTGGTTCGGCCTCCCTTTTGTAATTCAAATTGTTGCCCCCGCATTCTTAAGCTGTTGGGCATTGATTGCTCCTACACTTGTCATTCATTTCCAACAAGATGGTCACCCTATCCTTCTAGATGTAATTACGCATGTTGAAACTAACACTTCTTCATTTCATATTGCATTATGAAACACCTGAGCCATGTTACCACAAGTTGTCCACTTTCAGGTCCCACCTTTTGAGAGCTTAATGGTTTAGTCTTATCCCTAGTTATAAGCTTCCTTGGTGGATCACTTACAAGAGTAGGATTTTGTTTCATTTATAATATAAGTTCCTTTGAATATCATGCGAACATGTTTCTATTCATGTGTGAGTCCAAGGGCATGCGCTTGGTTATTAACTTGTCCTACCACATTTACATTTTTCATTTATCTTCAACTCATTTCCTTACTGCACTATGTATTCATCTTGGCTTGCCACATCCTATGGCACCCCATTTACCACAGTGTTAGTGTGGTCATACCATAGACAATTCAGGAATTCCTTTTGCTTTGGTGCCTTTGTGGGAATGAATGTATAACGCCCATGATACATTTTGGGATATTGTTGTAACTATTACTTTGGAGAGTGGAGCACGTATTCTAAGGGAGGCCTCCCACCTTTTCCCTTGCCACACCCAATGATGAATGGATATCCTTATCACTAGAAACGATTTTCGAACGTTGATGGACATCATCATTATTGATTCAACTCACACAAATATGGTGCAATGAACATTGACAACGACAACACATGTAGTGACGATGGATACTCAAGAAAAAACACGATCATACATTGAGCGAGCACTAGGCAATGACTTCATTCCTTTTGTCATTAAGACATATAGGTGTTGTCATTCTCATTTTGATTCATTTTTTTGACTTCTTGTGCACAAACCATTATCGCATGTCATCAATGGTCTTGTTTTTTATTATAAACAACATGTGTCCATAGCCTTGCAACATGTACAAGCCATGGCGATTCTTCAACGAGTTGTTACACTTGGTCGGGGTTCTTCATTTCTTCCACACATCATAATTAATGCACCTTTGTTAGTAGCCAATTTGTGACAAATGATAGCTCTTTCATATTAGGTTTTTTTTGTTATCATTGATTGTCATTTCGTAGCTTTCACTGCTCTTTGCATACGATCTTTACTTGATTTTTGTTGATTGTTTGCTTTTGTTTTTTCTTTGGGTTGTGTTGTGTCTACTTGTGTTCTCATATGCCTTATACTTTTGATGGATAGGTTCCCACCCTTGATTTTTATTTGTAAGGTTTTGATTCTATCCATTATGCTTTGTAAAAGGGACTAAAAATAAATAAAAATAAAAGTAGAATCCACGTTCTTTTTCAAATGAATTTTTTTTCCCAAATGAAATTTTTATAAAGAGGAATATTATATCACAATATACCTATTTTTTAATTTTATTTGATTTTATTATTATTTTTCACCTCATTTGGATTTTCTTTTTCATTTGGTAACATTTTAAAACTATTTAAACAAGTTTCAAAATCATGTTATCATTCTAATGTTAAATCGTTCTTAGGATGCTAGCCAACAATGTTGTTTTTCTACAAACACTTATTTTGGTTTTGGGACACATGCCCCCAAAAACTCCGAGTCTATGGGAAATTCCTTAGTGAAAAATAAAATAAAATCAATTTTGAGACCTAAAAATACAAACATTTTTACAAGATAATAATCGTTTTATCCAAATCCATAGCAATTGATACACAACCAGGTACTTGAAATCCATCATTTCTTTTTATCAAACTAATAAAATCAAAACCACAAATTATGTAAATCCATGCTCACATGTATTATATATTTGTACAATATAAACACAAATTATTCATCAAACATCAGTAAACATAACATTGAAAATTTTCAAAAACACCCATTAGAAAAATCTTAAAAGTCATTTAGGCTTTTATTAAATTTGGGTATGAAATGTTAAAACTCAACATTTAATGCACAAGGTTCAAGAGTATTATAATACATGTACATGTAGGAGCAATATATGTAGCAATAGTGGAGACGTTCGTGAAAAATGAAAGACAAGACTAAATTCAATTGCCACCAAAATTGATGATTTTTTGAGTTTCAACCCCCCTTGAATGCTAATGTATTGATTTTTAATATGACCTTGTTTATGATCAAACTCAAAGTTTTTTTATGTTGTCTTACCTTTACATCAAAGTTTGAGTTTGAGCTTTGAGTTTGAACTATTAACACAAATGTGAAAAAAAAAAAGTTCATATAAAAATTTACATGTAATCATGCATGTAACTCCTATTCTTCTATATCATGTAACATAAGAATATATTTTTAATGTTTATCCTTACCCAAGGGAGGGTAAACAAAAGGGTATAAGTCAATATCATTACATAACATACATGTATTTTTATATTTTGCAATGCAAGTGGATATGATGGATTTGTTGAAATTATGGTTTATAACTATTGAATATATTTGCTTTGGCCTTTAATTGGGACCTATGTTCTCCTTTTCTTTTGTTTTTCCATTTCTTCTTCTTCTTTGTAGTTGTGTTTTTGAAAATAAAGCTTAGCAAGTTTCCACAAAAAAGGTTTCAATTGCTTTTGTTTTATTTTTATGAATATAAATTTATCATAGCACCTTGGTGGTTTTGGCACAAGTTATATTATTTTTAGAAATGCTGAATATTTTTATTAAAAAACTAATGACCAATTTTTTGTGAAGGAAAATGAAAAATCTTTTGAAATGTTCCTATATATATAATTTTCAAGTAAATAAATTATTCAATAGACACATAATACAGTAATCACAACACAAATTTTATGAATTTTTAGATTCTTTGTGTGTAGGGTAAAAGCCCAAGGTTGGGAGCATTTGCAAACTAAAGGGGTCTATGATGAAGCAATGGCCAAATCTAAGAAGGCATTTTGGGAATGTCCTTTACAATTGGGCTTTACACATCATAAACCACAAGACATACATTATCATGAACTTAAAATTCACTTAAAGATTTCCTTCATCATCAATTAAAGAACCCAAGTTTGAATTTTTTTTACATTGTGTAAAACCCTTGGGTCAAATTTTACCATATTTGGGCTTGTGCTTGGCAAGGGCCTTATTCTAATAAAGTACAACCCCTAAGGGTTTACCCTCCACTTAAACATGAATGTAAATCATTAAGCATAGGTGGGGGAGGGTTTTTATATTTATTCCTTAATAGTGGGAAGGATCTTACACCTTGAAGTAAACATAACTTAATTTTTAAGGAGTAGACTATATGATGAACTCTTTTCCTTTCTAGGAGGGATATTCATGAATGTAAAATGCCCTCCAAATGCATTAATGAAATTGTTTTGAGTGTTTTATGACCTTTCAATGTGCATGGATGGCATGAAACATGACATCTCATGTTTCTTCCATGTGTTCACTTTGCTTGATTTTCATATTTATCAAACTAAGGTTATAGGACGACATATGTCCTTACCATTACCCTTACGTACATTTCCATTTGTTTCATCCTTTAGGTGTAGTGACATGCTCCCAAGTCACGGGGTGAAACCCACTTGAGGGTTTCACAAAGTCAAGTTGCGGAAAGTTGAGACTTGGAGACACGCTCCCGACTTCCAACTCTAGAAAGGGGTAGAGGGTCGAGTTGAGAGCCCAGGGATTATACTAGGAAGAAGATTTAGTAGATCAAGCATGAATCTGCATCAAAACAAACCACCCACGTGGTTAGTTCACATTCCGGGACACCCTTGAGTGTTGGGACAAGCCATGGGCACTTTGGACCATAAGACACACCACGGCCCGGACTCGGGGGAAGCCACCACCTTCCCCATATAGTATTCTCTGCGCCACGTTTCGGGGACTACATCCAAATGGCTCTTTTTCCCGGGACTCCCAAGTTGGAGTCCTGAAA
>Ga0209208_10006496_pt1 | contig 16110 bp, 10 predicted proteins | sample S1TSphfallax_3_FD_187694 | JGI IMG/M metagenome (GOLD analysis project Ga0209208, IMG submission 187694) | Host-associated microbial communities from peat moss isolated from Minnesota, USA - S1T2_Fd - Sphagnum fallax MG (SPAdes) (version 2) | ecosystem: Host-associated > Plants > Peat moss >...
TCCTTGAATACTTGTAAGTGCACACACAAAAACTTAAAATATGAACTTCTAAACATGTAGAAATTGTTTATGTTCTAATGGTCCTTTTGACCTTCTTTTGCAATCAATTGCACATCTTCATTGAAAACTTGTTGCATTGCATTGAATCTCTTTTGTTAGCTCGAATGCCCTAAGGTTGCCCAAGGCTAACTCTTTTATGATGTAGTTCAAAAAATATTCTACAAACATCATTCATGATAACCAATTCAAGAAAAATATGTTCAATATTGCAATATCCAAAAGAATTATTTTAGTATGTTCAACTATTAAGTATGGCAATTTCAACCTTTTTTTCCCCTCAAAATGTGATGAATTTGGGGTTTATTTCCTTCAAAAATCCTTTTTAGAAGTTTCATTTAATTTACTTTTTGTCACATAGTAATTTTGCCACAAAAAAATGTTAATTTCATGTTCAATAACAGTTAAAAGAGAAAATCCTTTCTCATACAATATTTGCATCATGTTTAAGCCTCATCAATTGCATTGACACCAAACAATGGTACATGATTTTTACAAAACATGTATCCAATTAAATATATTCACCAATTCTAGCATAGAAAATAACATTAATAATATTTAATGTTCTTTTCTTTATATCCTTGGAATGTGTTCTATGTGTGATCCTAATAAAAGTGTGTAAACCTTGACCCTTTAACAACCTACAATGTGTGTATATGTCCAACAAGAAATTTCAAAGGATCATTCCAATGGAGTTGTATTTCATGGCTTGATTGATAGCAACAACATTGGAAATGTGCAATTAGCAAATCATTTACAAATAGAAATTACATAATGCTCCCTTCGTCTCCAAAGCACACAAACCCCAAAGAAAGGAAGATTTCAAAAAATCTTCCATCACAAAAAAAATGCATTGTGAATTGATATTGAAAAATTTGAACCTCATACTTCAATTGTAACAATAGCTTGAATATATTTTAAACCATAGACATTATCATTTTCAAAAACAAATGTCCATCACTTAAACAAATTATGTTTCAAAATGTTTGAAATTTGACATGAAATATAATATATAATTATTATGCTACTAAAAATATTCAGGGCTATTTGCAATACGCCCACCAATGCATTTGAAACATTGCCAAATGTTCAAAAGCTTGATAATTATAAAGGACAAGGCAACAATAGTGTGATCAAACTAGTTGTACCCTCAAAATGTACCAACCTACCAACTCACTCATCAAATCTTTCATGTAGTTTCATCAAATTCAATGACTCTTTGAATTTTTTCAGCATTTTGAACTTAAACCTACACCATGGAAACACAATAACTTGCCCCTTTCAATCCAACCATTCCCTAACCCCAGTTATGAAGAAAGTACAAGAAAAAATTCTTGTGGATGGGAGTAGATTGCAGTCTAACAAGTGGCCTAAGGATCCAAAGGCAAATTACTACTTTTGGGAGCTCATGACACCATGTTGATGATGATCATACTTTTAAAAAGTTAAAAAAAATTTGTTAATTCATCACACTCAAAATACAAGAATTCTAAGTTTCATTTAAAATTATAAATTATATATTTAAAGATATTAATGAAAATATTTGGTATTGAGAAATATGTTCTAAGGTTCTTCATTAAAAAAAACCATATCTCAATGTGACAAAATTCAAACTTAGACTAAAGGTAATAAGCTTGATTCCGAGTGGTCCATGTCATTTATCAACATGAAATAAGGGATTGTCAAATGACTCAATCTTGAGAACAATTCTTAATTTTATGAAGTATTGGAAAACATATAAAAGAATATATATTTTCAACTCTAATAGATATAATTTAATAGTTTAACCACACATAGATATATCTAGTTTTTACTATTTGGAATGCCCACAATGACAAATGTTTCATCTATTGCAAAGGCTCAAGTCATTTCTCGAAGATGATTTAGTGAAATGAGTCAATGTAGACAACAACTCTCAACTAATGTTTTTTTTGTGGCAAATTTTCACACTGTGGTGACACTCCCCCAAAAAAAGGATCATTTTGTCCTAGATGCTTGGTTTCACTCCCAAAGATTTGACAAAGAATGAGGGAAATTTTGGTTTTTCCAAGAATGTCACCACTTTTGGACTAATCCTCCAAGTATGTTGCCACTTTGCTTTTTGTTTGGAGAAAATGTTCGACAATTTTCTAATGACTATCATCAATAAGTGCTAAATCTACCTTGGAATGCTCTCCGCCCACTTCTACTTCAAAAAAGAAAAAGAAAAAAGAAAACACTACTCTCAATTCTATTAAACCTATTAGATTAAAATCACACAAATAACTTTTTCTCCACTTTAATCAATTCTAAAGCACTTGAAGTCTTCAATTTTGTTAGTTTAGATGTTTGAGGCTTGAACATCAAAAGACAAAAGAAAGGAAGGAGAGGAAGAAAAAGGAAATGGTAGAGATAAATGTTTTGCACATTTCTATTTACTCTACCTGCCTACACTAGTACCATTGTAGAAACTCCAAAAGAATTTGGGTTCCTTCTAATCAATATAGGCAAGTGTGGAATGTGCCATTAGCCCAAGTGTTACCACGTCCTCAACTGATTTTTCCTTTCAAAACCTGGTTTTTTGGAATTTATTTGAATTTTCAGCGGCAAAAGTCACTTAAAAATCAATATCTCCCACATTTTTTTAATCCAAATCTTACCAATTAAATTCCATTAAATCCTGCTCATCAAGATCTTTCCAACAACACCAAAGGCACATTCCAATTCCTCCGAAATTTTCAGCTAGGATTTAATTTAATTTAATTTAATTTTCAGTGAAGAAAATCATTCAATAATTCAAAAACTTCTACACCAAAAGTCCAAACGCCATGAAACCAAGCCGACACACCCCTCCTCCTCAAGAGCTTTCCAAAGAGACCAAGAACACGATCTGAAGCATCTTGGTTAGGTGGATCTCATAAGTACAAACAAAACAAACAAACTACCTTCCTTCATAGATAGAAATACCATGGCCACAGTGAACCAGCACCGGTGCACCATAATGGATGAATGATAAATGGTCAGGAAACAGTTTTCTGTTGGTTTCCAGTTTAGTAGCTAACCATGGTGGTTAGCTCAGTTGCTCTTTTTTTTAAAGAAAAATTCAGTCCATCCATGAGCTTTACTCATTTCCAACCGTCCGATTAATCAAACCACGTCCGATTCTCCTCAATCCTCTAGTTTATCTTTTGGACGGCTGTGAAGTCGTCCGCGTGGCGCGTTTTAGATCAATGGAGTAAATTCCGGTGCAGCCTGGGTGACCGGTTCCGACATTTGGTCACCCGGCCCGGCTAGAACAACAGTTCACCGTTCAGACGTTCTGAACTCCTGTGGAGAGAGAGAGAGAGACAAAGAGTGTGTGTGTCAGTCTGCTGTTTTGCCGTCGGCATTTTTCCCTTGGGGCCCACAAGCGTTACAGAAACTGGTGTTTTCGTGGAGGAGCTGGACTGAATCTCTTGGCGGCAGCAGCAGCATGGAGAGAGTTTGAAGCGTTCTTCGTCGCTTTCCGAAGAGCAATCGATTTTTACGTGAATAATGCAATTATCTGTCTAAAATTTTCAGAAGCGAATATAATTTCAGAGAAATTGCAGGATAATTTTGGATCGTGAAAGATTTGAAGCCATTTGTTTTGGGCGGTTACGTATGGCTCATCAAAGAAGAGGAGTAAAAGAGTCAGGGAGCTTTCAACTACCTTTTCCTTTTTGGCAAAACAACAACTGCAGAGAACATGCCTGAACTTCGCGCAAGCTGAACTTTTCCAACAATGCAGTAGTCAGGCAACAGTTTCCCCGGAAATTTACACTGCAGTCCCCGTGAACGTGCAACAGCACAGTACGTCAGTCTACTTTCAAGAGGTGAGGTGAGCTGTATTGTCGAAGAATTTGTCAAGGGCTCTTTTTCTCTGCCAAGTTTTGCCGTATGACTTCAAAAAATATTTTTCTGCTGAATTAGTCGTACGAGCTAAATTGAAATTCCATCAGATCCTGTTGCCTGTATTTTTTTTTAATTGTCCAGGTGTTTTCGATTCTATTCGGCTGATAAAAGAAACAGAAGAAAAATCTGAAAACCATGAACAAATCTGGCTTTGTTAGACAGATCGCATCTGAAATAATAATAAATTGTGCTTTTCTTATCCTTGTGCAGCAAGTCTCTTTTCCAAACTTCTATGGAAAATATTATTACTTTGAGAATTTGTAGGAATTTGCGCAGATCCACATTCTGTTATATTCCTGTTTTTAGCAAAGTATAACAGATTGCGCATTGCAGAGATTCCGGGAGTGATACTTACGTGCGCAAATTGAGGCTGCCTCTTGAAGACCATTTCGTAAAGCGGACCTGTAATAGCATCTTTTTGGCCGGCCGGCCGGCCAACAATTGATTCCGGACTGTTCCCTCTGTGCATCTCTGGCAAACGGTAGGCCTCATGGAGATCCTATTGCCTTTTTTCTTTAGCTTTTTTTTTGGGTGGTTGTATGCAGTAGAATTTTGCTATATTTGGACTTGGCGTTGCGATCTTCCATTACTCCAGGATCTCTCAAAGTTACAGCTACTCTCGTCGCAAAGCTTGAGTACTACGACATTCAAGAAACAGAGTAGACTTGTTTCTCAGATCTGTGTTATGAGAAACAAACATTGCTTGGTTTCACGACGTTGTAGCGCCTGCTGCTCTCAGGAGGCTTGTTTTATGTATGTAGCCTTGCAATTCTACAACGTAGCTAGCCGTTGATGAGAACGTTTCCGTTAACATTTTTCGTATTTCAGTCGACAAGTCGATCTGTGCCGGAGAATTGCTGAGTTGCTTGTCCCTATTAATGTTGAATGCAGTCGATCTGAGCTCCATTACGTAGGATTTGCGAGGGCTGTTAGGACGTGAGGCAATAGAGAATATTTCTGTGATTTTATTGTAGAAGAAGAGCTGCGAGAAGACTGAACAATTGATAACTATTCCAGAGGACGAATATTATTTCAGCTCTCTGTAATTGTAAGCTTCTGAGTTTGGTTTTGTTGTTGTATTCTCTTTCATAGTATTGTGAACGAGAGACTCTTGAAACAACCGTCTGTGGCCTGTTTGTTCCGATTCATTAACGGCAAGGCCCGGGCAGGAATCTATAATACCCTTCTGAAAGACCTATTTCCTGGTGGCAATTTCATGCTGCTGAAAAGTATTAAATCTTTCAAAAGATTTGTCTTGAAAGCGTTTGTGTAAGAAGCGTGCGTGCACAGGCCTTGCTTTGTGTGTACTTTGATTGCAATTTGGACTTCAAATTAGTGATCAATTTCTACACCGCGCTGGTTGCTTGCAAAGTTTTGAATCTCTCTTGTACTAACTCTTGACGCTGCTGGTGTGCATTTGGAAGAAGAAGAACTTGCAAGTATCTGAACGCACTGAATAATTCCTGAGCATTTGCATTAGCGAGCTTTCTTTCCAGAGGCTTCAGCTTCTTGTGTTCTTAAGCACTGGATCTGTTCGTTTGTGGTAGTCGAGTCTCAAGGGATTCTTCTTTTGTACACTGTTCTATTGCAGACGTATGCGAAGAAGGCTTTTGAACAATTGTGTTGAACAGATCTGTGTTCTTTGTACTGCTTGCAAGTGTTGTGAGATATAAATCAGCTCTGTAGATAGCTTTTAGAAGGTAGACTTGTAATTGTCGCAATACTTTTGGAAATAGAGATCTAGAGAAGTACGTCTAGTTAGGAACGTCGTCGACCAGTCGAGGTGTTGCGGTCGACACGATGACGGGAACCATGGAGTTGCAGAACCTCATCAGAAGCATTGTGTATGAAGTGAAGACTGTGCTACGCGACGACACGCTTTCGCTCTACTACAAGATCGCCTTCTCCATTCTCAAGATTTTGTGTGTCTGTGGCTTCAACCTTGGAAGAATTTATCCGGAGAAGAGGAACCGAAATCCGCTGCTGCCTCCACCGATACCGACCTTTTCCTCACTGCAGAATGATGTCCTTGAAGGGGCAACAGACAGCGCCGTCCACCAGCAGGGTGAGAACAAACCGTCCGAAGCTGAAAAAGAGACTGACTCGTCTGCCGTCCAAAGCTGTGATTCTAAGACTCATGATTCCCCTGGCTTCAACGAACTGACTACCGAGAGCGCCGCAGCTGTTGAACAAAGGTTTTGAACACTCTCACAATCCCCTCGTCTTCATAGCCTAAGAGAGAGACACACGCACACACATTGAAAATCTTTTTGAGAAATTTCGTTCTGCTGTGAACTGCGAAATATGTAGAAGAATTTTCCTGATGATCCAGCAGCTTCTTGTGATCGCTTGTTCGTGCTTTCTGCATCATCTACGGCCTTCTGGCCACCTTCCTAGCTCAGAGAGGGACATAAATCTTTTGCTGCGTGGTACAAAGGTTGTTAACTAGAAATTTGTTCATCTCAGAAACAGATGAGTCCCTGATGAGATCGGACATGGAATCTGTGCAGTGCGTGTCCTCTGTTTTTTGGTCTGTTTGTTTGCAGGAAGCTGACATCTCCCTCCCTCATCCGGCAGCATGAGCGTCCCTCCGGCAGTATGCTTCATGAAGCGAAATAAATCAAAAGAAAACTCTCTCTGGTTTTCCCTGCAGAATCCATATATAGATGATCAGATGCTTTAAGAACATTTGTGAAACCTTCCATTCTTTTGAGCACAGGGAACTATATATGCAAGTAGGAAACAGATGATCTTTAAAGCTTTCTAACATTTTGGAGCTTGTCAAACTGCACAGCGATTTTCGGCCTACGGTGGTGGTGGTCATACCTGTGTATGTGCGGACACTGCAGCAACGCAAGGAGGTTTTAGAACTAGTCACCAGCCTCGCAAACCAAACCTACAAGCCAGCGCAAGTGCTGCTTGTTGACGATGCTTCTCCTTTGCAGTGGTACAATATTGGAACTTCAGTCATGCCGGCGCAGTGTGGAGGAGAGAAACAACAAGCTGAAGAGGTGGCCGCCTCCGTCAAGCTTCCTGAAGGATTCAAGCTTATCAAGTGTCCCAAAAACCATGGACCCGCCGCTGCTCGAAGCCTTGGACTCGGCCTCGCCATGACTGAGCACCAGGCTCAGGTATGCCGTTCGTCTACCGCAGCTCTGCGAGGAATGATCTTGTGTCCTTGATATTGTCTAGCTGATCAGATGGGTCTTCTGGTGAAGCTGCTATTATCACTGGATTATTCTCTTAGGCTTTGCTAGTTGTCTCGGATGCATATGAACACAATTCTCTGGCATTCTCATCCCTAATCCAGTGGACCCATTTGTTTACTAGATCGTGAACTTCATAGATTCGGATTGCGAGGCAGATATTCACTGGGTGGAGGCGATGGTGAAGGCTCACTACAAGGAGCTGGTGAAGTCGAAGACGAGTGCGGAAGGTACAATGATCGGAGCCATTCTTTCTGGCGTTACCTACGCCTATGGGAATACAGCGGTTGATAAATTTCACGACCACTACGGAACACTCAATGGCAGGATCAAGATCAACGGGGAGGGCCTTCTTTACGGACCTTCCTGCAACATCTCCATACGTATCTGCAAAAAGCTCATCTCCGAAGTTGGGGGTTTTGATGAGAGCTTCCCCAAGGCAGCATTCGAGGACGTGGATTTCTGTGTGCGAGCTAACAAGTGTGGGATCTTGACCCAATGTGCAAAAGACGCCAAAGTTTGGCACAAATACGGCGTGTCTCTGCCTCAACTGTTCCGTATGTTCCAGAGATATGGTGCAAGCGAGTGGGCTGTTCTTGAACGCCATCCCGAGTACATGGAATTATACGGAGCTTCTTATCACATTCCCGCTCAAGCTCCCAAGGTTGTCACCTAGAGCTATGTCAACATGTGACAGGATCAACGATGCAGTGAAGGTTCACCATGTGCAGATCTCGCAGGAAAGCATCTTTTAGAGTCGATGACAGAGCTTTGTGATCATTTGCAAGTCTGTTTGCAAGTTTACTGATCCATTAGTCTACCTGCAGTTTGTATAGAAACTTTTACTTTGCCTTGAGTTCCAGTTACATATATGCAACAGAAGGTGTAGGTCCATCACTCACAGTCGATTGCAGTTTCTAGGCCGAGTATTTAGGTTAGATCTTCGCTCTATGTAAGCACAGCAGATGCTCAGACCACTAGTACTACTATATATAGGATTTGCCCCCCTACAGTGCATGCAGGCATACGTGGTGTAGCTGCTGCTGGAGCACCTCTGAGGTTTCACACAGTTGGACACAGTACGTGCATATCATCAGGATAGAGTATTTCTATGTTTACTGTTGTTCTTAGCAATCTTCTTGAGTAAAGTTGAGCTTCACTTCCACTGCAATATTTTATGACGGAATTGTGGACAGCTTGCAGGGGGTGTGTGCACGTGTGCTCTATTCTATCTATCTATCTATCTATCTATCTACAGCTGAATGATAACAACAGTTTTGTTGTGCAATGTGTGCAGGCATTGTAAGCAATGATCAATGCACTAGTGGAAGCAATGATCAGTCACTGAAACCCTCCTAAGGTATTTCTCTTTTTCTCTTCTTCATCTTTACTGCTTATCTCATGTGAGATTGTAAGTAGAAGAGAAAAACCTCAACAAAACTTCCAGCATAACTGTTCCTGCAAAACTAAGAATTAATTAGCTTATGGTAACCTAATATGAGTCAGTCTCTCACAAAGTGTCACACCATCATTACCTTCATCATGAGTAGTAGTCATGAGCTGCCATGACTCTTTCAATGGAATAATCTTGAAGGAAACAGAGATCTAAAATCTCTTGCAGATCTATGTTTTCTTCAAGATTATTTCATTGAAAGAGTCATGGCAGCTTCACTTGGTACTTAATTAGTTTTAGGGTTTTCAGTTTAGGGTTGCCATTGGTCTAGGCAAGGTCTAGAATAGGTTTAGTTGAGTGCCAATTTTTTTTCAGTTTTTGTACGCTGGCCCTAAGAACGCGTTCTCAGGCTGCTGGCCAGCGATTTTGCATCTTGCTAGGTCAAGGATTGCACAGGAAACAATCAATTTAGGACTTGTAATAAACTTGCAAGAGATATGTCCACAATATCTTGCAAGATCAAGTATTCCAGGAACCTCCAGGCATTCAGAATCATGAGAACAAAGTCAGATTGTCCTGACTGTTCTTTTGCATGCTGAAGCCCAACTTCCATTACTTGATGACCAGGATTTGGAACAACACAGAACTCTTTTATGGCAATTTTTGAACAAGGTGAGGACAAGATGTTCGTTCCCTAATTTCACTTCAGGATTTCTTTAGTGTCGTGAACAACATCATTTTGGGGGGCCTTAGGAATGTGTCACACAACATGCTCATAATGCCCCACTAAAGGTCTTCCGTAGCTATTCAAATTTTGTCACATAAAAATGATGAATTTATTATCTGGTGGCAATGTTCAAGACATATAGTGTTGCGTCACCTTGCCATTTTGATGTGCTTTTGTTCTTTTGTTTTACAAAGTACTCCCACATGTGATCTAGCTGGTGTTAAGCCAATTGGGATTCAAACTCCTCTACAAGGTTTTCAAAAATTAAACAAACTTGAAGGTTTTTAATATTGAAGTAAACAAGAAATGTAGATAGAAATTATATTTTAGCTTTTTCAAACTTGAAATCTCTTTATACAATGGCAATGTCTAACAATCAACAATTTTATGACAAAATAAGCACTGATTTCAAGAAAAAAAGCTAATAATCCCAATTTGAATATTACAAAACTTTGATAATGAAAGGTATACCTTATATTTTGCATCCATATCAATAATCTAGTGGTTGGGATAATGGATTTGCACATATATAAAAATAATCGAATGGTTGGGATGATAGACTATGTCTTGTAAAATGCAAGTTCAATTCTCAAAGATTTTATTTTTCCCAACCAAACTAAGTTTGAACATTAGTGTTGAACATCACTTGCACATATGACAATCACATAAATAAGGTAATCAAGCAAACAAGATATTAATTAAAAGCATGGCATAACTTCTTCACTACAACAAAAGGTGTCCCTATATGCCAAGTGATTTCATTGGATTTTGAATGAATTCACTGATTATAGTGAATGGGGACCAATGAAGAAGCAGTGAATTCACTAGTCTACTGAACGAGGACTAGTGAATTGCACCCATATTTTGTAATAGTGCCTCAATCAAACTTTCATAAAATAATTAATTTGTTAAGAAAAAAATCAAGTTTTTCACCTTTCAAAACTAGCTCCAAAAAATCATCTTCACAATATAAAACTATAAATTATCTTAACTATATCAAACCAACCAATTGGATAATTGGCATTTAACTTATGTTTAATATTGTGCTTGTTTTAGTTAAAACATCTCATACCACATTATGTAGCAATAGGGCATGTTTATTGACACAAGGTGCAAACACATGGAAAACAAAACACAAGAGAGCAAAACAAAATTATAATGCATGACAAACACAACATTTGACAACCAAGTTTTACACCTATAATTAAAATCAAAACAATAGAAAAGAGAACTGAAATATATATAATGAAATAAATAAATAAATAAATTAAACAAATAAAATAGTTAAACTAAAATAAAGAAATGAAAAGCTATGAAAAGATAGTTCATAATCAAATGGATTATTCAAGATGGTGTGGTGTTAGACTTCACATCATGTGATACTTATGGATGGGTCCAAACACAATAAAATGAACCACTTGCACCATTTTTTTGGGTTTTTTTTTTTTTTTAAATTATTTGATTAGTAGTTTATAAATATATAAATATTTGATTATTTTTACATTTTAATCTTATATCATATATATAATGCATCCATGCTCAAATATCACATAGAAATGAATAACTTTTGTGAAATAACACATTCAAAATTCCTGATTTTGAAAGCAAAAAATATTTTTAAACCAAATGTAACCAAAGAAAATTATGTCACATCTATAAACAATAATTGCATAAAAATTTAGATTTTTTTAATTAACATAAAACATTCACCAATTTAAAAATTAATTAGAGCATATTTCATAACGTAAAAAAAAATTGACCTACAAAAAACACATGTCCTTAAAAATGTTTTGAGTATTTTAAATCATTCAATTTAGGACTCTTCAAACATTTGTATCAAATTTTGAGCATTGAATCTTTTTGAATATTGAAATCTATTGAAAGCAAATTAACAAAACAAATTATTGTGTTCCCCTTGTGAGTTTTCAAAATATAAATGTATAATCTTTTAACAACATCCACACACATTCTAATTCCTATCTTATGTTTTCATTAAAATGTTGTGTTATTGGAGAGGTGATACCAAATGTATTGTGTCATCATTATTTGATAATTAGGTTTAGCACATTTTTTTATTAAGGTTTAATTGTATAGGATTTTACATACCATATGTAATGTTTAAAATCTTGACTTTAAATATAGATCATTGTTGTGTCTATGTATGGATTAAGAATAAAACACTAGTAATATGGAATAATGAACTTATAGCCTATGTAAATTTGTGTGTATAAAATCTCATTCATATTTGTGTAAATACAAATGCATAATTGTGTTTCAAATCATTTCATGTTGTGTAAAATCATTTAAGTGTAAATGTAAAATAAATACATTTGAATGTGGTGTAATGGTAGTATAAACCATGTAAAATCATGTAATACATGAAATATTATGATAAGTAACAAAATTATCCACAAAATCAAACCGAAGATGAAAACCATTAATTTGGTTTAAATTAATATTAACACCTTGAAGGCAAAAAAAGGAAAAAAAACATGGCTAAAATTAAATACTCGAAATCATTTGATTTTCATCTTGTATTTTTTGTTTTGCATTGCATAAATCTTGTGTTCTCATTTTTAACGAACACAAGTTTTCCATGTCTCTTGTTTTTTAAAACATGAATTTTATTTTCATACACATTTGTCTTTGTCATGAAAAGGTTCAATCTATATGCACCCTACCTACATGCAACAATTGAATCTTGATGGAATGGCCATGTATTTTATTTGTTGTAAAAAATTATGAGATGTGAAAATGTTTGACAAAAAAATTAGTTTTTTGTTTGAAAGCTAATTTCAACGAAAGTAATAATAACAAAAGCACAAAAAACAAGGATGCAAACTAAAATTGTGACCTAAAAGGAACCTTTAAATTTTTTTAATAAAAGTTAACCATTATTTGCCCTAACCTAGTGATTGATGGTGTGATGAAATTGTTCATGAACATGTTCATGAGCATGTTGATCATACTTTGCTAGAATTAATGTATGTTTGTCTATTTTGTTTTATGCTTATAGGTTCTACATTGGTGGAAAGAAGAGAATGTGGGCACCTTATTTGGAGGAGGAACTTGTTAGCTATGTGGTTTTGGTGTTTGTTTCTCATGACACCTTGTGGGATCAAGATCCTAATTGTTGGGATGAGGAACTACTACTTTTGAAGGATGGCAACTCTGCTAAACAATGGTGGCAAATGAACAAATGACAAAAGAACGACTAAATATTGTGGCTATGAATTTGGGTTGTTAGGGGTGCTTACACACTACAATGACCTTATATGGATGTTAGAAAGGCAGTTTTTCCTATATTCCCTCGATACAAGAAAATAAATAAAATAAAATTCATTGAAATAATAGAAAAAGGGATTCATTTATTTTAAACTATCATAATCAATGTTTCAAAAATGAAAAAATCGAATCAAAACCATGGATAGCCAATAAGTAATGGACTTTTGAATTTTGCCCACATTTTTTGTCACACCTACAAAACTCATGGATATGGATTTTTATCTTACAATGTGTTAGTTTATGTGCTTGAAACTTTGGGATATTGGATGATCATATCTAAGAAACTAAAAACCCATTAAATGAATGGAATGTGATTTTAATTTATTATGTTATGAACTTTTTTAAATCCCAAAAACTGTAATTATTTTAAAAGCCTTCTAAAGCATTTCTAAATAATTCTTTTTAAAATAATTCTTTTGCGATTTTTTCATATGCCCTATAGTATCATGATTTGAAATTGGAAATGGAAAAAAGAATTTACTTTCAATATCATCTAAATATTAATTCATATTTTAAACCAATTTTCAACTACATTAGAAAATGATTTTGAAAAGAGACTTTAATGTGCTTTCACCCTTAGGACAATATTACTACTGTAAGTGAGGATGCAAAAAAGAAGAATGTTCTTTATGCATATCACTTTGTTCTGCAATTTCCATTACGTTGGAATGATGGTGGACTATGTAAAATTTATGTCATAGGTTGGTGGTGAAGATGATGTAGAACTTACAGGATTCGTGAACAACACCTTTTATGGCATTGTGTGCAGTGAGGTGGGAATTGAAATGGTGGGGAAAGTGAGTACCTTTTGTTGGCATGGCATGTTACCCATGGTGGGGCAAGGGTACCCTAATATATGGGAATCTACAACTAATTCTTGCTTATGAAAACTTTCGAGGTTTCAAAGAAAATGGGGAGTAACAATGTCATATGGTTATCTATTGATGTTTAGTGAAAGAGACTCCAAAGGATTCTAATTCACCTAGGCTTCAAGTCAAATAATTTAGGTTTGGGTAGAACAATGTAGTCAAGGTTGTGAGTGGTAACAAATTTAGATAAGATTATTGGAATAAAAATAGAATGTTGATACTATTTTAAATATATTGCCCCTCTTTTTGGCTACAGAACAACCAAAATTCAAAATGCAATCATCTCAATATCTACCTTTCTACACTTCTGAAGATGATTAAAAAATGAAAAATTTTCAATATTACGTCCCTTCCTTTCTATTTTAGTCCTCCCTTCTTCTTGTTGCTAGCTTGGATTCCTTATGTTCAATGGTATGCAAGCTATTGTGATGTGTAAGGTTTGTTATCTCTGTTTCATATTTTCTTCATGAGGAAGTAATTTAGGTTTCTCAAAAAACATTTTATTGAAAATTATTTTTGAAAATGATGGCTTAATTGCATAAGGTCATGGATTTGGAGGATTTGAATTTTGGAGGATTCCTTTAAAGCTAATGCAATGGCATTTATGTTATCGGCTTTTCAACTTTGTGTATATATATATGCTTGTTTTTGTGAGGAGGGGAGCTTTTTTAATGTAAACCAATACTTTGCCCTTTTATGATTCATCTTGGAAATAGTCAACATAAGCATAATTGGGTGCTTACATGTTTTGCTTATTCAAGTGTGAGGTGTTGAAAGATGGTGAGCTATTATAATGGTAACATTAGGTTAATTTCTTTCAGGAGTGTGTGTTGCATATTTGTTTCTTTGGGGTTTTTTCTACTCCATTTGGCTTTCACCCACCTAACCTTCCCCCCCACTTTAATTTAAGGAGTCAACTACTATAATCAAGGGAAGAGTTCAAGGTCTTTAATTTTGAATATTATGCTTAGTTTGAAGGACCTTAAGAAAATGAAATGACAAATTAACCTACCCAAATAAAAAATGACTTTAAGGATAACTAAATAATGAGTGCAAAAGATGTAAATGTTGTTTATTTTTTCATGTCAAATGTTTCATCAATCTATGCAAATACACATTAGAAATGAAATACACAATGGTTTCCAAAATCAAGCATTCATTTGCCCTAAACTGAATGTATTGCATTGAACCATTACAAATTGTCAATGAAGATATTAGAGTTGAATACATTAGTTATTTACACTACTTCACATGCATGATCCACCCAAAGATTATTTACATGGTTAATGTAAGTGTATGTGAAAACAATTCCACTACTTCTATATCTATCTATTAAGAAAGATAATTTGTTACATTGAGATTTTCCAAATCATTGTGCCTTGATTCTGCTCTTATACCATTGGAAAGCCTTTTATTAGTAGGGGTGTATCATTGTGGTTTCATGATGTTTAAACTTATGCTACAAGAGTTATTGAACATTGAACAATTTTATCATTGCAATTTAAATAGAATCAAAAATATGTTTTTCTAACAAAACTTGGTTGCACTTTTGATATTTTAAAAAAGTTTTCAATGAATAGCATTTTATGAAAGTGATTTCCTAAGTTTTAGACCTAATAAGGTGCATGAGATATTAAATTTTGAATAATGTCTGATGTAGGAAATTCGATAAAAATTCAACAAAATCAAAATGTTAGATGATTTTTCAAGGATTTCCTATGTAAAGTTGTTGAGGCCAAGATGTTGGAATGTTTTGTTTGTTATATTTATATATATATATATATATATATCTCTCTCTCTCTCTCTCTCTCTCTTGTTATCATTAAAGACAAAAATAGAGAAAGACAAACTAAACATAGGACCAAAATGAAGAGAGAGAAAATGAAGAAGAGACCAAATTTGGATTTCCGTGCACCACAAGTTGCATTTGATTTCAACCATTGTTTAGATTTCATGGAATACATAATATTTCATTGTTGTCTTAGTTAGTTCATGGGTATTCTTTTGCCCATTGGACAGACCATCACAAGCGAAAGAGTCCTAGATTAAAAAACACTATATTTTAGTGTGGCCTTGACTTCTAGTGTAAAGTCCTTGGGATAAATTTCAGTGGTTGCATCAATAGGATTTGCTAGATTTAAGTTCAACCTTGTCCTTAACTCCTTGTGTAAAAGTGAGCCCAAGCATATATATATATATATATATGGGAAAGGCTCTGGCCATATGTGTTCAGCATTCCTTTGTTCAAAGGCCCAGCAAGAAGGGCGGTAGCCTTCTTGCTCTGTGTGTTTTCAGGCACAGGGAACATTCTTTGTTTTCACATATGGCCAGAGCCTAAACCCAATATGTGACTCCAAACAGTAAAATTTATTGTGAAAAAGTCAAAAGGTGCAGGTTTAGCTCAGAAAATTGGTTTTTCTGCACCAAATTCGTCCAGCTTGCCCCGTGGCTGCTGGTAAACGTCACAACACAGTTGTGCACCTCCAAAAAAGTGTGTAATAAATTGGACCTTACTGCGACTCAGTTCTTCTGATTGGTCGATCATAGTGATTGGTCCAAGTGGTTTGCTACTAGTAGTTCCCACGTATGTGCAGTTCCAGTTACAGTTTTATTGGTGGGGTTGCCAAAAACAAAAGCTATGCTTTAGACATTTAATTTTAT
>Ga0209208_10006497_pt1 | contig 16109 bp, 4 predicted proteins | sample S1TSphfallax_3_FD_187694 | JGI IMG/M metagenome (GOLD analysis project Ga0209208, IMG submission 187694) | Host-associated microbial communities from peat moss isolated from Minnesota, USA - S1T2_Fd - Sphagnum fallax MG (SPAdes) (version 2) | ecosystem: Host-associated > Plants > Peat moss >...
TGGTTATTACGGATGCGGAGGAGTAGGAGAAGGTGGGGGTTAGTAGTATATGCTGCTGTACTCGGGGGGTTTTGTAATGTTGTCTGCGCTTTGTTCTTGTGAACAATGCTTTCATAGACTTCTTTCGGCATCTTGTTTCCTTTCTCCGTCTCTGTTGTCTTCTCCTCCTCCTCCTTCTTAGAATGGCTATTTCCTTTTGTGATTCTCGTAGTGCTTTCTTTCTTTCATGCAGGAGGTGCTACACTACGGCTGCTACTAACCTCGCTTAAAACTCGTGCGATAAACTCTTTGCTTGCCGTTGTTTTCACTGTGCTGTAATGCTGCGCTTGCTTTGTATGCTCCCTTCCCGATGATGTTCTTGTAGCTTTGAGCTTTGCACTGGCAGAAGAAGAAGCAGCAGCAGCGTCTCCGGACGCATTGTACAGTGGCCGTTTCCGTGCCTCGGCTTGGGGGAAAACTGTCTGTCAAGTGTTTTGTTTTGTTTTGCTCTGTAGTCTTGTCATGACAAAATTGTGCAGGCCACTGTTGGGATTCTGTTGTGATGGTTTCACCATGGTTGACGATGGAAGGAGGAACTGGGATTGGTGTCCTTTTAGATGATGCCTTATAAGACGCAGATGTCTGACCACAAATCTTCTTCTTCATTTTGTGGGGTTTTTTGCTGTATAGGTTTTTGTTTTTTCAGTTGTTGTTGCACTACCGATGCAATAAATTATTATTTTTTGTGTGTCCACTTCTGCTGCAGATGAATCTCACGAATCTGATGAAACCACTTCATGTCCAGATACACCAGACCATGGGAAACTAACATTTTCATCAGAAGATGTGCCTTCTGATCAGAAGTTCCACACTGAGGACTGGGTGAGGGTTTCTGATTTTGATGTTGGCACTCCTACTTCCACAACAACAGCTGACTCTAAGGTGGCTGACTATGGTGTTGTGGCTCTTGACTGTAATTACGATGGTGATGTCAGAGGCCATGACAAGCTTGCAGATTGGGAGACTGTGTCAAGGGACATGGGTGGTGGAGTTTCTTCCACAGAAGTGGAAAATTTGGAAGGTGATGATTCAGTGGTTGATGAAGAGTCAGTCAGTCCTTCTCAAGGGCAAGGGCTCAATCAACTGCCTCATGTGGATGCTGAAAATTCAGAATGGTTGTCAGAAAAGCAAGATGAGCACAAGATGACCTTGTCATCCAGAACATCAGAAGACCAGGAGAAGATGAGCAGTTCTTTTGAAACAGGTTCTCAAAGTAAGGAAGAGGATCAGGAAGCTGCCACCTCGACTGTGGAATTTCAAGAAAATGTCCATTTATGTGGCAGTTCAGAAGTCACTTCTTTGCAGCAAGAGCATGATAATGAAAGACAGAAGAGTCACACGGAAGTTCATCCAGTGAAGCTCCAAGAGCAAGAAGAAGCCTGCAGTAATAATGGGAATGAATCCTTGTCTGAAGAGCAAGAGGAAGAAGATGATCATGTGACAAGTCCCAGCCAAGAGGACAGCAAGATGATTGGCCATGCTCTGGAGGAAGATAGAAGCATACAACTGATGGATGCTGCCATATCTGTGATGCATGAGTCTGGTGACCAGAGTACTGAAGCAGTGGATGTTGCTCCTCTTGAACCACAAGAGGACAATGTGAAAGGAATTTCTGAGGAGGAGAGTGATGAGCATGATCAGCTTCTGGACATTGCACACTCCACAGAACTTGCTGATTTGGGGAAGGAAGAGGAGAAAATAATTGCCCAAGAGGAGGAAGATACCGGGGAGAACATTTCAGAAACTATAATGGAAATGCTAGCCTCTGCAGGGAACTTACCTCAGACAACAGAGCATGGTGAAGTAGAAGATTTGCAAAAGGTTGCAATTGAAGAGTCACCCTCGATTGAGGAACATTCTGATGCACCTGATGCCATGGTGTCTGAAGTGGCAGGACCAAGCATTAGAGCACAAGGATCTGGGCAGTTTTCTGTTTCACATGAAGACTCTTTTGCTGATGCCATTCCAAGGGAATATGAGAACATGCGTTTGTCAGAGGATCTGTCAACGACAGCAGAAGTGGAGAAGATGTCACATCTGGACACACATGACCAAGAGCAACGAACATTGTCATTGCTGGACACACCTTCTGATAAGATATTGCAAACTGAGGAATGGGTGAAGATTTCCAATTTTGATGTTGGCACCCCAACTTCCACAACAGCTGACTCTAGGGCTGACTATGATATAGCAGCTGAGAAAAGTTATGGTGATGTGAAAGGCCATGACAAGCTTGCAGATTGGGAGACTGTGTCAAGGGACACAGTTGGAGCTTCTTCTTCCATTGAAGAAGTTGAAGGAAGTCTGGAAGGAGACCATTCAGCTCCTGACGAATCAGTCAGTTCTTCTCAAGGGCAGGGGCTTGAACTTCCTCATGTGGATAAGGGAGATCTGGAACATTTGTCAGGCAAGGAAGATGATCATGAAAGGGTTAACCTCAGTTCTCAATCTTTGTCAGAAATATCAGAAAATAAGGAGAAGATAAGCCATTGCTCTGTGGCTGGTTCTCCAGGTAAGGAAGAGGATCAGGAAGCTGCCTCAACTTTGGAGTTTCAAGAACACAACCAAGAAAGCGGTAGTCCAGAAGTCCCTTTGCAGCCTGATCATGATAACGAAGAGGAGATCAGTAGCATGGATGTACAATCCCAGACACTCCAAGTGCAACAAGAACCAGAAGAAGAGCATCATGTCACAAATTCCACACAGGATAACAACATGATACTTAGCAATTTTCTGGAGGAAGGTGAAAGCATGCAAGCTGTGAATACTACCATATGTGGTGTAGACGAGTCTGGTGACCAGAGTGCTGAACCAGCGGATTATGCCCTACATGAGCCACGAGAGGACAATATGCAAGGAGTTTCTGAACAGGAGAATGATGAACTTGTGGATATTGCACAGACCACACAACTTGCTAATTTGGGGAAGCAAGAGGAGAAAATTATTGCCCAAGAGGAGGAAGATCTTGGGAAGAACATTTTGGAACCTCTGGCCAATGTGCTAGCTTCTGCAGAGACTTCATCTGAGACATTGCAGCTTGGTGAAGTGGAAGATTTGCAAAATATTCCAGTCGAAGAGACACCCTTGGTTCAGGACAGTTCCCTTGGTGCTGTGGTGTCTGAAGAGGCAGAGCCTTGCAGTAGAGGACAAGAATCTGCTCTTGTAGAGCAGTCTTCTGGTGCAAATGCAGAATCTTTTTCTGATGCTATTCCTGTGGAAGATGCACGTTCGCTGGAGGACCTTTCAACTGCAGGTCATACATCACAAATTGATGCACCACTGGCAGAAACAGAGAATTATGATCTCATACAAAGCAAAAATGCAGCTGGTCCTAAATTGCCAACAAATCTTTCCATGGCTAGAACTGATGGTGCTGAACTTGGGAAAGGACTTAGCATAGGTGGATCTGGATCAAGCCCAGAGGACCTGCTGCAATACAACTCTCCCAGAAAATCTGTGGTGAGTATGTTGACCACAACAAAAGCCTCAATTTCTGTATTGCAGCAGTTCTCTAACCGAGTTGCAATCTTGAATCATACTGTGATCATGCAAGAGTTGAATGTTTGTTGTTCTTTGGTTTGGGACAGACTGTGTGGATGGATCCACTGTAAAATGGACAGGACACATTTTACATAATTTCTGAACCATATTTCTCTCTCTCAGGAACAGGTGAGGTCTAATGAGCACTGGGATGGGTCATCAGAGATCAGGGGATGCTGTGAGCCTGTGCATTGGATTTTGGTACATGTTTTTGGCAGGCAGATTGATTAAGCCTTCAGGGATCAGAGGGCCCTTAACTGCCATACACATCCCTATGCAGTTCTTCATCTACAAAGTGCACAGGTGAGCACTGATTCTGAGCATGAGGGCAGCAGAGACATGAGATCTTGGATCCAGATTGCCAGAGACTGTAGAGATTGATTGGTTCATATTTTGCTCTCATCATGTATGGTCAAGATCTAAACCCGTGGAGGTTTTTTGAGGTTTTATAAATTACTGACATTGTGCAGAGTTAAAAGATGTTAAAATATTGTAGAAAAAAATACAAGTCAGATTGCTGCAGAGAGACACAGCTTTCACCATTTTGTTTTCATTTTTCAGGATGAAGAATCCTGTTATAGTCCTTTTGGTCATCCAGTAGTAGTAAAGGCCTGTATAACAGTCTAAATCAGGTATACGTATACTGTTGCAAATTCAGAAACACTTGTGAGGAATTAGAGACATCCTTGGTTGCAATTATGACCACCCCTGTCATTGTGAATGGTGTACAATGGTTTCTGGATGGTCTCATGATGCAAAGGCAACATGACCATCACGGGGTCATACACTCTCTTCACTCGTATTTTCTGGACATACTCTACCACTCATAGTATACTCATCAGTAAGATACTTTTTAAAAATTAATTTGACTAAAGATATTTTAGTTGAATATATTGCCCAAGTGTATATGTTTGAAATTATTGTAAATGTAATTGTGTATGATTAGAAAGTGACGTATATTAGATTCATTCATATACTTGATTATATAATAAGAACGTAATATGTATTATGTATCCTCTATGTTACTATTGTTATTATGTAACAAATTTAAAATGATAAATGTATATTGATGTGTGATACTAGTATGGATCTAAGATTACATATTTTTAAAAATATGTTGCTCTTGTACATGTTCTATCATGTTACTGAAATTTTTTCCATGTGTTACTTTTCATCATCCATATTATCAATTTTAATTGATGTTTTCATTTTAATTCCTATCATTGTTTTCATCCATCTGGTGTGATTCATTTTTGTCATCAATTTTAGTCCAAATTTGAACCCATGGGCCATTGTATATGCCTAAACCTTAGAACCTCATTTACAATTCAAAACTATAAAAACCCATTGTGCACACCCAAGCCCCAAAACCCCTTTCACATGCCAAACATTGAAAACCCATTTTTGGGTCAAAACCTCAAAAATCATATCAAAACCTCATTCGAGCACCAAAACATTAAAACCCACCATGGGTGCCCAAACTCAAAAACCTCATTCACATGCCAAAACTTTAAAACCCATATGTGCCCCCAAACCTCAAAACCCCTTCCATGTGCCATAACCCTAAAACCCATTGTGTGTTTCAAAATGTCAAAACCTTATTTGTTCACCAAACCCTGAAAGCTTATCTGCACTCAAAAACCCTAAAACCTAGAGAGCCCCCAAACCCCAAAACAATATTGAGGTTATTCAAGACTTTCAACAATTTCGCTTAAGGGGAGTTTGATGTGTTAACAATTTTTGTGGTCCCCACCATCATAGTTCATGCATGATCTATAGGTGCAGTTTTTATTTTTCCTTTAAATCTTTTTTTCCTTTTTTCCTTCAATTTTTCTAATTTCAAACAACCAGAGAAGATTGGCCAAATTACACAGAAATTTAATTTTTTTCAAAAAACTTTCAATTGACATGTGACATTTTCTAGCCACTCATGTAAGTTGACACTAGAACGTAGTCATCTTAACATTATTATGTACATGAAATATGATAATGTTAACATGTATGACACATTCATGTGGAATTGGTTCAAAATCACACTTTGTGATGATGTCATCTTCATTGCCTCATCCACAAATGAAGCAATTAGAGATGACATTCAATGATCGATTGCCCAAGAGATAATAGGTATCACAATCAATCAAGATACTTTAGTTCTTTGGCTACATTGGTTTCATTATGGCATGTTCATCAAAAGCCTTGGCAAAATGTCACCCAAAAGATATGGTTTAGTGGCACAAGCAAGTTTACTCAATGAACAACACCTTGGTCATCGAAGCCTTTTCATCTACTTGGATGTAGGGTACCAAGGTTTGTATCACAATGTGATAATCTTGCATGCCTTAAAGTTACATAGAAATTGATGTCAATTTTTTGTGCATGACAAAAAGTATTTTGAGTACTTGTTGGGGGACCCAAGGTGCATGGGGGAGGAAATTTTTATTATGTGAAAGCTTGGTAAGCACAAGCTAAGTTTTAATACAAATAATGATGTATTACAAACATACAACACCATGCGTATGGGATTCAAAGTGAAGGTGAAATGGGGATTGAAATGCAACTAGATAAGGTTGATGAAAAGATTTGATTTGACAAAACCCAAATATAACATTTTGTTCATAGCAATAATTTTTTCCACAAATTTTTTGCATAGGCATTTCATGGACTTCACATACAAAGTCACCAATAGTCACATGTTCAACCCATTTAACTATGGGTGGGATAGAAACTATGAACTACAAATTTAATATTTCCTTAAACCTAGCCTTAAATTCCTATTCACTATGAAAACCAAGTGCTTTAACATCCTTCAAGTTATTAATGGTTACTTTATTTGTTTACTAATCATTGCATTGCTTTCCATTAGTTAATGCTTATCAAAGGCATGGTGTATGAAGTGAGGCATACTTTTTGATGCATTCATCACAAATTTAGCATGTGACGGAATAATAATAAAAATCGTGCAAAGTTCGTTCATTCATAGGTTTGTACATTTTATGCACAAATATCATGTGTTGAAAATACGTTTGACACATGATAGGTTTGACGAATGAAATATGAACCTATGAATGAACGAATGTCACACGAATTTTGCATCTTCTAATAAATCCGTGTTTCAAATGTGTTTTCAATGCATGATATTAATGTGTGAAATGTACGAATTATGAATGAACAAATTTTGCACAATTTCCATTATTAAATTGTGAAATGTTAAGTTTGTGATGTTGGTTGGGCCCCCATTTTGTTTGTGACTTCTCCAAGCAAGTGGATGCACCAATGGGTTGATGGCATGTTAAACATCAATGGAATTTCCAAATCAACAAAAGGAGATGAAGGAATAGATGGTAGAAATGGGTTATTTGTAACATTAATTAGGGAATGTCATCAATATAAAACATTTTGTGTCAATGCCCATTTGTACTTTTGTAGTGTGTAGGCATTTCATCATTTTGTATTGTGATTTTTTTGAGTCTTTTTCATTTGATGTGTTAATTTTTCAAAGTTTCATGCAAATTCTCCTTTAAAGTTTCCTTTTAAAACATTAATTTTGGTATTCATCCTAGTAAACACCATATACTACCTTGCACACAATGAAAAGGATCAACTGGGTGACTTGCTTCTTGTTGTAATTATACAACACAAAGTGGTGGTGGTACGCCCCAACTACAAAGACTCCACGGTGTGCCATGTCAACTAATCTTTACATGGTGGCCTTGCCACATGCTAGTTGGAGAAGCCCTCTCCATGTTAAAAACATTGAATTTTTAGTGGCCCAAGATTCACAACATTCGACATTAGCCTTGGCAACATTAATAGGGATTGAAGAAGAGGTTTGGATCAAGTAACAATTGCAATGGCAAAAACAAGCATTGGAGTTAGATGACAAAAAATGAATAAAAAATAAAAACAAAAACTTATAGGTCTTTTGATTAATTTCTTACATTTCACATTTTTGTTTACTCCAACTTTTTTTTTTCAAATTACCACATTTTCAATGTTGTATGTTCATTTGATTATAGGTGCATTATTCTTTAGGTAGAAGATAATTTAACAAATTGGGAATTCAAACATATGCAATAGGAATGCCTTGTTGACATATGTACATTGTCTTTAAATTTTCAATATCATTTCAAAATTTTACTTTTGGCTCTAATATTTCACATTAGTCAAAAATTTGTGGGAACTACTATCACTAGACATTAATCTTTAAACACTAGTAGAAATTTTGGGTTTTGCAACTAAAATTTAGTTACATGCAACATTACATATGCAACATGTATATATGGTGCTAATATACATGTTCATCCATACATACCAATCCAAATGTAGTTGCACCTTATGTGCAACTTTCCTTGCAACTACAATGCAATTAATCAAAATATGACACGTGTTTAAAAATTGAACAACTAGCTTATGGACACTTGTCACTATTTAATTATTTCTATATTTTCAAAATAAAAACTTCATTGAATTAATTTCAATCATTAAAGTTTTTGCCACTAAGATGATGACACGTGTCACAACATGGAACATTCATTGAACGTTTGACACATGTCCATTTTAAAACACCAATTATATGGTGACACATGGCAATTAAGGCCCACCTTTATTATTTTAAAATATTAATTTATGAAATATAAATCGTCCAATTTATGGCTAATAAGTTGTTAACACATGGTGCCTAGATAGATAGATAATTGTTAAACCTTATTAAGTAAGGACATTTACTTAGGTATTTACATAGGTTGGAAGTAGTTAGGCTTAGGCTATATAGGTAAAATTAGAATAATCCAATTTCATTTTTAGGATTAACCATTGCATAAATGTCAAACTTTTTGTATTCACTCATCCCCAATCGCACTTGGAATTAGGTTACTTATTGTTTCTAATTATATACTAAGCCAAATAGAATTGGAAGCCAAAGGATATGGGATAAAAAATTCGATTGCAAACCTCATGAACCAACTTAGTTGCACATTAGATGCCACTACTGTATCAGAGTATAGTAGCTAGGGGAGGGTTCTGTTGCTTTTAGTGTACCAAACAAACTTGAAGCCTTCCTCTTAGCGCATCTAACACTATAAGAATCGTCAAAAACCGTTTAGAAGTGAGAAAGTTATGCCCCCCCCCAAGTAAAGGGGGTCAAAAACTCAAAAAAACAAACCATTGAACACTACAAAGGCCGGTTCTTAAACACCCAAAAAGTTCCTTTTATGTTGTTTTTTTGCTATTAAAGTTGAAACATGATTTGTAGAACTTCAGGTGGCGCTCCTATAACACTTTAAATCGTTTAAAATGAATAAGAAATAAGAAAGTTATGAGGTTTGAAAGTAGGCAGGGATCCAAAAAAAAGAGGAAAAAAAAAACAAACCAACGTTTTGTAATTTGGAAACCTTATTTTTCTTATTTTTGTTCTTGTTAATTTTTCATTATTCCTTTTCTTTTGCACTTCAAAGACGATTATAATATTTTTTAATAATTATGATTAATTAATGAAAATATGATTTTAATATTATCATTTATCTTAAACTAATAATTAACTTAAGATGTTTGTGTATGTAGAGGTTAACTTGTGTAGCCTATTTACATTAATACTTTACATAAATAGTAAATTTTAAATATATAACACCTATTGATTATCATTCTAATTATAATAAATTTTTTATTAATAATTATGATTATTTATAATATATTTTAATATTGTCAAATTAATTGATTCTAAATAACGTTTCTGTTTAATCAAATTTACAATTTCTGAAAAGTATTCCAAATAAATAAAAATAAAAATAATTTACTTTCCAAAACAAATATTTAAACTTATTTGACAAATTATTTTTTTTAAAAAGGCAATACATATTTAAACCGTGGTTTAATTTAGCTTAATTTAATTTAACATATAATTATTTAAACCTAATTTAGTTTAATTATGGTTATTCTAGCTTAATTTAATTTATTTTGATTTATTTTAGCCATAATTAATTTAGTTTAGCTTAATTTAGCCATGGTTAATTTAACCTAGGTTAGTTTAGGCTAGCCTAAGTTAGCTTGGGGTTAACCTTAGTACTAGAGGTACATAATACTATTATACATAGTCTATGTAAATATATTAAATATAGTAATTTAAATATGTATAAGTTTAGGCCATTATTTTTATGACACATGTCCATGTTGTACACATTTAGTTGCACATTAGTTACATACACAATTGTATGGATAAAAAATTACACAATACCAAATTTGTAGTTGCAAACATGACCGAGATAGTTGCAAACGACAACTAGTTGCATAGTGACTAGTTGCAAACAACATGATTTTTAGTAGTGAAATAAATTATAATGAAACCATATTACCAAAGAAGAATAAGTTGCTTTCAACAAGTATTTAAAAAATGACTAGGAATACATTTAGTTGTCAAACAATTTTTGTTTAAAGCTAGGTTGTTATCCTTTGAAGTTAAATGTGAATTCCAAAGCTTTTACATTCTTTGCATTTGACTTGTGATAATGTACATGTTTCCATACAAAAAAGGTTGTTATTTGTGGAATGAAATGATTGAAGTTTTTATGCAATCTTTTATTATGACATTTTTTTCATTTATTATACCTTTTTTTCTTATCACGTAATTGAAATTCAAGTTAGTGTTCTTTGTGCCCAAGGAACTTATTTTGACATGTTTAGTGGGTGCAAGATGTCATGTGCTCCTAGTTTGACACTTACAACTATTGATAACACATAACATAAAAATACTTTAAATGGTACATCACATCCAAATCAAAATATGACTCACATACAACAAGCAAGAATCCAAACCCAAAACATAAAAATAACAAAAACCATGAATCGAATAAAACTGCAAAACATAGGAAAAACATGCAAACATGAAAACATTATGTTTTGGAATCTCAAATCACCAAAAGTGATTTGAAATCACATAATTTAGGATTATATCCCATGACAAGATATCTCGACAATGTTAACACTTGAACTAGTTCAAGATAAAACTAATCAACTTAGTTAACCATGTTTATCCCTAATTAAGTGGGACTTAACTGAACAACTAAACTAGCACACTTAATAGTTGTCATGCATTCCTATGTTGTCACCTACAACTATCGTTGTTGTCACACACATAACATATAACATAGAGATACCTTAAATGGTACACCACATCCAAACCACCCCCCTATTTGGGGGTAAGGTCCCTCTAACCTAGATAACATTATAGAACTACCTAATGGAAATCCACCGCGGATGAACACTTTAGTTCCAAAGCAAAAAGACCAATAGGCAGAGTGCAAATGTGAGCCCCATCATTATTTGCCTATTTGTAATCCTTCAAATCCCCAACCAAATTTAAATCACCATGGAAGAAAACCATTATTTGACATTAAAGACCTATATCTATTGGATGTAGGGCAAACCCATCCTTGGGTGGTACCACTAGGAACCACCTCAAGGAATGGTTAAAGAACCAAAAACATCCAAATCATTTTTTTGGGCCTTTTTCATTAAATGTTTTCACAACTATAAATTATTATTTTTCCATGTTTATCAATTGCATGTTTCAATATATTGCTAGAAGTTTATTTGGAAATTTTTAATTGGATTTTTTTAATAAATTTTATTCCTAATTAAAATGGCCCCTTAAAAAATCGACAACCTCAACTTTGGAAATTCATAACTGAATTTAGTCAATTAATTATCAAATAAAAACCTAAAAATAAAATGACTTCCAAATTATCTTTTTTAAAAATTCATAAATCATGTTCCAAATTTTTGTTCTTGACAAAAAGTTTAAAGAAAAAAAATAGGCATTATGTTTTTGAAACTTTTTTTAAATACAATGATTAGGAACAACAAAATACCAATATTCTTGATATTATTGAGCTTTGAAAATCTACGACACTTAATAAATGCATTCACTAAAAAAAATTATAAAAATGTTCATTTAAATGTTTCTTATGATTTTTCAAAGTTCGATGGGTCCAAGAAAATCAAGGTGTGACATTCCTATTGGTACCACCTAAGGATGGGCTTGCCCTACATTGAGGGCAAAACCATTTGCCAACTGACATTTCTTCCACTAGTGGCATGAAACATCCCATGTGCCAACCTTGAGAACATTGATCACAAATCAACATAATAGTGGTTCTTGAAGATTGTCCACACAACATATATCATAGGCCAACAAGAACATTGGCTAAGGATGGGTCAATTTGGCCATTCACATGGGGAAGATGACATGGTGCATAATTGCGCACATGGTCCTTCCATGTTTGACCATCTTGGCCTTGCAATAACAACATTCCTAAAGGTAGAACCTTTCACACACGTAAAATAACACATTTTGCATTCACATCCAAAGTAATCCGTGTTGTCCGCTATAAATAAACATAATCTCCTTAGTCAAACCTCCAAAGTAATCGATGTTGTCTACTATAAGTAAACATAATCTCCTTATTCAAACCTCCAAACTCAAGATTAATAACCACTTCCACGGATAGTGGCATAACGCAATGTATCCCAATATTGAACAATTGCTGATTTTTCTATAGTCATAGGCATCACACATTAAAATAAAAATGTTCATTGTTCACATGTTTGAAGCCACATTGAAGGATCATCCAAATTCACCACAACCATAACATCATGTCAAATGGAAGTTTGGTAACTCGGGATGACGACCGAATAATAGAAAATATGGTGAAAATGATGCAAGGGAAGCCTGTTGACTAAACTTATATCCCTTAACTTAATATAGGTCCCAATCCTTAATATGGCCCTTTTGGAAATTATACTTATGTAATCCTAACTTCATCATCTACACCATTCATTTAGCTAACCCATTTGCCTCAGGATGCTCTCATGAAGCAATCCGATGATCAATCAATGCCTCTTCACACAACTTTTGGAAATCACCACAAAAAATTTATACTTTGGTCAATGAAAAAATTGGCTAGAGCACCAAAAATGCATATGGAGCTCCTTCACTACTACGATCTAGCAATGACACCAACTCCAACCACTTGGAAAAATGTTCAATCATAACCAAAACATATTGGTTATGTCAAGGTGTCAAATTCAATGGCCTGACAAAACTTAACCCCATAATCGGGAAAGGTTATAGTTGAGGTGAAGGTGCATTGAATGATGCATGAACTTGGTCACACATCATACATTGATAAACACGTTGTTGAACTTGTAGTTGCATCCCTTGCCACCAATATTATGTTTAGAGCAATTTATGTGTACATTAAATCCCAAAATGACCTAACTATTCATGAGCATGTTGTACAAAGCCCTCACATTGTTCTGGGCAAGGTATTACTCGTACTTGTTCATCTATCCACACCCATAATAAGGAATTACCTTCCCATATAAATCGTTTAGCCCTATCACAACATAGTTTGTTCCTTAGGTGTTAATCCAATTGGAACTTCACCTATTTGTAGATATGCAATAACAAATGCATCCTCATGGATGTCCAGGGCACCATTTCCCTCTAGTTCAATATCTTGATCATGACGGGAATCCCCATTATCCATGCTACTATGGGGTACATCTTTAGAATGCCCCAACATGGTGCACAAGTATGTAAAGGCATGTCATCATGGTATTACCTCCAAATCAATGTCCCCATGCTAGCAAGCCCTAGTGGTATCCTCCTCACTAGTACTTGAAGTTTTGACTCAATCTATCAACATCATGGTTAACCCTACTAGCCTCATGAACAATGTCATACTGTTGCAAGATAAATGCCCATCGCACCAACTTTCTTGTGAGTTAATTTGATTCCATTAGGAATTTCAAAGATTGGTGGTCTATAACCAAAATGAATGGGCTACCATAAATATAACATTAGAATGAAAATACTACCCAAATGACTATGAAACATTCCCCTTCATATGAGCCATATTTCCCCTTTGTTTTATTGTTGGACTAATTAACATATGCCACCACAAACTCCCAACCATCATTATCCAATTGGGCAAGTGTAATTCCCAACCTTAAAATATTCCAATCAATAATGGGTTGCCTAAAAAAAAGGGTTGATGAAAACATGGGTTTCAACTCTTGAAAGGCATGCTTTTCTTGTGGCTCATCCCAAATGAACTCCTAATCAATTTATGTAAGCCAAGTTAAAGGTTTGGCTATGTTATTACAACCTTTCACAAAATTCCGGTAGTAATTACACAAGCCTAAAAAAAATTATAATTGATTGACATTTGTTGGTTGTGGAATTTGTGAAATGGCTTCAACCTTGGCCTTTTGAACCCCCAATCCACTTGAATAAATCATGTGACCCAAGTACTCCACCTAAGTATGAAAGAATCAACACTTGCTTGGATGAAGCTTAAGGTTGTGTTTTTTAAGTCTTCCAAACACCTTTTGCAAAATGATGCATATGATTTTTGGGGGTCAAGCGAAAAACAATGATGTCATCAATGTAACATTTGGCAAAAGCAACACCCAATCCATGACTATTTGAAATTTTGTAGGGGCATTCTTCAAACTCAATAACAAAAACTTCCATTAAAGTACAAACAATCTTTCCCATGAGGATCAATTCCCCAAAATGTTGTCTTGACCCTATCACCCTTTTTCAATGGCAATTGTGGTAGTTAAATTTCAAGTCCAAAGTATTAAAAACCTTAGCCTCACCAAGGGCATCAAAAAATCTCTTATAGTAGGGGCATGACATATTTGTCTAAACGGGTCATGATCGGACAATAATCCTAACACATGTGTTTAGACTAATTACCAAAAATGTCTTTCTTGATTGGCATCATTGTTGCTAAGGCATATTCACTCCTAGATACTTCCATCTATATTGTTTAAGCTTGAACCAAGGCTCTTTCCAACTCACTAAGCCTATAAGGTCATTTAAAGATTGGATTATCATCTTTCAATATGATTCAGACCTTGTGTCCTTTTCATTAACCCAATTCCTTCAAACTGAAAGTAAAACATTTAATGAAATCTTATAGTGACCATCGTGCTTCATGCACCTCACCTCCTATAACTACTAGGCCAATCCACAGGTCTTATGTTTTTGTATGTTTTTGTAGTCATTTATACCTTGGGTTGGGATGATGGGACATTGCCAACACCCAAGGTTAAGGGCATGGCCTGTGATTACTATGTGAAATGCAAGGAGGTGCCACCATCTCCTAGTGCCCCCACATTACCAATTTCCTTTTCCACAACCATAAATCTCCCTTAGCGTCCCTGATCCCACAATTGTCAAAGATGTATTTGTCTTATTGTAACATCACTTTCCTTTGCACTAACATAACTGACCCAACAAGGGGTGCAATAAGTAAAAGATGGGGTGGGTATAAATGGACAAAATGTCTTTGTTCTACCAATACCGAATTGAAAATCCATGTGAAGTAGTTGAGATCCATAACTTGCCCCAAAATCTACCTACGGGTTCTTTCAAAAATGCCTTACATAGATGTGGTGTTAGTGTGGAACTCCATGGCTTGTTCCTTCTCATTTGTAATGGGTTCCTCAATATTAGATGAATGGGAGTCCCAAATCTTCTCTAGGCCATCCCTAAATGCATGAAAATGTGGAAAACTCAATAATGTTAGTATGGTTACACATGGAAGGCCAACCCTATTGACCATATCCAAAGGGATGAAATCATGGTAAAAAAAGCTAAGGGTGCCAAGGTAAAAGTCCTTTTCCAAGGATTACACATGACACGTGTCATTCTTGCATTGGTTTATAAATTTAAAATCTTGTATTTTGGATATCCCATTTAACACTAAATTTTAGATATAAATATATTTTGATTAAAAATTGGTTTTATATCATATATATTATGCATTCATGCCTTTTTATCACATATATGTGAACAATTTTTGTTAAAGCCACATTTTCAAAATCCATAATGTTCAGGGTCAAAAACAATTTTGAGCCAAATGTGTTCAAATGGGTTATAAAAACAATTTTCCTCAATTCATTTTTTTTTTCTAATCATGAATGTTAAATCCTCTCCAATTTTCAAAAAGAATGGTGCACATTTGGTAGACAAAAATGACGTTTGAAAAAACAAGGAATGTCCACTCTTGAGGTTTGAGTGTTTTCAACATGCAAAAATGTCTTTGATTTGTGTCAAACTTTGAGCATGTAAACTTTGTAATCAATCAAAAATATACCAAAAAAGCTTATGATAATGCAAACTATTGTGTTTCCCTTGCGATCTTTCAAACATGTAAAAATGTAATTTTAAGGAATGTCCACTCACTTAGGTGGTTCCTTTGATTGTGATTTACCCAAAGGTGGTTGGTCATTGTAACAAACCATGTATGACGCGCTCCCAAGTCACGGGGTGAAACCCACTTGAGGGTTTCACAAAGTCAAGTTACGAAAAGTTGAGACTTGGAGACACGTTCCCAGCTTCCAACTCTAGAAAGGGGTAGAGGGTCGAGTTGGGAGCCCAGGGATTAGACTAGGAAGAAGATTTAGTAGATCAAGCATGAATCTGCATCAAAACAAACCACCCACGTGGTTAGTTCACATTC
>Ga0209208_10006499_pt1 | contig 16108 bp, 19 predicted proteins | sample S1TSphfallax_3_FD_187694 | JGI IMG/M metagenome (GOLD analysis project Ga0209208, IMG submission 187694) | Host-associated microbial communities from peat moss isolated from Minnesota, USA - S1T2_Fd - Sphagnum fallax MG (SPAdes) (version 2) | ecosystem: Host-associated > Plants > Peat moss >...
TGACCATTTTAGTTTTCTTTTCTTGATTCAACCTTTATATATTTGTATAGTATATTCAATAACTTGCAAAATGAATAATTATCATTCCAATCTTGAAAAAAAAATCTTAAATCTAGGATAGAAGAGTAGAAACATTGAAGAATATTCTAAAAGCTAAGGTGCCAGAGCGTGGCAGCAACCTCTTATCAATCAAGGCCAAATATTTATCTATTTTGGGAAATGAAAAATGATATAAAAAAAATCTTAGTTGACCTTTAAACATTTAGGTGATCTAAATTGGAAATGAATATTTTCATTAATTTTAGAAATAATAAAATCTCAAGTTTTTCCTACTTTCCTTTAAGATAAATAAAAAATCTCAGAAAACATTTTTAGAGGCTTAACTTGAGTGCAATAAAAATGCAAATGTTTGCCAATTTTTGTTCTTGCTTCTTGACTTTCCACTTTTCTTAAAATTTTTTTTTTATCCCAATTACTATTGACAAATGAAAGTACTACCATAATTCTATCTATGCAGAACCTCAATATTTGTAAAATCCACCCTCGAAAAGATAAAAAACAAGGCATCACAAACACGCTGGCCCTGTCAATAGATAAGATGTTGTACATCGACCTAGTGTCCACACTCTGAACACCAAAAAAATTCATTCCAATCTAAACACTTTCACCAAAGAAACCGATTCTCCTAATGTGAAACCGATTCTAATGAGGTAAAACTTCCAAAAGTTGGATTCAATGTGATAGTACCCAATAAAATACTCAAATGTGCAGAAAATAGATATTTTATTGTTTAAGTGGTACTAAATATTTTGGCCCTTATTCAATATTAAAGAATAGAAAAATGATTCCTTAGAATACATACGAAACCTTATAAGTCTCCCTTCTTAGAAGACATGTATATATTCAAATATATGTACCTACCTCCATGTAGTCTTAATTAATCTATTTCTTTACTTTAGATTAATTAAGACTGAATTAATTAACCCCGTGCCTAATGCACAGGTGTGTGTGTATTTGAAGATACATATTACAAAATTACAACTACAAACTACATTTCCAAAACCTCTCTATATACCACATTTCACATGTATTCATCAAGACCCTGGTGGCTGAAAATCTTGATGTTTGCACTGCTTGTGAACCGTGAGATAGCAACATACAGCTGACTACGGTAAAAGACCAGAGATAGCAAATATATCCCAACGTTATTCAGTGTCTGACCTTGGCTCTTGTTGATTGTCATGCACAATCTTTATAAAGTACTATGGACCAAGGGAGGCTCAAAAGGAAAAAACAATACCATGGGATATAAGTGAATTGCTAATTTTTAATAAATGATTAAAATATTTCAATAAGTTTCAATTTTTTGAATCAAAGGTTTAATAACAAATACATATGTGATTGATATATGATTTTTTGGTTATTAATATAGGGTATATGATATATCAATGCATTTCCATATTTTCATCAAAATCTTGGGGGTGCCCCCTCCGGGGCCGGGCATGCCTTTCTTAGACAGCGACACATGCGCAGAGGGGTGGGAGGGGGGTATTTATTTCTGCCAGGGTTTTCTTTCATGAATGATGCCATACATGGATGGATGACGGGACGGATAGATGGATGGGTCTTGTGATGAAAAAAGCTTCACGTAAAACGACCACGACGTCCTTTACTATATGTAATGTAATAATTAATTAAGATTAAATTTACGTATGTACGTGTATACGTATATACATATGTCTCTTCCTTCGTCTCCTTCTCTTTTCCTTCTCAACGCCATCGCTGTTGTGATTTGCGGCGTCAGGTTCCGACGTTCCGTTCCCGCTTGTGTGTTGGAAGTTTCCTTCGGTGAGGACTCGTTTTCTTCGCATCCTATTTTATGTCAGTTATTTTTTATTCTCGCGCTTGTCGGTGATTGTGCTTCTTCGTGGAGAAGCGTTCAGGTGCGTGCAGCAAATTTGGTCTAATTGGAACTTTGAATTCTCGAAACATTCGGTCGGTTCAGGTTCACGTCTTGCTTCTTCTGTGTTCAAGAATTGTAAGTTTTCTTTTTCTTCCTTTTTGCTTTTTTTGTTTGCAGAAAATATCGATTTGATTCGAAATTTTCAGCCTCGAAACAGTCGGTTCACGTTGTGGTCCTGTTTGTTCTTCTGTGTTCAAGAATTACCCTTGTGCGTTCTTTTTTTCTTTTGCAGGGCCGTTGGTGATAGTTTCCCGTTGAGGTTCTTTGTGAGGTTCTTTTTGTGTTGTGTTGAGGGGTTTAAATTCGTCTTTTTTTTTTGGTAGGGATTTTGTCGTGCGGGTAATGAAATAAGCAAATTTTACTTTTCCTTTCTCCGATTCTTCGTTTGTTGTCCAGCATAATTCTGTTATAGGTCTTTTGAGGTGCTGGAATTTTTTTCTTCTTCTTTGATGGAAGCGGGGAGGGGGTTTTGGCAACCGTGCTCAGGGTGTCTCTGTTGATGGAGTTTGCTGAAGTGTTCCTCACATTTTTTGTTATTTATTCCATTTGTGTATAAAGGGTTCTGGATTGTCAAATGTGTCCTAAAGCTGAGGCGAGGTTTTCCTTTGTGAAAACCCTAGGAATTTTTTGGGACATGATTAATGTTATCTCATTCTTTTTAACCCTGAGAATTGGTGCCATCTCTCCAGGTTCTTCAGATCTCAGGAGATTTCCACAAATTGCTCAAGGGTTTTCATAAGATTTTCGACTTTCAATCAGAGAACACCTAAAGCTCCAGAATTTTCTACGAATTCTCAAGGTTCTATAATTTCTTGTGAGCTTTCATCATCACAAGAATGATATCTGCAGTTATTCAATTTGAGTGGTGATCAACAATTAACAAGCTGCAGTAATGGCTTACAAAAATTATGGCTATGGGGACATTGAGAGTGCAGTAGGGCAGCCTGCAGCTTTGTATCCGGGTATACCAGGAGATGAAAATGTTTTGCGATGGGCTTTCATTCGAAAAGTATATGGGATCCTGAGTGTCCAGTTGGTACTAACAACATTGGTGTCAGCAATAGTAGTTTTTACTCCAGCTGTTCTTCTCTTTTTGCAATCGAATGGATGGTCTCTTATCTTCATCAGTATCTTACCCCTTATATGTGAGTGCTGGTTTTAAAACTTGGCCCATTTGCCTGCTTATTTTGTTAGAATCGGAGTCCAGGAGTTGTGTTCCATTGTTGGTTGGGAACTTTCCCATCATTGATGAAATTGCCAAATTCTTTGTGACTGTTCTTGTAAATTCTCAGCTTTGAGTTAGAAGTTTGGTTCTATTCCTTATCAAGATGAACTTGACATGGTTCCTGTGTGTACACTGTTTTGTGGCAGTGATGTGCCCTCTGTATTACTACCATCAGAGCCATCCGATCAATCTGATTTTACTTGGGCTCTTCACAGTTGCCAACAGCCTCACTGTAGGAATTGTCTGTGCTCGTACTGATGGTATGCTTCTCTGAATTGTATAACCTTTGATTTGTGACTTGCTTTTGCTGATTATTTTTGGGGTCCATCACCAAGTTATTTAGCTCGACATTGTACTTGGCATCATTTGCAAACAACTATTCTGAGTTGTGTTGAGATTGTTCCAGGTGTTGGATCTAATACTCAATTTCAAACCCTGGTGTAGAAAACAAACCTAAGAAATATCCACAAACATAGTTTGAAGTCCTGCATGGGGCTTGGTCTTTTTCCTGTGGTGTGATGTACTTAGGTATGGAAGATATCTGGGGCGAACATTAGTTTTGGTGTTGTGGTAAACAGAAGTGGGTGGAGGTGATATTGGGGCCAGAGTTCTACCTGGCTTGTGATTTAGGAGACTTTCTGCATCAAACGCAAGGTTCTTACATGTTGCATTGATTTGGGGGACAGGAATAATAGTTCTGGAAGCACTGATATTGACAGCAGCAGTGGTGGTGTCACTCACAGCATATACATATTGGGCTGCCAGTAATGGTGATGACTTTAGCTACTTGGGCCCCATTCTCTTTGTGAGTCTTATAGTCCTTGTTTTGTTTGGCATCATTCAGGTACATTTTTCCTTGAGAACTTTTTTACTCTAGTTGCTATTTTCTCGCACAGTTGCTTGCAAGAGATATACTGGTGAGGAGCAGATTTCTGTTCTTGTCGGTTTTTGCACTCATTAATTCAAGATCTTGAAGAATCTGCATCTCAAGAAAGCCTATGATTTGCTGATCATTCTTTTTCTTTTTTACTTATAAAGGCCTGTTGTTCAAGGTTATAATGTTGATATAGTGACCTTAGCATTTCCTTTTTAAGATTCAGGACTTAGCAACTGATTGAATCATCAGATCAGAATACAACACTTAGTTTGTCCTGCAAACCATTAAACTTTGATTGTTTCTTGGCTTTTGTGGATCTTTGATTCAGGATGTCTGATTTGTACTTTGATAATGGGTTATTGTATGTAGATGATAGAGTGGCACTTGAGATTGGGAGTCATTTGACAGGTAGCATTGTTATTTGTGTGATATTTTGTGGCATGTTGTGCAGGCCTTTTTCCCTCTTGGTCCTATATCTGTGACGATCTTTGGTGTGCCCGCTGCTCTTATATTCAGTGCTTACATCATCTATGACACTGACAATCTTATCAAGCGCTACACATATGATGAATTTATTTGGGCATCGGTGGCTCTTTACCTTGATGTCATCAACCTCTTCTTGGCCTTGCTCCAACTTTTGCGCATTCGATCTGAAAATTAGGAAATGTTCCAGCATTGTATTGAGGAAGTATAGAAGTGTTTGTGTAGGGTGTAGGAAAATTTTGAGAACTGAAATTTTGATTCTAGCTGGTTTCCTCACTGGCTTGTTATTAGAGGGAGATAACAAATGAAAAATTTCACCTTGAAAGTTGGTGAGATTCCTTGTATGTAAGGATTTTCTGTGAATTCATCAGTTGATTGTATATAACTGTCAAGTGGTGCCTTTATTGTGCAGATAGGGTCTGGTAATTGTTTAACAGAAGCAGACACACAAGAACCCAGCAACAGAAGCCACTGGTATTACATTGCACTAGAATTGAATGTTAATGGTGGTCACTTAGTCTCAAACTCTCCACTAAAACTCACATATTTTCTGGAATGAATTCTTCATTCCATTACAATCATTCATTGAGCATAATATTTTGCAGAGCTGCTTGGAAAAATGGAACAATTGACTTAATTAATAGTTGTTCCCAACAAAATGATGTACAATTTCTTCTATATCATATTACTTTATGTTTTAATGTATTATTATTCAAGACCTATTTATCCTTAGGGTTCTTAGTTCTTACATGTGTAACCCTATGATGTGCCTTGTTTTTCAGTATTTAGAGTTTATAACATTGAAGAAACAAAGAAGCCCTATCAAACATTTTGGTGAGGAAATATGGAGAAAAAACATTTGAGTGGTATTTGGCACACGAAGAAGTTATGTATAGGAGTCACGCCTTCCCTGGTTTGAGATGTGTGCCTGAGGTCGGTAGGCCAAAGCAACAGGTCGAAAATTACGAAAGGGCCTGTACTCAGGTCCTTTTCCTACAGAAAACAGAGCTGGGATTTTTTCACTTTTCAGAAATAGTGACAGGCTGGCTAGTGCCTTCCACTGGTCAGAAGATTCCAGTACAGCCTGGCTGGTGCCTTCCACCGCAGAAGATCTCGCTTACTGTAAACAGCTTTCTTCAGGAAGGTAATGGAGCTGAAAATACAGAGGAAATCCAGGCAGTGCTTTAAACTATAAGAAATGGAACTATGGGGCTTTTAACATGCTTAAGCATTAATGAAGAATGTTGAGGTAAACGTTTTAAAAAATACACCCACCTCCTTCAAGCATTGCTGCCTACCTTAGATCCCTGAATAAAGGCTCCCCTAAGTTGATCACATATCCATCTAACTTGGCATAAAGATATTTTCATCCAACATAATTGACTAATGTATTTTGTACCCCAAGGATGGATGATTGTGAGCCGTGGGATCTACATGCTGATGAGGATGATGAAAGCTCCTAACAGATGATATATCCATCCAACCTGACAGCAGTATTTTCATCCAAGAAGAGTCCTCGGCATTGAAAGGTGAGATGATGATCCAGCTTGTGTTGTGCAATGCAAAGAAATTCCATCAAAATGTGAAAAGATTTCTGGATCTCTCCAGTGCCTTAGCTTTCAGATTCTGTGCTGCACTGTTGGAGGCAAAAAATGAAACAATTTTTGTTGTCAACAGAGACAAGATTCGCAACACACAAAAATTTGAGATCATACAAGATCATAATATCCGCAACACACAAAAGTTTGAGATCATATGAGATCACAATATTCACAGCACACGAAAGTTTGCAACACACATCTATAGATTGAGGTTCTCTATTTCTGTTGGTAGTCACAAAAGGGGCGGGGGGGGAAAGTGTCATGACTAGTCAGGGTGAAGATGATAAAAGGACATAAGCATACAGAAGTACTTCAAGCAGAAGTATAAACTGAAGCACGGTGCTAGGTCACAAAGCTCCATACTTGAGCATTTTCTTCTGACCTTTGTATCCTAGCACCTTGCTGTAACAGCTCAATTATTTTTTCAGGATCAACCGAGGCTGCAACATTGTTGTCGACATACCCCAAGACAGTCCTCAGGATGAAGGATAATATGCAACTTCTCCAGCTGTAGCTCCTCACACAATCGACAGGGAAATTGGTAGGTGTCGTTGCTTGGAAACAACACGTGTGAGAACTTATCCAACCCGGACACCTCCCAATTGTCGTTAGGCACAAACAAGCGCACAGCTGGTATTCCAACAATTGTAAATGGTGCCCAATGTCTAACGGGTACATTGTCTTGGATCATTTGCAGCATGACCATCCGCAAGCGCTCACTTACATTCCTGCCTTTTGGGGTTGCGATGAGGAGCTCGTGGAACAGACCTGAACAATGCACAATACAGTAGTTTCAGTGTCAGTGAGCACCCAGTATGGTGGATACTTCAAATAGTAATGGAGACCTGCACCACAAGACACAATCCAAATTTCTATCTGTATTGCAATCACAGGTGACTGGGGCTGCCCCAAAACGTTAGGTCATCAAATCATCCACTTTCCACAAGGTTAGAATTGCAGTTGCTGCTCCAGCTTGCAGAAGACCTCGACCTAATCCCAGCAGCCCTTCACTAGCAGTTGCTTGGCCCAAACCTGACTCACATGCACTCAGCACAACCAGCTCAGCAGAGATGCCATTTCCAAAGTTGCAATCTCTGCTGCTGTGAGAACCTGGTCTGCGTCTTCAGCCTTCATACGTTTGGTCTCAACATCAGTGCCTTCAAAAAGGCTCAACCTGTCATGCCCCCCTTTATCAGTTGCATGCTCCAGTTCATGCTGTATGATGCCGTTGCCCTTGGGTGTTTCTGCAGGCATGGATGGAGGTTCTTCTACCATCAACACATATGTCTGTGCAGATATTGATGCTGATGTACATGTGACATCACAAGATTTTGTGGGCCCTTGAAGCAGAAGGCAACCATAAGGGTAATCTTCATCCACCTTACCATGTGTGGCCAGCCGCACCACACCACTGTTAGATAAGCCCTCAAGGATGGCTTTCTTGGTCATTTCTTTGCCCAAGCATGGCTTGACATGGAATATGATGCCACCATCTCTGCTTCCTCTGCTGTATATGGTAGCTGTCTGCATTTGAGCCCCATTGACTCTGGATTACCAGCTATGAAAGCTGGTATATGTGGAAGCTGGCTGTCAATTTGAGACTGGACCATAGTCATCTCAAACTATTTCTGGAGGTACATGCAATGGTGCAAACTCAAAATTGAAGGGGTTACAGCGACACATTTTCTGGCAATTAAAAACTCATGTTTTCTGTCATCATACAAAGCGGCGAAAGGAACTGTAGCCAAACATCCATGGCCAGGTGCAAAAACAAATGTGTCACAACTCTCCAAATCTTCCTCAATGTACTGCACCAGGAGTGAGTGCAGCATGCTCAGGCTTCCAATTGCTCCAGACTTCTTGTCCTCAGTCACAACAGTATCCTCCAAAGCCTTACTTACCATCTCCTCCAAACAAGTGTTTTTGGGCAAGCCGCAATCTTGAAACCAGATGTTGACATTGCAATTCTTGGCAAAAAACTGAAAATTGCCATTATCATCAGAAGAAAGTCTGAGGAGATGCATATAAATCACGTCCTTGTCTGGATTGTATGAATACTTGATTATGACTGTCTTGAGGCCGAAGGTTTTCACAGTGAGTGTAATCACCTTCTGTAACAGTTAATCACACTGATCAAGTGCTTCGGGCTCTGGAAGTGCACTGTCCACAGGCTTGCTATAAATTTGGTGCATCAAGAAGTGCATTCTGCTCCTTTCAGCCCATAGCAAGCCATTCTGGGGAACTTAAAGGTACCTCACGCACAGCTCCTTGAGCAACCAGAATATATCCTTCAGGTATTTACCATAAAATAGAATCCAAGTTGTTGGCTCACGGTCTTGATGACAGAAGAGTTTTTGTTGATCTACAGCAAGCAGGGCAGCCTCTTGAGCTAAAATGAGAGCTTCATTCCAATGTTCCTGATGCTTGAGCAGTTGGGCCTGATGCCATTTAATTGATCCAAGAAGTAAAGGATGCTCACTAGCAGCCATGGTACTGGCTAGGCTGAGCAGTCTCTGTGATTCTGCATAGTCTTTGCATGCAGAAGAAGCATTGGCCTGCAAGCAAAGAACATGCACCAACAGTCTACGTATGCCTTCTTGGTCACCTTTCCATCTAGACATGTCCACAGACTCACTCAGCACCATTGCCTTCACTAGCTCCGATTCTGCAAGTTTGCCATTCCCCATTGCCTGATAACAGGAGTTTCAAAGGAGGTGTATGTGCATCTCAGTAGCAAGTTGCCGCTGTGCCATAGAAGGACGTAGTTCTTGAAGCTTTTCAAGTAGCTGCTGACTCTTCTTCAAAGATTTCTCCCAGAGATCATTCCTTGCAAGGTATTCAGCTGCCACTTGCAGCAGTACCAGCTCACGTATGCTAGCAAATTCTAGGTCGCCATTGACATCCTGTATTTCTTGTAACAACATTGCAGCTCCCTCATAATCTCCAATTTTTTTTCTGATTTCCATCTTTATCATCTGCCAATTCTGCCAGTTTAGTGTCCCCTTGAAATGATTGTAGATGTGTGCATCTATTGAGGTGACCAGCTTTTCAGCCAAAGACCAGCTTCTCTGTGTTTCGTAATTCATGAGAAGACAGACCATTCCATTCACAATTTCCTTGTCATCATACTCATATGAATTTTCTTGGGCACAGAGATCCCCTGCTTTCTCCCTTGCCACAACTGCCTTTCAACCTGGCTATATGCTTCAAAGAAAGAGGCAGCACTTATCTGCAGACGAGCTTGAAGCTTCCAATCTGTGCAGTCAAGCTGCACAGATTTGGCCAATGCTGCTTGTATGATCTCGAGCGATTTCTCCATATTACCAGCCTCATACCACAAGACTGCTGCAACGGATTGCCTTCCCGTTGCACGTTGAGATTCCCAAATCTTGAGTGTATGAGATACCTCAGCTGCTTTGCCGTAGGCACCAGAATCTTGGTGTATCACCATAAGGTCCGTCAGATATTTGTCCATCCATGCTGCCTGTTTTACTTGCAGCTCCACCGCTACAAAATCAGCTAGTTCTTGCAAAAGGTCAGATTCCATGCTCCTGTTGTTTTTAAACTGTGCAAGAACAGAAAGCGCGGAAGCCAGTCCATCCACAGGCTCAGTATCATTGATCGCAGGTCCTGCGAGTTCCTTACTGTAACCTGCCTGGGAAATGGCCAGTACGACGCACGCCATTGTGCCTTGATACAAGCATTGGATGTCGACCTGCTCTTCCTCTATACAAATACTCAAAGCTGATCGCAGAGCCTTGGCGTAGCTTGACAGAGCTTGCAAAAACTTGTTCTCTTCAAAATCTACCTGAGCTAGTCTCTTCCATAAAGAAATCTGTAAGTGCGTCATCCCAGCAGGCCTAGCTAGGCCACTACTTTCCAGCTAGACCTCGCGCACCCTATCCGTTTTCTTCAACTCAAGGGCTGCCGTGCCAGCCCTGTAACATGCATTGAAGCACACGCATAGAGCTTCAGGCCAGCAACGAACAAGCCTCACACACTTTGTCAGAGCTTCAACAGTTGCCTCCTGATGCGGCCGTCCTCCTTGTACTTCTAAAACTCCCAGCCCGTGGAGCAGAAAAGGATAGAAAGCATGGTTGTTTTGGCAATGACGTGATTTCAAGCAGTAACTGATTGCTTCCCTGACATCATCAATCACATGCGTCAAGAGATATCCCAACGGCTCTGCAAACAAGCTTAGCAAGTATTCGTGGAAGAATTGATCGGAAATGGGACAGCACCGCTCCACTCCCATGACGCTGTCGCGAAGGAAATCGTTAGCTTTTTTCCCAGTCACCCTTGAGCGCGTGCACCAAGCCCCTCACTCCCGAAAGCCGGATTTCCGCATGAGGACAATCCAGGATCTGAGCCCGACACTCCAAGCCACTGCAAGCAACGAAAGCCTTTTCATACGAGAGCCAATAAAGCTGCATCTGCGATGCTAGCATCCAAAATCTCTGATTCCTGGGTCTGTCTGTGCTCCTCGATCTTTCTCTTCACCTCTTGTACTAGATCCGGGGGGTTGATAACGAGAACCGCTGGGGAAATTCCGAGTGCTTGGAAAGCGGCAAGACTCAATTTGCACGTCAAATAGTTCCTCCACTCATCAGAATCTTGTGCAGCTTCATCCGACGTGCCAATGGCCATTTCTTCTTGGAAGCCTCCAAATCCGTGGTCAAGCGAGAAGCTGACGGCCATCTCTCATTCTAGTTTTCAGGAATCGACTGTCAACTTACGAATTCGGTATTTTCCAACGCAAATCACTTGCTAATTCAAACCAATTTCTCGCACTCAACCATACAATCTGTTCATGATGTGCAAGATCCTTGTAATCAAAGCAAACATCGTAGCGAAATTCCAACTACCAACGATCGAAAGTGTAAACCATAACGTTTTCATGGTGCACTGGTGGGTGCTGCTTCACTGTGGCCTATCTGGGGTAACTAGTCCATTGAAGGGCTAAATTAAGAGGGTTTTTTTTTTTTTTGGGAAGGATTCTCTTTTTCTTTTGTGTCCAGTTTGTGACATAAGTGGATTGTGGGAACTAGGCAACAGAGGAAAGCAATTGAAAGTAGTAATGTTTGGTATTGGAAGGTCCTTACAAGGCGAGCAAAGATCAATGCAATATAAAATACATATTTTGTCGGGTCACCCAGCCAACCAGCTAGCCAAGAGTGCCATGGTGGATCCTACAACAAGCTTTCCACCTTAAAGTTAGGTATCACTTGAAACTTTCTTGTAAATAGTTTTTGAAGTGGATTGGGTTTCTTATGAAGAGGGTAACTGGTTCAGTAAAGTTGGTTTTTTAGGAAACTTTTGTGCGACATTACTTGTCCCCAGTCTTACCAGTCTAGGGACAAGGAGTGAAGCTTGTAATATTTTGGTATTAAAGTGTATAGGTCGTGTTGAACCTAGGGACAAGGAGTGAAGCTTGTAATATTTTGGTATTAGAGTGTATAGGTTGTGTTGAACCTAGTAGAGTAAGGATCATAATGCCCAAGATTATGGCAAAGTTAAGGTTTGGCTTTGACATAACACTTTAGCCAGGGATCATAAGAGGTTTTTTATTTATTTTTCCTTTTGATCTTTTAGTCTTGTGTGGTTGGCTTTGTAGATTTAGGATTGCTTTATAATAGTAGGCAGTCTTTAAAAAATGGGGCATGTGTTATTAGTAAACCTCTTTCCTCATGGGCACAAAATATCCCATGTCCCTTAGTTCATCATATCTTATCAAACTCCATAGTTCCCATTGCCCATTTGTCCTATGATGCACCATTGCATACCTATTTTTCACCCCATTTCCCATGCAAACCACAAACCACCCACTAGGTACCCTCCTATTTTAACAAACCACACACCACCTACTAGTTCCCTTTAAAGGCCGCCAACTTTTCATGTAAATGTGGGGCCCCAATCCTACACTTCCCAAACCCTCTTGACAATGCATAGGTAGGACCTTTTCCCCCTTCCATTCTATCAACCCTTATAATTGTTCATGATTGGGCCTTCCAACTTACCCCCATTTCATTAACACATTTGCAACCTTCGCGTGAAGGCTTTTGCCCCACTTGTGGGCATCAATATACTAATTGAAGGTTGGATTGCTATCAACATTCTTGTCAAGCATCCAATTCATCTAGTCCAAACCTTTATGACCATTTTGGCTCAATACGCTCCTTCGTTTCCACCTCGCGTGCATCAGCTTAGGCTTGGGTTTTGTCATTGGATGTCCCCAGTTCCTATCATTTAAACTTTTGTCATCCTTGATCATTGACCCATCCTTACCATTATATGACATGATGTACAAGTGGCATTTCATTTTTCATTATATAAGTTGGCACAAGTCCCCTATGATGTGATAATTTGGAATGTGTTCCTTTTGCTACCCAAATATTTTGCCTTTTCGTGGTAGGGCAACACGGCATATGGAAATGTAGATATGATTCAAATGTTTTTTAGTAGGCAATTGGGAAAACTTGAAAGAATTTTTTTGTGTGTGGGTGTAAACTTTGGCAATTTTGAGTTCAATGCCTTTTCCCCAATATGATCCTTCAACTCATAAATGTTTTTTTTGTAGTTTAATTCTTGGATGTGCAAGGGAATATTTTTGAACAACTTGCACTTTAGCGCCATTTTCCCTTACACCCATCTCCTTTGACACCACCTGATTTGTCACCTCATTACACCCTAAATTAGATGGTTGCTTTTCGTTTTTCCTAAAAGATTACAAAGTAGATTAAGACCTTCAAAATTTTCATTTAATTATTTCAAGTTGACATTCCAACTCATGTTACATTTATTAATAAATGGTCTTTCTAGGATGGTTTTTGAACACCTTCGAGGTTATTTTCACTTTAAAAATTTAATGAATGGATTCCCTTAGTTGTTTCAACTTTGTTCCCATATCACACAAGGTCACATTCCATGTCGAATTGCACACATCTTTGGAATGACCCACCTCTTAGCCATGACCAAACCTTTATGTGGAGTTGATCCCATTATAGTGGGGGAAACATTGTATCAATTCATAAGCCACATTTTATGCTTTCAATTTTGTGACACCTTTGCAACACATTTCTCCATGCACTAATTTTAAGGGTGGATGTGAAATAGTAATCCATGGCATCAAATGCACCTTAGACCTTCACCCCATTTAGGTTGTTCTCCAACTAGACACGACAAATGCCTTTAATTTAATGTCAAGACCAGTCATATTTCAAAAAAAAATACAAGTCAAGACATCATACAACTTATTCCTTTTGTTCATGCATTCTATGTATTTGAATTTCCCTTGTTTTATAGTCATTGTAATTGGGAATGCAATGTCATAGTCATCCCATTTGCCATGGGAACCTGTCAAGGTGATCCCCTAGGAAAGGCATTATTCATTTTAGTTCACTTTAAAGCTTTATGTTCTACAACTAATCATTTCCCCCTTTGTCTATTTCCATCAATTGCAAATGGCATTCACATCATATACCCCTTTTCAATTACATCATCTGCATTTAACCATATTTAAACCAAATTTTATATGATGAAGATTCATGGAGGGGGGGAAATGATTGTTATTGTGCAATTGTGGAGATTGATCTACATACATAAAATGAAGTAATATTTGTTTTCCCAAGCCAAGGTTCTTGTAACCAAGAGTTTTTATAATCCTACTAGGTATGCACAGGTTTTGCTCTTGTGCCCAATTGTAAGCAAGAGCATAAAGTCTCTCCAAGGGCAGGAAACTCCTCCATGCTTGTTGATGAGCATCCCAGGTTTGTTAGGAAGCCATCAAGGCCTTTGTTTGCAACGTACACCTAAGTACTGGAAATGACATTTCAATTATTTGTGTAGGAGGTCTAAAAGACTATTTCCACATAAGGCATTCTTTGAAAATGATCCTCCCACCATGAAACTTAATATATCCAACAATTTGTGTTGAATTCGTGTAGATGAAAGAAGCTCTCAATTATACCCATTTTGATGTGTTCATTTATCATTTGTTGAAGGAACCCATGATCCCTAAATTTCCCACAAATAATTTATTATGATTTAGAAAGGTAAGTTTTCATTGCACAACCAATAGACAACATGTATTTAATTAATTTTGGACTTTGGATTAGTCCAAAAATAACATTCAAGAATTTGCAAAATGAAAATAATACTAATTTCAACTTGTGATAGGGGTAGATGCAAGGTAAAGTGGTTCATTTTGTGTCACATTAAATTCTACAAGGGTATTGTGATTGGAAGCTTCATTATTATGCACATATATTTCAATTTGATCTTAGGGACTTGGGTTTAAATTGTCAAATTCATTATAAAAATGAAGATATAATTTTTTTTTGCATAACTCATTAAAGTAAAAATGTTATGAACTTTGGAAGTCAAAGTTTTGGACTTGCTAACTAGTAATAATTTTTGTATATGGACTTTGAAATGATTGAAATATTGATAGTATGTAATATAGGGGATTGGAATATCATGAGTCTTTCTTTTAAAAACACAAGTCTGAAAAAATTAACATCATATGATTTATAGAATTTTTGTTATGGACTTTAAAATAACATGAAAGTTCTTAAAATTCATAAAGTCCATAGCTATTTCAAATTGGGGTTTCGTAAGCAAGTTTTTTTTAGAGAAGTATAGAATAGGGGCCTCCAATAGGGTATGCATTTTTTTTGAGAAATAACATGAAAATCGAGGGGTTTTTTGGTTTGGTTAGTTCTTGACCTAGTAAAACCTATCAAATATGGAGTTTTTATCCTCAAGGTTGTGAGCCACTTTACCTTGCATCTACTCTAAGTTAATTTGTCATATAAAGGTTCCCAATGCATACTAACATTCATATTTATCCTTACCATGCATTTGGTGGGCACCAAGTCATAATGTAAAGGAAAATATTTTTTCCAGCAACATTCCATTTTTATATTTAAACTTTTGCACCGAGTGGCCACTAACTCAAACTCCAAGAAATAGACAACTAAACTTTACATTGCCAACACAACAATAAATGAATAATATGTTTTATTTCAATGAGCCTTTGAAATTATTTGCCATTAAGCCATTTGATAATGATCATTTACAATAATATTGTTCCTATTTAAGGAAATTTATAATCCCTAACAAGCAATTGTTTCCTAACATAAAAATCTACATCTTAAAAACATTACAGGATGTCATATTCCATACATTGCTAAAAAACATGTGGGCAAACCACTACAACCAACCACCCAATTCAACTTTGGGTGGTCTTCACATGACACAAACCACTTGTGATTTTGTTTAGTGGGCAAATCCCACTAGAAACTCACCAAAGTGATCATGTAGTTAGAGGTAGTGGTGGTTTAAGAATAATTTGCCCGAAATGTTTTCGGGCATGGTTGAAAATTTTCCATTCCACCTTTTCAAACCACTTGGGTGGTTTTTCCCAATGGTCATTCCAGGCATTGTGCACAAGGTTAACCACCTTACAAGGTAAATAAGTAGGTAGGTAGGTAGGTAGGTAGGTAATACGGTTAAGTTATACTTAGCTTAAGGTAATCAATTTATATTTAGGTTAAGTAAAGTAGGATATGTACTTAAAGTATGTCTACTATAACCTATAACAAGGTTAGGCATATCATACTTTTATACATATAGGGTAAGTATATTGTACCAAGGCTAAGTACTAGTATATGATTTCTTATGTACCTACCTAGTTATATAATGATATATATTTACGTTAAGATAGGTTAGGCCTACTTAATTACATGTAGCTAGCCTAAATATAGCCTAACTTACACACACTTGGTTTATACATACTTAGGTTATATGTATTTAATTTATATGTACATAACATTTACATACCTAACCCTACATGTAATCTACATTACCTAAATACGTTAACCTACCCTACTTATATCCTACATATACCATTTTGCCAAAACTTTAACATTTATATTGGGACAAATATGGCTATTGATCAT